>Ga0075026_100000488_pt1 | contig 15814 bp, 11 predicted proteins | sample Str012_2_FD_71392 | JGI IMG/M metagenome (GOLD analysis project Ga0075026, IMG submission 71392) | Freshwater sediment microbial communities in response to fracking from Pennsylvania, USA - Straight Creek_MetaG_SC_2012 | ecosystem: Environmental > Aquatic > Freshwater > Creek > Sediment...
AACCAGGGAATCCATGAACAAAGTCTATTTATTGACAGGCGGAAATGAGGGAAACCGTTTTTCAAATTTGACGCAAGCGACGGCAAAGATAGAAGAATTTTGCGGGCCGGTTGGTGAGCGTTCTTCTTTATATCAAACCGCAGCCTGGGGCAAAACTGACCAGCCCGCGTTCCTAAACCAGGCCATTTTATTATATACCGATCTGGGAGCATCGTTTCTGATGAGTGAATTGTTGCGTGTTGAGACTTTGTTAGGAAGAAGACGGATCGAAAAATATGGGCCGAGAATCATCGATATCGACATTCTTTTTTTTAATGACGAGACCTATGACCTCGCAGACCTAAAAATTCCCCATCCGGAAATTCAAAACAGGCGCTTCGTGCTGGAGCCCATGAATGAGATAGCACCGGACCTTATTCACCCCCTCCTCCATAAACCCATCCATCAATTATTGAGAGAATGTGCCGATCCACTGGATGTGAAAAAATTATAAAGCGTTTTTGCTTCATTTCCTATTTCTTTGTAAAGCTGTTCTAACAGCACCTGCAATCTGCTCAGTGGTTCCGGGGTTTTTAAAATATGAATTATCATTATATCACTATTGAAGGAAATATAGGCGCCGGAAAAACGACCCTGGCTCATTTGCTTGCCAAACACTACAATGCCCGCTTGATTCTCGAAGCCTTTGCCGACAACCCCTTTCTTCCTAAATTCTACGAAAACCCCAAACAATTTGCTTTTCCACTGGAGTTGTTTTTTATGGCTGAGCGGTATAAACAACTAAAGGAACTCGTACATACCAAAGATCTGTTTCATAGCATCACCGTGTCAGATTACCTTTTCAATAAGTGTCTTTTGTTTGCTAAAGTGAATCTGCCGGATGAAGAGTTCAGACTTTACCAGAAATTATTCGAGATCATTAATCAGCAGCTCATTCAGCCCGATATTATTATTTACCTGCATGCATCCGTTAATAAATTGCAGTTGAACATCAAAAAGAGAAATCGTTCTTACGAGCAGTCTATCCCGGATGAGTACCTTTTCAATATTCAACAAACCTATACGAATTATATCCGACAGCATAATGTCAAAACACTTTTCATTGACGCAGGCAATGCCGATTTCCTGGGTAATAAGCAACATTTCCAGGTAATCCTCGATGCGCTGGACAAAGACTACGAATCGGGCCAGCATTATTTCACGCTGCCGTAGGATTTAGATCATAACATGATTAGAACGGTCTCACCATATGCAGCCATCCGCATTCCGGAATTCAGACATCTTGTCGCAGCCAGGTTTGTTTTCATCATGGGATTGAGAATGATGGGCACGCTTGTCGGTTGGTGGGTATACAATCTTACCAATGCACCCTTTGCGATCGGGATTGTTGGATTGTCGGAATTCATTCCCGCTGTTTCATTTGCGCTGTATGCGGGTCACGTGATTGATAACAGTGAAAAAAGGAAATTATTGGTTAGGGGTGTGAGTTTGTACTTGTGTGCTGCCCTTACATTATTAGTGCTATCTACCCATTTTACAGCTTCCTATTTTCACAATCATACGATTGCCATTTGCATTTATACGGTCATTTTTTTTACTGGCATCATCCGTTCTTTTACAGGGCCGGTTTTTAATGTGATCCTCGCCCAGGTGGTGCCAAAAACTGTTTTACAAAATGCAACCACCTGGAACCAGGGAGTCTGGTTGTTTGCTTCGGTGAGTGGTCATGCCATCGGCGGATTCCTTATTGCCGGAATCGGGAATACGGGTACACTTATTGTCATCTGTTCCCTGATACTGGTTGCCGTCGTCATCATGTTGCAATTGGATGCTAAACCACCACTCCATGAGCGGGGAGAAAAAAAGACATGGGACAGTATGAAGGAGGGAATTGGGTATGTTTTTAAGACCAAAGAATTACTAGGCGCTATCTCGCTGGATCTCTTCGCGGTCTTATTTGGTGGGGCGGCAGCCATGGTTCCCGTATTTGCAAGGGATATTCTCAAAGCCGGCCCGAAAGGATTTGGGTTTTTAAATGGAGCCCCCGATATGGGATCTATTATCATCGTCATTTTCCTTACCTTCTTCCCCATCCGGCAAAAGCAAGGGAAGAAACTGCTTTTTGCGGTCGCGGGATTTGGAACCTGCATTATTATTTTCGGTCTTTCTAAATTGTTCTGGCTTTCTTTTGCAGCACTCATGGTCAGCGGAATGCTTGACGGTATCAGTGTTGTTACCCGGGGTACCATCATGCAATTAAAAACACCCGATCATATGCGTGGAAGGGTTTTGAGCGTCAATTCGATGTTTGTCAATTCAAGCAATGAACTCGGCCAATTCGAAAGCGGACTCGCCGCGAAAGTATTGGGTGTTATACCTTCCGTAGTATTTGGCGGAGCGATGACCCTGTTGGTGGTCATGGCCACCTGGTTTAAAGCCCCTTCCCTCCGCAAGATGGAATATTGAACCACTCAAATAAATCGGGCATTCATTTACTGAAATGCACGTATCTTAAAGTTATTTTCCAATAATATTTTCCACTATGCAACGCAGAACTTTTTTCCGAAACGCATCTTTCAGCTTGGGAGCACTTGCTTTATTAAGCAATAGATCATTCGAAGGCGGTTTGTTTCAGGATCCCTGGAAAACAAAAATGCTTAGAGGCGATGTTGGCATTTTCACAGAAAAAGGCGGAACGATCGCCTATCTGCTGTCAAAAAAAGGAATTGTAGTCGTGGATTCGGAATTTCCGGAGCAATCACAACATCTTATCACAGAACTGAAAAAGCAAAGTGAAAAACCCTTCGAATTGTTGATCAATACCCATCATCACGGCGATCATACTTCGGGAAATATTTCATTTAAGGGAATTGTCAAAGATGTAGCGGCACATACCAATTCGCTGACCAATCAAAAAAATGTTGCGGTCGCGCAGAAGACAGAGGATAAACAACTTTATCCGAACATTACTTATGGAGATTCCTGGAATTATAAAATTGGAAAAGAGGAAATCAAAACTTATTATTTTGGACCCGCACATACCAATGGTGACAGCATCATTCATTTTCAGCACGCGAACATCGCTCACATGGGCGATCTGATGTTCAACCGGCGTTGGGCATTTATCGACCGTAGCGCAGGTGCCTCCGTAAAGAATTGGGTAACGGTATTGGATAAAACGATCAACACTTTTGATAAGGATACGATTTTCGTTTTTGGACATGCTTTCGATCCGGAAAAAGTAACGGGCACTAAGGAAGATTTAAAAGCCATGCAGGATTATCTGTCCAAAATGCTGGTTTTTGTAGAGCAGCAAATTCGCGCAGGCAAAACCAAGGATGAGATTTTGAAAGAGAAAGCGATCCCCGGAGTTACCGAGTGGCAGGGTGATGGTATCGAACGGGGACTGGATGCTACCTACGAAGAATTAAAACCAACGATCTAGTTAAGCCTGCATCGTTATTTGAAGTTTGTTGTTTTAAGGAGTCCCTCCAATACCTCGTATACGATAGGGCAAAATGATGAATTTTTGATGGTGAGTTGGGGGCGTTTCAAAATAACGTCTTCATCAGTATAGGGAAACCTGATACAATCAGATGGGCGAACATCATAAATGGTGCAATAATTATCAGCACCCAGAAAAGCACAGGGCGTGCTCTTCACTACATAGTCGCCCTCATCATCCACTTTCAGATAAGTTTCTATAAAATCACCTTCCTTCATTTTCAGATGTCTTGAAATTCGCTTGATATCAGGCATCTTGAAACGAGGTGAAAATTTCTTGCAACAATTGGCGCATTGCAGGCAATCGACTTTTTGGAATGCTTTTTCATGAAGATCCGGCAAGGCTTTCAGCACTTTATTTTTATCTGCCTTTTGAAGGAAATACTTGTATTGTTTTTGATGATCCGCTGACTTTTTCTCCCATCCATCCCCTCCGGGGACACGAAAAGGTGGTGTAACCTGCTCATCCTTGTTGCTCATTGTTAATAATTGAATAAGATGGGCTAAGATACAACCAAATCGGGCGGAGTGGCTTAGTTTTGCAGCTGATGGAGACCCTTAAAGAGCAAATATTGATATTGGTCAGCACGCCGTTGTATATAGTCATCATCGGGCTGGAAGTACTGCTGAGCAATTACCAGCATCGCAAATTGTACAGTTGGAAAGACTCAGCAACGAATTTATACCTCATGCTGCTTAATGGAGCGATCGATTTGTTATTCAGGGCTGTTTACCTCGTGATATTGGATTATTTCTATCGACATCACCTGATCTCCTTTACACATGTCTTCACTTATTGGTTCATGCTGGTGCTTGCGGAAGATTTTTTATATTACTGGCTGCATCGATTCGACCATGAAATTCGCTTGTTTTGGGCTGTTCACGTCACCCATCATTCTTCCGAATACATGAATTTTACAGTTGGCTTCCGCTCTTCGGTATTTCAACCATTGTATCGCTTCATTTACTTTATTCCACTTGCCTGGATGGGTTTTCATCCACTCGACATCGTGTTTATTTATTCTGCCACCCAGATCTGGGGAATATTTGTTCATACCGAATTGGTGAAAAAGATGGGTTGGCTTGAATATGTTCTTGTCACACCCTCCCATCATCGCGTACATCATGCGTCCAATCCCAAATACCTCGACAAGAATATGGGAATGTTCCTCATCATTTGGGACCAGTTGTTCGGCACTTTCCAACCCGAACTGGCAGATGAAATATATGAAGAGAAAAAGTACGGTCTCACCAAACCGCTCGAAAATACGACTCCCGCTGCCATAGTGTTCCATGAATTCAGGGAGATCGGCCGGGATGTTTCGAGAAAGGATATCGGATGGAAAGAAAAGTTGAATTATGTCATTGGGCCGCCCGGATGGAGCCATGACGGAAGCCGCCGCACCAGCCAGGAACTTCGGGACGAAGAAGCTCAAGAGCCGCTTGTATTGAGCCCCAGAAAGTAAACCCGACTGAGCTATTTCCCTGTTATCCACATTGTTCCCCAACACTGCCCTGGCATCCTGTTTTTCTGCCATTTTCATAGTAACTTTGCGGATCTTTTAAGGTCAATTCCCGTTACATATGAATTTATTTGAACAGCAGGCGAATGAGTTTGCATCGCGTCATATAGGCCCTAATGAACACGAAACCCGGTTGATGCTGAAGACCATCGGACTGGGGTCGATGGATGAATTGATAGATAAAACGATCCCTGCTTCGATCAGGAACAGGCACCCGTTGGACATCACCCAGCCTGTTAGTGAGCACGAGTATCTTTCCGAACTCCGGGAAGTAGCTGCAAAGAACAAAATTTTCAAAACCTATATTGGCCAGGGATATTATGACACCATCGTTCCAAGTGTCATACTTCGCAATCTTTTCGAGAATCCGGGTTGGTATACCCAGTACACTCCCTATCAGGCAGAAATTGCCCAGGGCCGGTTGGAGAGCCTGCTCAATTTTCAAACAGTCATCAGCGATCTTACGGCGTTGCCGCTTACCAATGCTTCGCTGTTGGATGAAGGTACTGCTGCAGCAGAGGCGATGACGATGTTCTTCAACCAAAAAAACAGGGATCACGAACATATTACTACGCCGAAATTTTTTGTCGATGAAGCGGTCTTTGATCAAACCAAGGATGTTTTGATCACAAGGGCCATCCCGGTTGGTATTGTAATTGTTTTCGGCGATGTGAGAAAGGCGGCACTGGATGAATCCTATTTCGGCGCTTTGGTTCAATATCCCAATAGCGATGGGGCGATTTTTGATCATCGGGCTTTCGTCAACCATGTTCATGATAAAGGCGCCTTTGTAGCGATGGCAACAGACCTGTTAGCACTTACTTTAATTACGCCTCCGGGCGAATTGGGCGCCGATGTGGCCATCGGCAGCGCCCAAAGATTCGGAGTGCCCATAGGATTCGGCGGCCCGCATGCGGCTTTCTTTGCAGCACGCGACGATTTTAAGAGAGCCATCCCGGGGCGCATCATCGGTGTGAGTATTGATGCCGAGGGAAACCGTGCCCTGCGCATGGCTCTTCAAACCCGCGAACAACATATCAAAAGAGAAAAAGCTACTTCCAATATTTGTACTGCCCAGGCCCTGCTCGCAAATATGGCCGCGATGTTCGCAGTTTATCATGGACCAGAAGGATTGAAGAATATCGCTCTTCGGGTTGCAATACTTTCTCAGACCCTGTCGGATGAACTCGCAGGATTGGGCTTTACCAATCAAAATGAATATTTCTTCGATACCATCAGGCTAAAAGTGAAGGACGCTTCCGCAATCAAAGCATTGGCGGTTAAAAGACAGGTCAATTTCCGTTATTTCGGCGAAGAAAATATTGGCATCACACTCGACGAAACCACCTCGCAAAGAGATGTTGTAGATATTTTGTCAATTTTCGCATCTGCCGAAGGAATCGACGGCGTGACAGCGACGTTTAATTTCGATGAATCGGGTGCTAATATACCGGCGACCCTTACCCGCTCTTCATCCTTTCTGACCCACCCGGTTTTTAACACGCACCACAGTGAAACCGAAATGATGCGTTATCTGAAAAGCCTCGAAAACAAAGACCTCTCATTAAATACTTCGATGATTTCACTGGGATCCTGTACGATGAAGCTGAATGCTGCATCGGAACTGATTCCGGTAAGCTGGCCCGCATTTAGTAAAATACATCCCTTCGCTCCTGCTGACCAATGGCAGGGATATCAGCAGATTATTACGGAATTGGAAGAATGGTTAAGTAAGATTACAGGCTTCGCTGCCACCTCTCTTCAACCCAATAGCGGGGCGCAGGGAGAATATGCCGGCCTGCTAAGCATTCGTGCTTATCATGAAGCAAAAAAACAGCAACACCGGAATATAATGCTGATTCCGATTTCCGCACATGGTACCAACCCGGCAAGCGCCGTGATGGCAGGAATGAAAGTAGTGGTAGTAAAAAGCGATGAGGATGGACATATCGAAGTTTCTGATCTCAAAGCAAAAGCATTACAATACAAAGATTCCCTGGCGGGATTGATGGTCACTTATCCTTCAACCCATGGTGTATTTGAAGAAGCCATCCGTGAAATTTGCGATACTATTCATGAACATGGCGGTCTCGTGTACATGGATGGCGCGAATATGAATGCACAGGTGGGATTAACCAGCCCCGGTTTTATAGGAGCAGATGTTTGTCACCTTAATCTTCATAAAACTTTTGCTATCCCTCATGGTGGCGGAGGCCCCGGCATGGGACCGATTTGTGTAAACGATAAATTGAAACCTTTTCTGCCGGGTCATCCCGAACGTACAACACCATCTGTTTTTGATAAACAGGGTTATGGATCCGTCAGTGCTGCTCCCTTTGGCTCCGCTTCCATTCTCCTGATCAGCTACGCATATATAAAGATGTTAGGTTCGCAGGGCGTTACGAATGCTACGAAATACGCCATCCTGAATGCGAACTACATGAAGGCGAAACTGGAGAAATATTATAAGGTACTGTATGTAAGCACGAACGGAACCTGCGCACACGAATTCATCGTGGATCTTCGACCGTTCAAAACCAGTTGTGGTATAGAAGCCGAAGATGTTGCCAAGCGTTTAATGGACTATGGATTTCATGCACCAACATTAAGTTTCCCCGTTCCAGGCACCATCATGATCGAGCCAACAGAAAGCGAATCGATGGGCGAACTCGACAAATTCTGTGATGCGCTGATCGGCATTTACCATGAAATCAAATCCATAGAAGAAGGGAAAACGGATAAGGTCGATAATTCATTGAAGAACGCACCTCACACCCTGGCGGTGATCTGCGCCAATGAATGGGATCACGCTTACACCAGGGAATCCGCAGCCTTTCCTTTATCGCAGGTTCGCGAAAACAAATTCTGGCCATCGGTTGCACGTGTTAACAACACCTATGGCGACCGTCACCTGATTTGTACCTGCGAACCTGTGAGCAGCTATGCTGAAGAGATGGCGTAATAATCATTCGGTCTTCAAACTTTTCACCGGGTTGATGAGTGCTGCTTTGATCGCCTGGAAACTGACCGTGGCAAGGGCAATAAAAACTACCATTGCAGCAACTGCCAGAAATAGCCAAATGCTTAGGTGAATTCTGTAGGGATAATTTTGAAGCCATTTATTTGCAACCAGCCAGGAAACGGGCAATGCAATGAATAAGGCCCATGTTACCAACTTTAAAAAATCTTTGGAGAGTATCGCAGCCACTTCTTTCACGGAAGCGCCCAGTACTTTACGTATTCCAATCTCACGGGTCCTTTTTTCAGTGGATAATACTGTAAGTCCGAACAGGCCGATACAGGAAATAAAAATCGTGAGCACCGCCCCGAAGAGCATGATCTGTTTCCATCTTGCCTCTGCCTCAAAATCGCGTTTATTTTCCTGATCCTTGAAGCTGAATGAAAAAGGACTCAGCGGAAACAGTTTTTTAAAAGTGGCCTCAATGTGATGCAGGCTCGCCGTTTCACTTTTCGGTTTGATCTTGATATATACCATCCAATAGTCCTGTTGCATACCCATGCTAAATAGTTCGGGTCCGATCTCCACATTTACCGGCTGAAAATGGTAATCCTTGACCACACCTACAATCTGCATCATGGGTCCATCACCAATTGCTACTTTTTGCCCGATGGGATCTTTCCATCCGGCTTTCTCCACGAATTTTTCATTTACAACCACCGACCTTGAACTGTCTGACGGAAAATCCCTCGAAAAATTTCTTCCTTTCACGATCGGGATATTCAACAACGGTAAGTAGGATTCGTCGATGTTAACATTGGTAAATCCTATTTCAGCGCTTCCATTAATTTTTCCGCCATTGAATGAATAACCCTTATCCTTTAGGGCGACGCCGGTAATATTGGGGCTCTTCGATAATTCGTCTTTCAGCAAAAGGGCATCCACGCGATTCAGTTTTTGTTTACTGATCAGGACCAGGTTGCTATCGTCGTATCCAAGTTTTTTGGTGGACAGATAGCTGAACTGATAAAACAAAATACAAGTGGCGCTGATAAGAAAGGATGCCAATGTGAACTGAAGCACGACAAGACTCTTCTGCAGGTAATTTTTTCCCAACAGATTAAAACGGCCATAAAGCGTTTTAACCGGATTGAATTTCGACAATACCAACGCAGGATAGAAACCCGCCAGCATACCCGTGATGATAAAGAGTATCGCATATCCAGCCACCAGTTTGGCATCGAACAAAAAAGAAAGAGAGAGCGCTTTATTGGAAAGACGGTTAAAGACTGGTAGCGACCATTCAACCAATATAATGGCGATTACAAAAGCAGCCAGACAAAGCATCATCGATTCACCGAGGAACTGAATGATGAGTTGCCGCCGGCTGCTGCCAATAACTTTTCGGATGCCTATTTCCTTGGCTCTTTTTAATGAACGCGCAACGGTAAGATTGACAAAATTGATGCAGGCAATGATCAGAATAAAGAGCGCTATACCCGATAAAATATAGGCGTACATGCTGCTGCTGGCTCCTGCAATTTCGTTCCTGTCCATCGTATCATTGAGGTGGATATTGAAAAAGGGCTGTAACCTGTAGGCGACTTTGAACTTGCCGTTGGTTTCTTTTTGAATCCGCTTAAGAAACTCCTGGTTTTGCTCCTCGAACAATTGGGTCATTTTATGTTCAACGGCATAAATTTTGGCGTTGGGGTTGAGGACCGCATAAGTGTTCAGAAAAAACTGGTTCCAGGCTGTGGCGCTGTGTTCTGCTTTCGGATCAGTGATTTTGGGAATGATCACATCAAACTGCAAAGAAGAATTCTGCGGACATCTTTTTGCGACCCCGGTTACTGTATAAGGCTGAAAATCTTCATCGCGCTTTATCATCAGTGTTTTTCCGAACACATCGGTTGAACCAAAATATTTTTTAGCGGCGTCTTCCGACAATACCACCGAGTATGGTTGGAGCAATGCATTGAAGGGATTACCGCTGATCAGTGGAAATGAAAACACAGAGAAGAAATTCGAGTCGGCCACTAGCAATTGTTGTGGGCTCACTTCATTCCCGGTTTTAACGTCGGCATAGCCACCGTTAACACGAACAAAAGCGGCCACATCGGGAATCCTTTCTTTAAAAAGAGGGCCTTGTACGTCACCGGTGATGCCCATGCGACGAACTTCTCCGTCGGGCATGACACCTTCACTGTAAACCCGGTAGATGTTTTGACCATTATTTAGGAAGCGATCATAACTGACCTCATCTTTGAGATATAATACAATCAACATGGCACAGGCCAGGCCCAGACTGAGCCCGGCAATATTAATAAAAGAGTAGACCCGGTTGCGGGATAAGGTCCTGATGGCTGTTTTGAAGAAATTTTTAATCATATGAAAGAGTTGTATTGATTCAGATCTTCAAAGTCTGCATCAAAAATAAAGTCAGTTTTGTTTTGCTGTGAAAATAAAGTTCTTTTCAAAATTTATCCTACGTGGTACTGTGCGTTTTCGATACAGTCTTTATACGGAAATCGTGCAGTTTTGTTCGATATGACCGGTTAATAGTAGAAATGTTTCTGCAGAGCTGATTTTAATGTTTTGTTTCACGCAAAGTCGCAAAGGAGACGCAAAGTCGCAAAGAGAGCCTGTTAACGTAAATTTCATAATTGAAATTGACAATGATGATTTTGTCGGGCACCCCTTTGCGTCATTGCGTGGAACAAATCCGGGCAACCAAAACTCAAAAATATGTTCCGACTTCCGTATCTTTCTCTTTCAAAACAATCATATGAAAAAGCAGTTCCCTAAAGTTTTCATTTTTCTTTTGGTCATAAGCAGCCTGACTGGTTTTCCCGCTAATGCCCAGGCTACATTAAACGCCGATGATGTGAAGGCCCAAATGCTCAAAGACTGGCAGCGTGCAAAGGATTATACTGTTGCCTATCTTGACGCGATGCCCGCCGACAAATATGCATTCAAGGTCAATGACAGTATCCGCACTTTCGCGCAGCAGATGCTTCATCTCGCGCAGGGTAATATCAATCTTGCATCCAACGGAACGGGGCAGGCAAAACTTTACGCCAATGGCCAGTTGGAAAAAAGTGCTGGTGCACAAACCCATGACTCTGTCGCTTACTATGTAAAAGCAAGCTACGATTTCGTAATCGATGGCATCACTAAATTGGACGCCTCGAAATTGGGTGAAAAAGTTGGAGCTGCATCAACGTCACTGACGCGCCTAACGTGGCTCAACAAAGCTTTTGAACATCAAACGCACCATCGCGGACAAACGACGATTTATATTCGCGCGCTGGGTATACGACCGCCCAATGAAAGGCTTTTTTAATCACACCTTCTTTATATCATGTTCGGAGATAGTTCTGACATAAACCAGAAAAACTATTCTTCCACATCAACCACATAGAACCCTGCCATAAAAAGGTTCTATAGCAAATTGATTGTTGACTACCGAATATTGGCTATTGACTCTCTGACTGGTTATGGTCCCTATTTTTAGCCACTTATCCAATCATCACTGTCAGGGCCGGAAATTTATTTCTACCTTCCCCCAATAAACTACACCTATGCCGAAATACCTTCTCCTGGTCGTGTCTTGCTTCGCAACAATCTTCGTATATTGTCAACCGTTATATACACCCAGAAATATTCAGGACGCTTATCATAAAGGCACACGCTCCCTGGACGGGAAACCCGGAAAAAATTATTGGCAAAACACTGCGCGTTACGATATCACGCTGACTGCGCTCCCACCAGATCGCACAATACGCGGAAAAGAGACCATCGTTTACGTGAACCATAGTCCGGATACATTAAAGAATCCGGTATTCCGTCTAACTTTAAATGTGCACCAGGCCGGCGCTATCAGGCTGAATCCGGCAGATTCAGACTATCTCACCACAGGTGTTCATATTGACACTTACACTGAAGACGGCGTGGCGAAACCCTGGAGAACAAGCCGTTCACCCCATACCTGGCAAGCCGTTAGGTTGTCAAAGCCTTTGATGCCAAATGATTCAGTTCAATTTACCTTCGAATGGCATTTTGATATTTCCAAACAGAGCAACCGGGAAGGTATGATCGATTCGACGACTTATTTTCTGGCTTATTTCTATCCACGCGTCGCGGTTTTCGATGACTACAATGGATGGGATCGGATTGATTTTACCGATTTTGAGGAGTTTTATAATGACTTTAATGATTATAAACTCGCAGTGAATGTTCCAAAAAACTATATCGTATGGGCAACCGGTGACCTGCAGAATCCCGATGAATTGTTGCAGTCTCCCTATCGCGATCGCCTGGCAAAATCCATGAAGAGTGATTCAGTGATGCATATTGTTAACGTAGGTGAACTTGCTGCTAAAAATATCACGGCACAGCAATCGGTAAATTCATGGAAGTGGAAATCAAATACTATTACTGACATTACTATTGGCTTGAGTGATCATTATGTATGGGATGCTTCTTCGGTAGTAGTCGATGATGCTACTGGACGTCGGGCAAGCGTTCAGGCAGCATACAAAAACAGTGCAGCAGATTTTCACAAATCAGTTGAAAATGCAAATTATGCGCTTGGGTGGTTCTCGCGCAACTGGCCGGGTGTTCCCTATCCGTTTTCGAAGATGACCGTGTTCCAGGGCTTTGCCGATATGGAATATCCGATGATGGTAAATGATAATTCGACGGGCAATCCTAGTTTCTCCAGGCTCGTTCAGGATCATGAGATTGCCCACACCTATTTTCCTTTTTATATGGGCATCAATGAAAGCAGGTATGCGTTTATGGATGAAGGTTGGGCCACTACCCTTGAACTGCTGATCGGCAGATCCGAGATGCCGAACGAAAGAGCAGAAGCTTTCTACAAGCAATTCAGGGTAGAAGGATGGATCCAGGATAATTCTTCCGAGGAGGATATCCCCGTCATCACACCCGCGAATGCGCTGACGGGATTTGCTTACGGCAACAATGCGTACGTAAAACCTTCACTCGGCTACCTGGCGATGAAAGACATGCTGGGTGATGAGTTGTTTAAAAAATGTTTGCATGAATACATGTCGCGCTGGCATGGCAAGCATCCTATTCCCTGGGACTTTTTCTACACTTTCAATGATGTTTCAAAACTGGACCTGAACTGGTTTTGGACTAACTGGTTCTTCACCAACAATTATATCGACCTGGCGGTGCAAAAAGTGACGCCGGGATCTACGGGTTATACCATAGATATACAAAATATCGGAGGCTATGTGGCGCCCTTCGATGTGAAAATAACTTACACCGACGGCACTACAGAAGCAAAACACTTTAGCTCCTCCGTTTGGAAGCAAAATCAGAAATTCACCACGGTGGACATTGCAACTGCTAAAAAAATACAAGCACTTGTCATTGACGGAGGTATTTTCATGGATGCGAATATTGCGGACAATATTTGGAAACCCTGATATGATGAATCTTTAATGTGATTCGATGAGGTTATTGATAGGTTGTAACACCTTTTTTACTTTACGGTTCAGGGTGAATCGTTTTGCAAAGATGAGGCGGTAGTTGCCCGCATCGATGGTGTATTTATAGTCGGAGGCCGGTCCTTTTATATAGGTTCGATTGGATACCCATAACATACTCAGGTCCCATTTTTCGGAGTTGTATCCAAAGCCCGCATGAAAAATAAAATTGGGCGTGAAATCTATATTGTCTGCATTTTTACCAATCTCTTTTTCCCGAACATAACGAAGCGCCAGGTGAACCGTTGCAGAGGCCAGCAGGAAAAAATGCTTTTTGACCACTACCGTATATCCATAACCAACACCCGGACCGATTTCAAAAAAATGGACCCGCTGTATTCCACGCGCTGCATAGCTTGTGTCCACATTTGCCGGTACCAGGGTACTATCGGCATGAAACGCCCCATAATAAACTTCTCCGCCAACCAAAATGGAACCAGCTGATTTTTTTTGCCACTCATTCTGAACCAATCCAGCCTGGTACGAAAATCGACGGTCATTGAGTGCCCGGTAGGTAGCTATACCGCCCACCTGTACCCGAAGATCCGGTCGGGTATAGTAATTTTTGCCCTCTGGTGCCGCCAGCCCCTGTGGCGAAAGATAATAGCCGCGGTAAAACTGTCCCAGCAAATCGAAGTTCCATTTGCGAGCGTAAAAATGTGCCTGCAGATCGAGGTAATGGGTTTCTCCTCTTTCTTTGTTTGGATTAAAGGAATTAATACCGACACCGATATTAAGCGTGAGGGACCGGTAGGTTCCGCCGATACCTATATTCAGCGTGGTATTCGGACGGTATTTCATAACGGGTACACCATGGTCACCCGGCGGCGTCAATTTTAGCGTGGTATATTTTCTAGATAGATAGATCCTTGCAACCAGGTTCTCGCGGTAAGAGCTATAAAAAGAAGAATCATGATCCCTGGACTTTCTGGGTGTTTGTCCCTGAATGGCGCCACTGATCCCCAAAAAAATAATAAACCCAGCGATACTTTTTTTAATTATCCGCTCACTGGTCCTGCACTTCCATCTTACCATTGGATTATTTTGATTTCTTCCCTTGTCAAACTTCGATGGATTGATTGAGCTTATCCAGTTCTAATATGGTGGTTTTCCCGTTCTCACTTTCATGGTACATTTGCACAAATTTTCTACTGAATAGTATTTCATGATGAGTATAAGATGTCCTTTGCAGTACATTGTTCGAATACACGTCGTCAAACCCCCTTACCAATACATACAATTCCATATCCAGCGCCTGCATGTCTTCAGGAGTAAATCCTGACAATGGACTTTTCTCATCAATCGGGTGCACAACGGTCCAATTCATGGCCAAACTGTCTACATGACTTCTTTCCAATTCAAGGTCATAAAATTTGAAGACCGGGCTGTCATTTTCCTGTACAGTAAATCCGGCATTTACTTTGATTTCGACATTGGTGAGTGTATGATTGTCCTTGTAAGAGGCAAACCTAAACATAAGTCCCTTGATATCTTTATAAGGGCTGATCAATGCATTTTCGCTGAAAGCAAGGTAGGCTTTGGGCTTAGAAAACCTTCCATAAATTAAACCCGTCGCGAGGGCAAAAGATAAAAATCCATTCATTGACTCAATGGCAGCAACTATATTAACACCATCACCAACCGGGTTCACGCGTCCATATCCGACGGTTGTAAAAGTTTCGGTACTAAAGAAAAACAATTCTTTAAACTTGGACCAGGTTGTGACTGCAATCATACCCTGGAACTGATCTACCCCGATCATCCAGTAAATGGATGTATAAACAAGATTGATCGAGAAATAAAAAATTACGATTACCGCAAAGAACTTCCACCTGGGAAGATTGAGCATGCTATGATAAATACTAAACCGGTCCCAGAAGGGCATGCCTTCTTTTCTCAGGTTAAAACTTCCGTCTCTGTTAATGAACCTGCCTCCATAATTATTGGCATTGTTTCCAAATCCGGTATCGTTATTAACTTTTAAAGAAGGGTTTACCCGGGTATGCAGTGCCATAGGTTGATTTAATTTATGGCAAATATAGATTCACCCGCGAACAATTCATCGGCGAATTGATTAGCTGCAATTGAAATAAATTACAAGGTGAGTAAAAAAAGCGACAGGGCAGGCACTTGAAAAGTAAATTCATATTGCCTTCTGTTTTTCTATGTTGACGGTGCCAATAGAAATCCCACTTTTTTATTTAGATGGGCTCCCAAAGTTCTATTTTGTTCCCCTCCGGATCCATGATCCACGCAAATTTCCCATACTCGTAGGTTTGGGGTTCTCCAACGATCTCTACCGACCCCTC
>Ga0075026_100000489_pt1 | contig 15812 bp, 11 predicted proteins | sample Str012_2_FD_71392 | JGI IMG/M metagenome (GOLD analysis project Ga0075026, IMG submission 71392) | Freshwater sediment microbial communities in response to fracking from Pennsylvania, USA - Straight Creek_MetaG_SC_2012 | ecosystem: Environmental > Aquatic > Freshwater > Creek > Sediment...
AACGAGATCCGCGCTTTCAACATCAAGGTGGATGTCGAGGATCCCTGGGCGGAATCGCAAGAGGTCCATGATGAATATGGCCTGCACCTGACCCCGGTCGGAGGCACAGCCTACGATGCGGTCATCTTTGCGATACCCCACGAGCAATACATGGCCATGGCGCCGGAGGCCGTCGAGGCCATCGTCTCTCCGAATGGACTGGTGGCGGACCTCAAGGGGATCTTCCGCGGACGGATCAAGACCAGATCCTATTGGAGCTTGTAACTTAATGTGAAAAGCATGTACAGGAAGATACTGATCACGGGAGGGGCGGGATTCATTGGGTCCCATGTGGTGAGGCTTTTCGTGAACGAATATCCGGAGCGTACGATCTGCAACCTCGATGCCCTTACTTATGCCGGCAACCTGGAGAACCTGAAGGACGTCGACCGAAAACCGAATTATGTTTTCATCAAAGGTGACATCACCGATGAGCGTTTCATCCATGACCTGTTCGAAGCTGAACGTTTCGATGCGGTGATACACCTGGCCGCTGAAAGTCATGTCGACAGGTCCATCAAGGATCCGCTGTCCTTCGTCCGAACCAATGTGCTCGGGACCGGAGTGTTGCTGAATGCTGCTCGTGGACTTTGGATGGATGACCACACTGGGAAGCGATTCTACCATGTGTCAACCGATGAGGTATACGGCTCCCTCGGGGCAACGGGGTTCTTCACCGAGGATACGCCTTATGATCCCAGATCCCCTTATTCAGCTTCCAAGGCGGCCTCTGACCATCTGGTCAAGGCCTATCATCATACCTACGGGCTTCCGGTCGTGGTGTCCAACTGTTCCAACAACTATGGGTCACATCATTTTCCGGAGAAGCTCATACCCCTGATGATCAATAATATCGTCCACCATAAGCCGCTTCCCGTATACGGGAAAGGCGAGAACGTGCGCGACTGGCTCTGGGTGGATGACCATGCCCGTGCGATCGATGTTATTTTCCATCAGGGAAGGAATGGGGAGACGTACAATATCGGCGGCTTCAATGAATGGAAGAACATCGACCTGGTGCATCTTCTTTGCCGGATCATGGACAGGAAACTGGGCAGACCGGATGGAGAGTCCTCAAAATTGATCACCTTCGTCACGGACCGCGCCGGACATGACCTGAGGTATGCCATCGACGCCACCAAATTGAACAGGGAATTGGGATGGAAACCCTCCCTGCAATTCGAAGTAGGATTGGAAAAGACGGTACAATGGTATCTGGACAATCCGGGGTGGGTGCAACGCGTGACCTCCGGGGAATACACCCGGTATTACCAGGAACAATACGACAATCGCTGACACAGCGCACCTAGAACATGGAAAAGATCGAAACGGGGATCCCCGACCTTTACATACTCAAGCCTCGCGTGTTCGAAGATCCGAGGGGTTATTTCTTTGAAAGCTACAGCCACCGGGACATGGACTACATGAATATCGGGCGCGACTGGGTGCAGGACAACCAATCCTCCTCATCGTATGGTGTGATTAGGGGGCTGCACTACCAGCTCGATCCTTTTGCCCAGGCCAAACTGATCCGTGTGTTCGAAGGAGCCATATTGGACGTCGTGGTCGACATTCGAAAGGGATCGCCCGCCTTCGCCCAGGTGTACTCCATCGAGCTGTCCGAACAGAACAAATTGCAGCTACTCATTCCACGCGGTTTCGCCCATGGATTTTCGGTGATCAGCCTGAAGGCAGGTGTGATGTACAAGTGCGACAACTATTATAGCAGCAAACATGAAGCTGGGATCCGGCTGGACGACCCGTCGCTGAAGATAGACTGGAAGGTGCCGGTGTCTTCGGCCATCATCTCGGACCGGGACAAGGAGCTTCCTTCCTTCAAGGATCTTCCGGACCAATTCACGTATCATGGATAAACCGCTGGTGATCGTCTCTGGTGCCAACGGCCAGCTGGGAAAGGAACTCAGGCATTGGTCAGGCACCGACCTCGAGCATCGTTATATTTTTTTCGGTCGAGACGATATGCCCATCGACAATTTCGGACTCGTCCGACAGGTCTTTCTGGCTGACAGCCCAGCATTCTTCATCAACTGCGCCGCTTATACGGCGGTGGATAAGGCAGAGGAGCAAAAGGAAGCCGCCTTTCTCATAAATGCTGAGGCACCAGGGGCATTGGCTGATCTCTGCCGATTGAAAGGAACCCGCTTCATTCATATTTCTACCGATTACGTTTTCAATGGTGATAAAGCTCAGCCATATTTGGAAAACGACGAGACCGATCCGCCGAACGTTTATGGTGCTTCCAAATTGGAAGGGGAGATGAAGGTGTTGGCGAACAACCCGGGCGCAGTGATCATTCGCACCTCATGGCTTTATTCAGCATACGGGAAGAATTTCGTGAAAACAATGGTCGCTCTGATGAAGGACCGTTCCTCGATCAGTGTGGTTGATGACCAGTGGGGTTCGCCCACCTATGCGGCTGACCTTGCACGGGATATCATCCGCATACTCCGATCCGAAGCCTGGCATCCGGGGGTGTTTCACTACAGTAATGAAGGGGGGATCAACTGGTATACGTTCGCTCTGGCGATACGGGAACTATCCGGCGCTTCCTGCGAGGTGAACCCCATTCCATCTTCGCAATACCCGACCCCCGCACGGAGACCTGCTTACAGCATCCTGAACACCGGCAGATTCACCGACACCTGGGGCATTCGCATGCACCCATGGAAAAAAAGCCTGTCCGAATGTCTGGACAGGCTTGGTGTAAAAAAATGATCAGACGGGGTCAATCCACTTTTCGTCCGCCTTTCAGTTTTCGTGTGAGGTCCTCAAAGGCTTCCAGCTTACCCTCGGCCAGCAATCGGGCCTGTTCGGGCCAGGTTCCCGGGTCATGGATCCGATATTGCTCCCCGGCAGCGTCAAGGATGCTCTTCAATTTATCCTGCGAGGCATTGGCGAGTTGTCGGAAACTGACGATCCCGCCCGCGTTCAAAAGGTCTTCGATCTTCGGGCCGATGCCTTCGATCTTGTGAAGGGGGTCGGCCGGTTCAGGAAGGGCAGTGGTATTCAATTCCCCGCGCAAGCGTTCGATCTCCGCTTTGAGCTCATCGGTCCTATGCGTCATTTGTGCAGAGGCAGCGGTGCAACTGTGCAGTTCGGATTCCAATTGAACGGCACGGGACTGGGCTTCCTTCAGCGCCGTTTGGCTGGCGGATAGCGCGATGGCATTGTCAGCTGCCCTTGCATCATCAGACCGGGCTTCTGCCAACTCCGATGAGAATTTGCGGTTCTCTTCTTTGGCCTGCTGCAATTCCCCTCTAAGGGTGGACAATGAGTTCTCGAGTTCCAGTGCCTTCGCGGCCTGACGACCTTGAGCGTCCGCCTCATTTTTCCATTTGCCGACCTCGGCCCGTACGCCTTCGAGTTGGGACTTCAGTTCCTCCTGTGCGGCATTCGCCTGCCGAAGCTTCTGAAGGTCGCCTTCCAGCCGCTCGATCTTGGAGCGCAGCGCATCCGATTCCCGGGTACGGTCTTCGATGGCAACACTGGCCTCCTGATTGCGTTTCTTTTCCTCTTCAACGGCATTGACCTCTGTCTGATATCGGACCACGAGCAGTCGGCTGCTGTGCAGGTCCGCTTCCAGCTTCTGGATCTTGTTGCGCAAGTCTGTCACCTGGCTTTCATTCACCGATGCCGCCATCCTGGACCGTTCGTTCTGTGCCTGGTCCAGTGCCGTCTTCAACTGCACCACCTGTGTGCGGAGATCTCCAAGGTCCTTGTCCTGGTTTTTGACACGATTACGCATCGCCTCCACCTCTGAATGGTCCACGATCATGGAAGTCACCTTCGCGTGCTCCTCGGCCAATTCATTCCTCAGTTTCTCCGTGCGGGCGTTCGTATGATCCAGTTCCTTCTGCTGGTCGTGGAGACGGGATTTCAATTTCTCCAGCTCCGAAGCGGAGGAGGAATAGGCGTTCGCCTTCGCCAAAGCAGAGTCCAGTTGGTGCTTCACCTTGTGGTGCCGGTTCCGCTCGTCCTGCAGTTCCTTTTCGGCGCGGCCAAGACGCAGCTCCACTTCTTTCGAGGCTTTGACCCTGCGGCCCATGAGGAAATGATACAGCAGGAAACCAATGATCCCCGCAAGAAGCCAAAGCAGGGTGATCTCCGTGTTGGCATGTCGAACTGCGAGATCCCTCCAGCCGGGATCGAAAATGCCTAGGAATTGGAACATGGTCGGGTCGTTTTAAAGTTATGGAATGATGATTCCCCTGAATGTAGGCAAAAGCACCGTTCAGCCCGTTGTCCCCGGGGGCAGATTGCACAGAATTAGGAGGATTTGGCTAAAAAAGGGACGGATGGTAGTTTTCCAAAAAAAGCCGCCCACCGGGCCCCACCCGTTGTCAATGTTCAATTTTCTCCCCGATCGGGTGAAAAAAATCGAATTTGACCATCATTTGACGCTGGCTCTTATAAAGTCTACTATATTTGTAGGGTAATTTCAGCATGCACAAGAACCCTTGTCACCCTGCAGTTCCGAATGTTCACGGCCTTTTCCGTGCCTGCTGTTGTTGTATGTCCGCATGAGCTGGCATGGCTGACCTGATCCCCACGATTCACTGAGCCCTAAGCACCAACCCGGCCGAAAGGTCCGGGAAGACGTAGCCGACCCGAAAACTATGGTAAATAAGTAGACTAAAGAAAATGATCATGGAGCCTTATAGGATGGATTATCTGGAAGAGTTGGAGTCGGAAGGCATCCACATCATGCGTGAAGTGGCGGCGCAATTCGAGAAGCCGGCCCTGCTTTTCAGTGGAGGGAAGGATTCCATCACGCTGGTGCACCTGGCCCGCAAGGCTTTCGCGCCGGGCCGGATCCCTTTTCCGCTCGTGCACATCGATACGGGCCATAATTTCCCGGAGGCGCTCGAATTCCGCGACCGCCTGGCCGCTGAAGTGGAAGCCACTCTCGTCGTTCGCCAGGTGGAGGATACTATAAAGGCACGGGGGCTCACCGAGCCCAGGGGTAAATTCCCCAGCCGCAATTGGCTTCAGACCTACACATTGCTGGACACCATCGAGGAGTTCGCCTTTGACGCATGCATCGGCGGTGCCCGTCGTGACGAGGAGAAGGCCCGCGCCAAAGAGCGCATCTTCTCCGTGCGGGATGAATTCGGACAGTGGAACCCCAAATTGCAGCGACCGGAACTGTGGGACATATATAATGGTCGTATCCACAAGGGGGAGAATGTCCGGGTATTCCCCATCAGCAACTGGACCGAGTTGGACGTTTGGAACTATATCAGGCGGGAAGGTATCACCCTGCCGTCCATCTATTTCTCCCATGAGCGGGAACTCGTGCGCCACGAAGGGCAATGGCTGGCCATGTCCCCATTCCTGAATCTTGACTCCACGGATGTTGTTCGGCGGAAAAAAGTACGATACCGCACCGTCGGTGACATGACCTGCACGGCAGCTGTCGAATCCGAGGCCGTAGGCTTGGACCAGGTGATCGCCGAGATCACCGCCACAAGGATCAGTGAACGCGGTGAGACGCGCATTGATGACACCGTGACCGAGGCCGCCATGGAAGACCGCAAGAAGAACGGATATTTCTGAACCGGAAAGAAAGAACAATGGAACTACTGAGATTCATAACCGCCGGAAGCGTCGATGACGGCAAGAGCACCCTGATCGGGCGCCTTTTGTACGACAGCAAGAGCATCTTGGTGGACCAGCTCGAACAGTTGGAGAAGCACAGCGCGCGCAAGCAGAAGGAAGGGATCGACCTGGCCCTGCTGACCGATGGCCTCCGCGCCGAACGCGAACAGGGCATCACGATCGACGTGGCGTATCGCTATTTCTCCACGCCGAACCGCAAATTCATCATCGCCGATGCTCCCGGCCATGTCCAGTACACACGCAACATGGTGACCGGTGCGTCCAATGCCAGCCTGATCGTGATCCTCGTGGATGCACGGCAGGGCGTCGTTGAACAGACCCGCCGCCATTCGATCATCGCTTCTCTCCTGCGCATCCCGCAGGTGGTGGTGGCCGTGAACAAAATGGACCTCGTGGACTGGAGCCAGGACGTGTACAACAATATCCTAATAGATTATGCAGCCGTTGCTGACCGGCTTGGACTCACCCATGTCAAATATTTTCCCATCTCCGCCCTCACCGGGGACAATATCGTGGACGGATCTAACAACATGCCCTGGTATGAAGGGGCTCCGCTACTCCGGTACCTCGAAGAAGTTCCCGTGGATGCCGTTGAAGAGCGTGACCTTCCGCGCTTTCAGGTGCAACTCGTGATCCGTCCGCAGACCGAGGACCTTCATGACTACCGCGGCTATGCCGGTCGTGTGCAAAGCGGAAATTTCCGGAAGGGCGACACAGTTGCCATCCTTCCGTCCGGGCACACTGCCACCATCTCTCATCTTGAAGTTGGCGGGAAGGAAGTGGACATCGTTCACCCGCGGCAGAGTGTGGTGATCCGACTCGAAGAGGACATCGACATCAGCCGTGGCGACAGTTTTGTCGGCACGGAAGAGCGGCCAACCCTCACCCGTGAGTTCGACGTGTTGTTGAACTGGATGGACGACAAGCCCTTCAAGGCGGGCAATCGTTACATACTGCGCCACCATGCCCGCGCGGTCCGTGTGGTCGTTCGCGGAATCGGGTATCGGCTTGATGTGAACACATTGGACCAGACCCCCGCCGAATCCATCACCTTGAATGAAGTGGTTCGGGCGACCCTGAAGTCGGCCGAACCCATCGTGTTCGAACCTTTTGCAGAAGCCGGACGTGCCGGAGCCGCCATACTGGTCGATGAGACCAGCAACAGCACAGTGGCCGCGGTCCTTTTTCAATCAGCCTCCGAGAATTGACATGGTCGACCATGACGAATACACACCATAAGGTCATACTGGCAGGAGCCGGCCCCGGAGATCCGGACCTCATCACGGTCAGGGCTGCCGCGGCTTTGCGTGAAGCGGATATCATACTCACCGACCGGCTCGCCAATCGCGAGATCATCCACCGGTACGCCTCACCAAAGGCCGAAGTGATCGAAGTGGGCAAGCAGGCGGGTCGGTCCGCCTCTATGCCGCAATCCGAGATCAACGAGCTGCTGGTGAGTTGCTCGGCACGTGCACGACTGGTGGTACGGCTGAAAGGGGGCGATGTGTCCATCTTCTCCAATATCCTCGACGAATTGGAGACGTTGCGCGCGCATGACATACCCTACGAGATCATCCCCGGTATCACCGCCGCCTCCGGCGCCGCGGCCTATGCCGGTATCCCGCTCACAGCGCGTGACCATGCCCGTGGCGTGCGGCTGCTCAGCTTCCATGAACTGGATGGAGTGAATGACATCACCTGGAATGAATTGGCCCGAACCTCGGACACCCTCGTTTTGTATATGGCATCCCGCAACCTGGGGACATTGTGTGGAAAGCTACTGGCCGCGGGAGCGGAAGGCGGCCGGCCCCTGGCGCTTGTCGAACAGGCCACTACGCCGGTTCAGAAAGTATACAAGTCGACCATCGCTGAAGCCGCCCAACATGGCGCCGCTTCTTTCCTGTCTCCTTCACTTGTCATCATCGGCAGCGTGGTGGACCTCCACGAACGATTCCACTGGTATCGCAATATAGATGCACGCATATCCTTCTTTGACCAGCTTCCATCACGAACAAATCCGGAACATGCTCGCAGGCGGTAAACTTCAGGCGCTGCAGTCGCTCATCGAAGGTTCCTCCACGGAGGAGCTGATCTGGATCAACGGCTACCTCAATGGACTGTTGCAACAGTCAGTGCCAGCGATGCATCCAGTCAATGGAACGACCGTCGTCACCGCCGTGAAGACCCATGTACTGTACGGTACGGAAACCGGGAATGCGAAGAAGCTGGCCATCCAACTTTCTTCCCGCTTGCGCACCGCCGGCATCAGTGCCCCGGCCATCGGGCTGGATCAATTCAAGATCGGAGATCTGGAGAAGCCCTGCCGTCTGCTTGTCATCGTGAGCACACAAGGAGAAGGCGAACCTCCTGCCAACGCACGGAAATTCTTCGACCAACTCACGGCCCGGAGAGACTCCTATGCCGATCTGGAATATGCCATTCTGGGTTTGGGTGACAGCAGCTATCCACTTTTCAATAAAACCGCCGAAGACCTGGACCAGCTCCTGCGCGACCGGAATGGCCGCACATTGTTGCCCCTGGTCCGCTGCGATGTGGATTTTGAAGAGCCCGCCGATACCTGGTTCCACGAGCTTGCTTCCAGACTGGGAGCGGGGCGCAAGGAACTGTCCGCACCCGTGACGGCAAAGCTCAATGGGGAACGCAAGGCCCATGCAAAGAAGACCTACTCAGGAAAGGTTCAGACCCATATCAAGCTGAATGACCATGGCTCAGCCAAGTCCACCTGGCATATCGAGGTCGTCACGGACGAGCCGGTGGTCTACGAGCCGGGCGATGCCCTGGCACTGATACCCAAAAACCGGGAAGCCTTGGTGGACAGGATACTCGTGCTGGCCGGTGCTGATCCGGAGTTCGTCCTGGAGACACCGAAATACAAAGGATCCCTGAAAGATTTGTTGACAGAGAAGCTCAGCGTTTGCCACTTGCTGGCATCTGTCATGAAGAAATATGCGGCCCTTGCGGGGCATGAGATCCCGGATGTGCGCATGGATCTGGTGGACCTGCTGCGTATATATCCACTGAAGGATCCTGCCAGTTTCCCCGAAGTGGTGAAGTCGTTGTCCGTCATCGCACCCCGATTATATTCCATATCCTCTTCCCCGAAAGTGAATGACCAGGAAGTGCACCTGACCGTAAGCCACCATCGGTTCCTGAAAGAAGGAGAGGAACTGTACGGTTTGTGCAGCAGTTTTCTGGGCGACCAAGAAACTGGCTCCACCATACATTTCCATATCCATCAGAACCGTGCTTTCAAATTGCCCGAACCGGAGCGTGATATCATCATGATCGGGCCGGGTACAGGCATCGCCCCCTTCCGTTCCTTCCTGCAGGAACGGGATGCCACGGGTGCGACCGGAAAGAACTGGTTCTTCTTCGGCGAACAGCATTTTCGGACCGACTTCCTGTACCAGGCCGAGATCCAACAATACCATGCCACGGGCCTGCTCCAGGAAGTGAGCCTCGCCTTTTCGCGCGACCAGCCGGAACGGATCTATGTGCAACACCGTCTGTTGAAGCGCGCCCATGACCTGTGGGCCTGGCTGCAGAACGGTGCTGCCGTGTATGTGAGCGGAACCAAGCACCCAATGAGTGACGATGTCGAGCAGACCCTGGTTCAGATCATAGGCGAGCAGGGCGGGATGGACCAACAACAAGCTCAGGCATGGCTCGGAAAATTGAAGGAAGAAGGCAGGTATCAAAAAGACGTGTATTGACCGCTGAAAAGCGATAATGAATAAAATGAGCGAAAAGCCGAAACATTCACCGATAGAGCGCATCAAAGAAGCCAGTGATGGACTTCGGGGCAGCCTCAAGTCCAGCCTGCAGGATCCCCTGACAGGTGCCCTGCGGGAGGATGACCAGGCACTGGTCAAGTTCCATGGCATCTACCAGCAGGACGATCGCGATCGTCGCGAGGAACGCACGGAGAAGAAGCTGGAATGGCTCTATTCCTACATGATCCGTTTGCGCCTGCCCGGCGGACAACTCAGCGCAGAGCAATGGGAGGGATTGCACCACATCGCCGGGGAGCATTCCACGGGCATCATCAAGATCACCACCCGTCAGACGGTTCAGCTGCACGGCGTGGTCAAGTCGGATCTTCGGCCCACCCTGAAGGCTTTCGACACATTGAAGCTGGATTCGATTGCGGCTTGTGGAGATGTCAATCGCAATGTGGTCTGCAGCGCCCATGCCTCCGTCTCGCCACTGCACGCTGAGGTCTTCGCTTACGCAGACCGTATCAGTGTTTTGGCGCTGCCGAAAACGCGGGCGTACTATGAGGTCTGGCTCGATGGCGAGGAACTCAACAAGCGGGAAGAGGAAGTGGATCCATTGTATCAGCATCGTTACCTGCCGAGAAAATTCAAGATCGCCATCGCCATCCCACCGGACAATGATGTGGACGTGCTGGCCAACGATATAGGGCTCATTGCCATCGAAGAGAATGGGAAACTCGCCGGATTCAACATCGCTGCGGGTGGTGGACTGAGCACGACCCATGGCAACCCAGCCACATATGCCCGTATCGGCACCGTGCTTGGCTTCGTGGCGGCCGGGGATGATGTGCTCAAGGCCGTATATGAGATCATCACCATCCAGCGAGATCACGGAAACCGCTCCGATCGAAAACTTGCACGCCTGAAATACACCATCGATACGATGGGCGTTGACGCCTTTCGTACGGAACTGGAGACCCGTTGTGGGTTCGCTCTGCAACTGGCCCGTCCCTACACTCTCAATCGGCGCGAGGATCACTATGGTTGGGAGAAGGACCATCGGGGATTGTGGGCATATACCCTTTTCGTCGAGAACGGCCGCGTGACGGACGATGAACAACAGAAGCTGAAGACCGCCTTGCTCGAAGTGGCACAGACCCGAAAAACAGGTTTCCGGTTCACATGCAACCAGAACCTGGTGCTGACGGATGTGTCGGCAAAGGACAAGTCTTTGGTGAACGGGATCCTGAAGGAACATGGTGTGTTGGACGTCACCTCGAAAGCCAGCCTGCTGAGGCGCAATGCGATCGCCTGCACGGCCTTCAATACATGTCCCCTGGCGTTGGCCGAGGCGCAGCGATACCTTCCGTCGCTCATCACTAAGATCGAGCCTTTGCTCAGTCGTCATGGCGTGGACAAGGAGGAACTGCATTTGCGCATGACAGGATGCCCCAATGGTTGCGGCAGGCCCTATCTCGCCGAGATCGGACTGGTCGGCACCGCCTACGGACGATATAACCTGCATCTGGGGGGAGACCGCCTGGGCCTGCGCTTGAACAAGAAATACAAGGAAAGTCTGGATGAAGCACAGATACTGGGTGAACTGGATGTCCTATTGGGAGCATGGTCTGCCGGAAGGGAGAAGGGTGAGTCATTCGGTGATTTTGCGCAAAGGAGGAAGTGGATATGAATACTAAACCCGGCGATACGAACGAACAGGATACCCTGGTTGCTTCGGAGGTTCCCAGCGAACGGCAGCAGCCTGCCCCGGAAAGGGGTACAGGCAACCACCTGTTCCCGGTCTTCCTCAAACTGGAGGAGATGCAGGTGTTGCTGGTGGGCGGAGGAAAAGTCGGGCTGGAGAAATTGCATGCTCTGCTGGACAATTCACCGAGAACAGTCATCATTGCCGTGGCGGAAACGGTCACTCTGGAATTCAGGGCACTGGCAGCCGCCCACCCCAATGTACAACTGGAAGAGCGGCGCTTTCGCGATCAGGACCTGATGGGTGTTGATGTGCTTATCCTGGCGATCAATGACCGGGACACAGGACTGGCTATCCGCAACATGGCCAAAGACCGTCGCATTCTCGTCAACGTCGCGGATACGCCCGATCTTTGTGATTTCTACCTCGGATCCGTTGTGCGAAAAGGGCAACTGAAACTGGCCATCTCCACCAATGGACAGTCGCCCACGGCGGCCAAGCGCCTACGGGAGATGCTGGAGGAGGCCTTGCCTGCACAGATCGACCAGCTCATTCGAAACCTGCACCATATTCGCAAGAACATTCAAGGTGATTTCACCCGCAAGGTTGACAGCCTGAACCGGATCACCGGAAAGATGGTGGAGAATTCAAACTATCAGAAGGAGCGGAGACTGAAGCGCATAGCCTCTTTTTCCCTGGCGGCTTTCGCCTTCATGCTCATTGGGCATTTCATCTTCTCATATTTCCATATTGAAGAGATGGCACAGATCGCTTATACGGGCATACGGTCCCTCGACAGCCAGTTCCCCGTAATGCTTGCCGCTGGATTCATAGCGCAGCTGGTGGATGGGGCTCTCGGCATGGGTTACGGTGTGACCAGTGCCGCCATTCTACTTTCCGCGGGGATCAGTCCCGCGGCCATCAGTGGCAGCATACACACGGCTGAGATGTTCGCCAGCGGTGCTTCCGGCTACAGCCACTACAAGTTCAAGAACGTGAACATGAAAATGGTCAGGGCTATGCTGATCCCGGGCGTCATCGGCGCCGTCGTGGGAGCCGTGCTGCTGACATACCTGGGCTCCACCCATATCCGATATATCCGACCGATCCTGGCGATCTACACCTTGTTGCTGGGTGTTCGGATCATATATAATGCATGGCGTCGCCACAAAGGAGATGGTCGATTCACGCGATACGGGTGGCTGGCCCTGGCCGGCGGCTTCCTGGATTCTTTCGGTGGGGGCGGATGGGGCCCCATTGTGACCACTACGCTCATCAACAAAGGAAGGAACCCACGGTTCGTGATCGGCTCCGTGAGCCTGACGGAGTTCTTCGTCACCCTGGCCAGTGCTTTCACGTTCTTCACATTGATCGGCGTAAGCCACTGGCAGACCATTGTTGCGCTCATCATCGGAGGGCTCGTGGCTGCACCGATCGCAGCAAGGCTGGCCGGAAAACTGCCCAAGCGCATAGCCTTCATCCTGGTGGGTACGCTGGTCATCCTCTGGAGTCTCAAAATATTGGTCACGATCCTGTGATCCGTCAGTATGGGCCGGTTCGGAACGGCCTTTTTTCAGGTCAATTAAGTCTATCAAAATGGTAGACTAATAAATTGAAAAGTTTTTCAAACACTGAATATGAGCAACATGGAAAAACATCGGAAAGGACAAAGCGCCCACGGAGTCGCAAGAGCATTTTTCAGCCTGTTGCTGACCTTGGCTATGGGGCATGTGATGGCCCAGCCACAAGCCCAGGAGAGTACGCTCATCCAGATCTCCGGACAAGTCACTGGTGAGGAGAAAGACCAACCCCTGCCGGATGTGAGTGTGCAGGTGAAAGGTACCGTCAACGGAACTGTGACGGACAAGGACGGTCGATTCCTGTTGCGCACCCGCACCCGGCTCCCGCTGACACTTGTGTTCAGCTCGGTCGGTTTCCGGGAGCAGGAGCTGGTGGTGAATGAACTCGGCAAGGGACTGAAAATAGCCCTGGCCACGCAGACCGTGCTGGGCACCGACATTGTCGTGACCGCCTCCCGTGTTCCGGAAAGCATCCTGAAGTCACCGGTGGCCATCCAGAAGCTAGACATCCGCTCCATCCGGGAGTCTCCGGCGCCGAGTTTCTATGATGCCCTGGAGAACATCAAAGGCATGCAACTGACCACTTCAAGCCTCACCTTCAAGATCCCGAACGCGCGTGGATTCAACATCCCGAACAATTTCCGGTTCATGCAACTGGTGGATGGGGTGGATATGCAGGCCGCCACGCTGGGCGTGCCGCTCGGCAACGCGATCGGCCCGACCGAACTGGATATCTCCAGCGTCGAAGTCACGCCCGGCGCGGCTTCCGCCCTGTACGGCATGAACGCCATCAACGGCATGTCCAACCTGATCACGCGGAATCCCTTCACCTCCAAAGGACTGAGTCTTTATTACAAAGCCGGCGTGAATCATGTCGATGGGAAGGACCGCTCTGCCAGTCTTTTGTCGGAGGTGGCCGTCCGTTATGCCGGCACCATCGGAAGCCGTATCGCCATCAAGGCCAATTTCGGATACATGAAGGGAACAGACTGGGTTTCCGATACCCACACAGACCAGAATCCCAACAATCTCGTGACCGCCAACCCAACCTACCCTGAGTTGAACGGTGATGCAAATCCCGCCTATGATGCCTGGAACCGTTACGGTGACGAGAGCAATAACGCCGTGACCCTGAACGGTGTGAAATACAATGGTGGTAACAAGACCTTCATTGTTCGTCGAACCGGGTACTGGGAAAAGGACCTGGTCAAACCTGAAGTGTCCAACCTGAAATTCGACGCGGCCCTGTATTATCGGATCACGGACCACGTTGAATTATCCTACACATACCGGACTGGACTGATGGATGGCGTGTTTCAGCGGGGCAACAAAGTGCAGCTTGACGGGGTGAACGTCACCAACCACAAACTGGAGCTACGCAGCCAGGATTTCTTCATTCGCAGTTATGTCTCCATTGAGAATACGGGCAACTCCTATAACCTGAAACCGCTGTCCGACAACCTGGACCTTACGCATGCGTCCAACAAGGACTGGGGCGCCAAGTTCAAGACCACCCTGCAAACCGACCTGAACAATGGGGAGGACCTGGCCACGGCCATGGCGGATGCCCGTAGTGCTGCGGATGCGGGGCGTGTGGAACCCGGAACGGGCGCTTTCAATGCCCTCAAGAAAACGATCGTCGGCATAAACAACTGGGACCACAGGAATGCCGGCATCGCAGGCGCTCCGCTGACGGGTGGTGCCTGGTTGCACCAGATGAGTCGTCTGTACCATACCGATGCACAGTGGGACCTGTCCCGCTATCTGAAGGTCGTGGACCTGCTGGTGGGGGGTGACCTGCGCATCAATGAGGTGATCCCTGATGGTAATAACTTCGTGGATTTTTCAAGGCCGGCGGCGGAACGCAACCAGCCACTCAAGGATGGAAGCTTCGGCAAGAACGTATACTACAAGAAGTTCGGAGGATTTGCACAGGTCACCAAGACCCTTCTGCACGATCGGCTGAAACTCTTCGCCTCTCTTCGTTACGATTACAACCCGGAGTTCGACCCGAAGTGGACGCCCCGCGTGGCTGCGGTGTACACCATTGCGAAGCGGCATAATATCCGCTTGACCTGGCAGAACGGCTACCGGTTCCCGGCGCTCTTCGAAGCCCTTTCATTTGTGAACAACGGCAACGTTCGTCGCGTGGGCGGGCTGTCCTATATCAATGAAGGTCTCGGGTATCTGGACAACTCCTACACGCTGGCCTCGGTCAACGTGTTCAATGCAGCCGTGAACAAGGATGTCACTGCTGGCATGGCGCAGAATGATGCGGCGCTCAAGAACAAGGCCCTGCTCGAAGCCACCAACCTGGCCACGACCCGTCCTGAGCACATTGATTCCTGGGAACTGGGCTACAAGGCCGTTCTCTTCGGCAATCACCTGGTGATCGATGCGGACGTTTACAGCAATCGATATGACGGCTTCCTGGGCCAGGTGGAAGTGAGTGTGCCCTCCACCGGGAAACTGGGAACGGACGCATCGGCCGTGGATATGCTGGCCGCCAACCGGGCCAAACAAACGCGGTACCGTGTATTCACCAATGCCAAGAACACTTACCAGAGTTACGGGGCTTCGCTCGGCGCCACCTGGGCCTTCCGTCGTACCTGGACAGCCACGGGGAACGTGAGCTTCAACGATATCAAGTCAAGCGCGAACAATGATGTGTTCGTCACGGCGTTCAACACGCCACGGTATGCGGCCAACTTATCGATCGGCAACCGGGAGGTCGTTAAAAATGTCGGCTTCAATGTGTTGTGGAGATGGCAGGACGGATTTCTTTGGCAGAGTCCGCTCGCGAACGGTTCCGTGTCCGCCTACCAGGCCATCGATGCACAGGTCACTTATCGTGTGCCTTCCGCGAAGGCGAGCATCAAACTGGGCGGCGCCAACATCTTGAACAACCGATACATTCAATATGCAGCCGGACCGACCATCGGCGCCCTGTACTATATTGGGTTCACCTTCGAAGGCCTCGATGCCCATTGATCATCCCCATTTATTTTCCTCAAACCTCTGCGTAGAACGATCATCCTGCTGGCGATCTCATGCCTGGCCATGACCAGTTTTGCACAGACCAAGACCATCACCACCCAAGAGCAACTTTGG
>Ga0075026_100000491_pt1 | contig 15809 bp, 9 predicted proteins | sample Str012_2_FD_71392 | JGI IMG/M metagenome (GOLD analysis project Ga0075026, IMG submission 71392) | Freshwater sediment microbial communities in response to fracking from Pennsylvania, USA - Straight Creek_MetaG_SC_2012 | ecosystem: Environmental > Aquatic > Freshwater > Creek > Sediment...
GAACCGACCCGGACCCAAGGCGCCGAGCCGTGCGAACGTGACAGAATCACTGAGCACATGAACTGACAAAGTCAATGAGCAGCGACAGCCTCGGACCCGGACGCTCGACCCCACCAGCGGGCTCGGGCGCCGAGGCGGCGTCGAACAGGTATCCACGTTCATCCCGGCCTCTGCCGTCAGTTCGGTGGAGCCGAATGACGTGTAGTTCCACAGGCGGCGCGAGTGATCGGCCTCGAGGACTCGCCGACGACGGGTTCCGCGTCGGCCACTGGGCCGATCGCGCTGCGCAGCCCGGATCGCACCGACGTCGGCACGACCCGTCGGATCGTCATGCGCGATCCGGAGGTCATCGGTCTGTCACTCCATCCACCTCGTCGTCGCCGTCTGCTGGCGACCCGCTCGCGACATCGCGGATCAGCTGGTCCCACGCAGCCTGGACCGCCCGGACGCCGAAGGCGGTCTGTGCCTGCGAACGCGCCACCGCGCGCTCCTCGTCCCAGCTGTCGTCGGCGACCATGGCCGCGATCGATCGTGCCATGGCATCGGTCGATCGATGGATCCAGCGAGCCTCGTAGATCGTGTCCGCGCCAGGCCAATCGAGGATCGCGGGCACGGCGCCTGAGGCCATCCCCTCGGCCGGGGCGAGATGGAAACTCTCGTTGTCGCTGGTCGACAGCAGGAATCCGATCCGACGCAACCAGCTCGCGACGTCGGGGCCGAAGTCGTCGAACACGACCGACCCGCGAAGCAGGCGCGATGTCTGGATCCGGCGCATCAGCAGGTCCACATGGGCGCGCTCGTCGGCCCGCCGCCAGAGCCACGGATAGTCCCAGGTCAGCTTGGTCTTGACGAAGAGCCGATAGCGGTCATCGTCCGCGCGCAGCCACTCGAGCACGTCCAGGGCACGATCCAGGCGCTTGAGGGACGGCGCCATCCCGATGAATCCCATGTGGAACCGGGCCCCATCCTGTTTGGGCCGATCAAGCGACTCGTCGTCCACCCAGTTGGGGATCACGACGACCTTGGCTGCGGGCCAACCCGTCACCGCGCGAGTGAGGTCAGCGTAGGCTCGACTGACGCAGACGACCCGATCGACAGCTTCGATGGCCACCTCGGCCGGCCAGCGGCGATCGAGTTCGACTCGGTGCAGGCGCACGATGAGGCGTTGGCCTGGACGCACATGGTGGCTATACCAGACGGCGTTCGGTCCGCACCATTCGCAGATGATCACATCGGCCCACTCGACCAATGACCGGCTGGCACGCTCGTCCTGGGCGTGGAGGCTCATCCATAGATCGACCCGCACCTCCACGTCCGGCAACGCCTGCAGCCCTCGCAGGATGGCGGTGAAGAACTTCAGGTCATGGCTGGCGATGCCCACGCGGAGCGGGCGGCCCGGGATCGAGACGCCGAGTGGCGGCGGAAAGACCCGATCGAGGAGGCTCCCGAGACGGGCTTCGGCCCGTTCGAAAGTGTGGTCGTCCGCGGCACGGCGCATCCGCCTCCCGGCCTCGGTTCGCACGGACGGATCGGTCGCCGCCAGCGCGATCGCCTCCAGGACGTCGTCCTCGCTCGAGGCGAACAACGGGTAGTCACGGCCGAGGAGACGTTCGTGCATGGGGGTCCGGTTGAGGATTACCGGCAGATCGAGCGCCCCGTATTCGAGGATCTTGGTCGAGAGCTCGAGGCTTGCATCGAGCGCGGGATCGCGCCAGCCAAGGCCGACATCGGCACTGGCCGCCAGGCGCATCGTTTCGGTCCGGCTCCGCCCACCGTGCCATGCGACCCCTGGGGTGTCCGCGAGGGCCGCCTGCATTCGGTCGCGATAGGTCGGATCCCCGGGATCGGCATCGACCTTGTCTCCGATCGCGATCAGCTCGACGGCGACACCGGCGGCGGCCGACCGGGCCGGCAGGCGGGTCATCTCCAGTGTCCGCCACAGCGGCGCGAACTTGCCCGCGTAGACCAGACGGAGCGGTCGCTCGGTGCCGCCCGTCGCCCCGCCGTCGGTCGCCGTCGGCGCGGTGGGATCCGCCGGCGGGACGATCGGCGGGAGTACCGCGGTCCGGCCGACGCTGGCAGGAGCGATCGTCTCCAGGTACGAACGCAGCTCCTCGGTCTGGCACAGGACCACCGCGGAGGCCCGGGCGATCGCGTCCAGATCGGCGAGCACGGTCGGCTCGAGGCCCACGACGGATTGGGGCAGATCGGTCAGGTACGTCCACAGGCGGCCCTGGACCTGTGCCGCGCGCGACATATCGGTCGCGACCCGCATGCCGCGCAGGACGATGAGGTCGAACCGATCCGCGCGGTCCAGGCGCAACGCTGTCGTTCGCGCCGCGTCCCGCCGCCTTGAAATCGGGCGCGCGCTCCGGCTCGATCTCTCGGATGGCTCGACGATCCGGATCGATGGATACGACGCAAGCGGGTCGAGCAACGGCGTTTCCGCTCGTCGCCGATCGCGGAGGAGGACGGTGACCGAGCAGCCCGCGCGTGCCAGCAGTTCGGCCATCGAGGCCAGCCACACGGCGGAGCCGTCGATCAGGCCTGGATCGACATCGGCGTGGATGAGTGCCGAGAGGACGCGACGACCCACTGGATCAGCTCGTTTCGATGTCCGTACCGATGGCGTACGCCGTCGCACCACGGTCGGCCCACGCGGCGGTCCATCGGTCGGACGCGCCCGGCATCGAAGCGGCGGCCTGTCGCGACACGATCTGGGCGACAAGCCCGGCGCCGGACACGAAGGTGTCGGCCTCGCCCGCGACTCGTCCGATGGCGGCGGCTCCGGTCGTCAACCCGGCCCCGACGGCGTCGATCAGGAACTCGCCGTCCGGCCGATCCTGCGGCGACCAGACCCAGACCCACCCGGCCGAGGTGCGCTCCGCCGCCCAGCTCGCGAGCCCGCGGCCCGGCCCCGGTGGCGGGAGCGCGCGCGCCGGGATCCGGGCGCGCTGCGATTCGCGGATCGCCTCCCGCGCGAGCGCCGGGTCGTCGGTGGCGATCAGCGCCTCGGTGGGTCGGTATCGCTGCGTGGTCAGATTGTCGACGAAGGTCCTCGCCTCGGCTCGATCGCCGAGCCTCGCGACGGCGCAGACCTCACGACGCGGCGTCGCCGTGTCGATCGCGAGGAGGTGGGCCAGGGTGACGATGGCCCGAGTGGTGTCGTGCGCCAGGAACAGGGCCGCGATCAGCCTCCGGAGCTCCGCCTTCGTGCGCGGACCGAGTCCGGCCGCCGCTGCGACGACGTCGCGCAGGTCGCCGGGTCGGGGGCACACCTCGATCCAATCGCCCAGATCGGAAGCGAGTCGCTCGTTGGGTCCACTGACGACCCGGGCTCCGGAGGCGAGCTGGCGGATCGTGCTGGTCGGGATGCGTCCGCCGTCAGCGCAGGTGAGCGGGTCGGCAAGGAATAGGCCGTGGGCGCGATAGGCATCGGGCAGGGCGGTCGGCCACGCACGCTCGATCGTTCGCATGCGCCCGGTCGCCCGCAGCCACGACGTCGCATGGGTCGACCCTGCGTCCACCCAGAGCGTCAGGTCGTCGGGTGCGAGGGAGGCGATCGCCGCCTCGATGAACCGCTTTGCGCGAAGCGTCGGCACGGCGTCGGAGTCGACGTGCAGCACCGGCACCGATGGGCGTCCGGGATCGACCCCGAGCGGACTGAAGCGGCCCAGTTGGACTCCGGGACTCCAGGCCATGTCGGTCCCGCCGTCCTCGGTCGGGTCCACCGCGACCACGAGATCGAACCGCGATTCGAAGGGGATCAGGGCGGGCATCGACCATCGCGGGCCGGTCCACCACAGGACCGCCGGCCGACCGACTGAGCGGGCGACATCCAGCACGCGCAGGAGCCGGCGTGCGGCTGCCGCGTCGGACGGGTCGCCCGTCCCGGCCCAGGCATGACCGCCGCTCAGCGCTCCGGACTCCACGAGCACGACGTCGGGGCGCGACCGCTCCAGGACGAGGTCGGCATCGTGAGGCAAGAGCTCGTTGACGATGGCGTCCAGCCGCAGGTCGGCGACCGTATCCGCCCGCAGGATCCCTCCGATCGAGAGTCGATCGCGCCGGCCGATCGCGATCGCGCTGTGGGCGAGGTATCGCCCGCGCTCGTCGGTCGCATCTGACACGGAGAGACCGGTCGCGGGGATCATGCCCCCTTGGACCGCCACATGCGCACCAGATCCAACGGCAAGCGCGCCAATGCCCGCGGGGACCGCGCGGCGGCGACCAGGATCCGGCCGAGCTTGAGTGCGCCGGACGCCTCGTACCTGGCGACCTGTCGCTCAAGGTCGCCGATCCGTGCGTCGCGTTCGCGCAGCTGTCGGTCGAGCCGGGATCGATAGCTCTCGAAACCGCCCTCGTAGAGGTCTGCCGACCCAGCGTTCGGGTCCGCCCCGGCACCCCGGCCCGTGGCCGTCACGAAGGCCAGCTCGTTGGCCAGCCGGAGCCCGATCGCGAGCCGATCCGGGCCATCGCCGGTCGCGACGATGAGCGGCTCGCCCTGTCCATCGCGTGGGATCTGCAGGTCGTCGACGCGCTCCACGATGGCCCCGATGCCGACGACGCCGAGGTCCAGAGGCGACACCTGGAGGGCCTGGCACGCGTGGTCCGTCAGCTCGTCGAGGATGCGTTCGTACGGGACCTCGCCAGCGGGCCACGCGAACAGGACCATCGCACGGGCGCCCGGCTGCAGTCGGGCGATGGCCTTTCCGGCGTTGCCCGGATCGCCGTGCGCGCGCGGATCGGGGCCGAGCAGGGTCAGCACGACCGTGCCCGGTGAGACAGGGTCGGGTGAGCCCGGCAGGCCCACGGCGTACTCGATCCCTTCCGGCATGACGAGCTGACGCCGGACATCGATGCCGGGGGGCGTCTCGTCGAGGATCCGAACGAGGCCATCCTCATAGGGCCGGAGCAAGTCCCGGATCCGCATCACGCGAGGGTCGCGTGGAGATCCCGGCCGGGATCGGTCGATGTCATGCAGGTGCATCCTACAACCGCTGGAATCGTGCCGGTCATGCCACCCCTAGGCGTTGGTACAGCTCCAGGTAGCGACGCCCGTTGATCTCCCAGGTGCGATGCTCCGCGACCCATGTCCGAGCCGCGGCACCCAGCCGGGCGCGCTCCACCGGGTCGTCGAGCAACGGCTCGAGGATGTCGGCCAGGTTGACCGGATCCTCGGCCGTGAACGTCCTGCCGGTCCGGCCGTCCGTGACGATCTCGAGGAGCGCCCCCACGTCGCTGACGACGAGCGCCTTCGCCATGGCCATGGCCTCGTAAGGTTTGAGCGGCGTCACGAGCTGCGACACGCGATCCCGGGTCCGCGGGACGACGAAGACGTCGATGGTTCGGTAATAGCGCTCGATCTCCCGATGAGGCACGCGTCCAGTGAAGACGACCGTGCCGTCAAGCACGCCGACGGCCCTCGCTGTCGCCTCCAGGTCGGCCCGCGCCTCACCATCGCCGACGAGCACGAGGCGGACCGTTCGGCCCCGGTCGCGCAGCAGGCCGACCGCCTCGATCAGATAGCCGATGCCTTCGTAGCCGGTGAGACTCGAGATATAGCCGACGACCGGTGTGCCGGCCTTGATCCCGAGCGAAGCCAGGAGTTCGGGAGCGGGCGGGCCGGGCCGGAATCGCTCGACCTCGACGGCATTGGGGATGACCGTCACGCCGGTGGGGTCGATGCCGCCGCGTTCGAGGATCTCCGTTCGCATCGTCTCCGACAGGGTCACGATCGCGGCCGCCCGGCGCATGCACTCGGTCTCGATGGCGCGGGCCGCGTGGTATCGATCGCCGGCCTCGGCCGCATCACCGACCCTCGATAGCCAGGTCTCCTCGAGGAATCCGCGCACCTCATACACGACGGGAAGGCCGAACCGCTCGCCGAGGGCCAGGGCGACCTGCGCGTTCAGGTAGTTCGTCGTCGGTTGGAGGAGCGCCGGGCGCAGCGTCGAGATGAGCGGCGCCAGCGCTCGCGCCGTCTCGGTCGCGATGCGGTCCACCGGCAGGCCCGTCGGAAGGTCCGGTCGGAGCCGGTGGTAGGGGATCCCGTCGACGATGTCGCGTGAGGCGGCCCCAGAGACGCCTTCGCTCCTGGGGAAACCGGCCCGGGTGACCATCTGTGGGTCCAGCCCCTGGCCGAGCTGCGCCCGCGCGACGCTCTGGGCCCGCACGGTGTAACCGGCCTGTCGCTGTGGGAGCGAGTTCGTCAACAGGTGGAGGATCCGTCCGCGGATCGGGTCCGCCAGGGTCGTGGCCACAGATGCCTGGGCACCGAGGTTCGGTCGCCAGCTCGGATCCATGAGGGCCAGCTCTGCGCGCGACCGGGTGACGAGTCGGCGGACCTGGTCGTCACGCGGTCGCGCCGTCGCAAGCGGCCCCACCAGCGCAACCGTCGTGGCAAAACGCCCGAGCTGATAGGCGATCTCAGCGCGCAGGATGTCGATCGTCGGGTCGACGATCGTGGTGGGTACACCCCCCAGGATCCGATCGGCGGCCGCCGGATCGCCAGCGGCCAGGGCCACCCGTGCGTAGCGGACCGTCGCCCTGACCGAACCGCCCGTCGCCAGGGCCTCGGCCCGTGCCACGGCCGCCCGCCGGCCGTCGGTCGCATCGGTCGCGATGGCCTGGATCGGTCCGGCGATCGCGTGATCGCCGTTGCGCCGCAGCAAGGCGGCCGTGGAGGCGCCCAGTGGCGCGAACAAGACCCGTCGGATCTGGCTCGGGAGGGCTTCGGTGATCAGCATGAACGCGCGCAGCTTCTGGGTCCGCGCCTGGCGCAATACCTGGCCTGGCCCACCGCTCCCCCTGGCGAGGAGGGCATGGAAGGAGCCGGGGCGATCAGCCACGCGTGCGTCCCAGATGGGTCGTTTCGGGGATACTTGGATGGCCACCGCGATGAGTACGACCGCCAGCCCGGGCGGGCGACACCGCGGCGCCGTCAGCCAAGGGACTCATGGCCCAGACCGTAGCACACGTCATCGGCGCCAGGCCGAACTTCATGAAGGCGGCACCGGTCATCGGGGCATTGCGGGCCCGGGGCATCCAGCAGCTGGTGGTCCACACGGGCCAGCACTACGACGCCAAGATGTCCGACGTCTTCTTTCGCGACCTCGGGCTGCCTGAGCCGGACCTCAATCTGGGTGTCGGGTCCGGAACCCAGGCGGGCCAGACTGCCGCGATCATGGTCGCCCTGGAACGGTCGTTCCTCGAGCGGCAGCCGGCGCTCGCAGTCGTCTACGGCGACGTGAACTCGACCGTCGCGGCGGCCCTCGTCGCGTCCAAGATCGGCCTGCCGATGGCCCACGTGGAGGCCGGCCTGCGCAGCTTCGACGACACGATGCCGGAGGAGATCAACCGACGGGTCACGGACCTCCTCAGCGACCTCCTCTTCGTGACCTCACCGGAAGGTGTCACCAACCTCGAGCGGACCGGTGTCCCGACGGAGCGGATCTTCCTGGTCGGCAACCCCATGATCGACACGCTGCTGGCAAACCTGGATCGGTTCGATGCCGACCGGGCTCGTGCTGAGATCGGCCTGCCGCCGGCGCCGGCTCGCTACGCGGTGGCCACGATGCATCGGCCCGCCAACGTGGACGATCCGACCCAGGCAGCAAGGATCGCAACGATGCTCCGAGGCGTCGCGGAGCAGATCACCCTGGTCGTTCCGCTTCACCCGCGCGGCCGGCCGACCCTGGAGGCGGCCGGCCTGGTCGCGAACGAGCGGCTGCGCATCGTCGAACCGCTCGGCTATGTGGACTTTCTGTCGCTCGTGCGTGGGGCGGCCCTGGTCGTGACCGATTCGGGCGGGATCCAGGAGGAGACGACCGTGCTCGGCGTCCCGTGCCTCACGGTCCGGCCGAACACTGAACGGCCGATCACGATCACCCACGGGACGAACCGGCTGCTCGAACCGGAGGCGGTCGCTGCCGCCGTCCGCGAGGTCCTGGCCAACGGCCTGCCGGTGCCGCCCGAGGGTCCGCCCCTGTGGGACGGTCATGCCGGCGAACGGATCGCCGCCATCGTCGAGGCGTGGCTCGCCGACCGACTCCGGGCTATCCTTCCAAGCGATCCAACCGATTGATCCTGGGAGGGAACGTGAGTAACGACCGTCGAGTGGCCGTCATCGGCCTCGGCTATGTGGGCCTGCCGCTGGCGATCTCGTTCGTCGAAGCGGGCCTGACCGTGGAGGGCATCGACGCCCATCCTCCGCGCGTCGCCGAGCTCGTCGCCGGCTCCTCGCCGATCGACGACGTTACGGACGCGCGCCTGGCGGCGGCGCTCGCCTCCGGCCTGTCGGTCGTGGCCCCGGCGGACGCCACCATCTCTGAGGCCGATGCCATCTTCGTATGCGTCCCGACGCCGATCACCACGACCAAGGACCCGGACCTGGCGCCCGTCCTGTCGGCCGCCGAGACCATCCGCGAGCACCTCCGGGCCGGCCAATTGGTGATCCTCCAGTCCACGACGTTCCCGGGCACGACGACCGGCCCGTTCCGCGAGGTCCTGGAGCGCACGGGACTCCGGGCTGGCGTGGACTTCGACCTCGCCTTCGCTCCCGAGCGGGTCAATCCGGGCGACCCGGCCAGTGCCAGCAAGGGCGTGCCGCGACTGGTCGGTGCCACGACGGATGCCGGCACGGAGCGTGCCGCCACGCTGCTGCGCCACATCAACGAACACGTCGTCACGATGTCGTCGCCGGATGCGGCCGAACTCGCCAAGCTCCTCGAGAACGTCTTCCGGAACGTGAATATCGCCTTCGTCAACAACCTCGCCCTGCTGTGCGAGCGGATGGGACTCGATGTCTGGGAGGTCATCAACGCGGCCGCCACGAAGCCGTTCGGCTTCATGAAGTTCACCCCGGGTCCGGGTGTCGGCGGCCACTGCATCCCGGTCGACCCGTACTACCTGGCCTGGCGTGCGCGAGAGTTCGACTTCATCGATCGCTTCATCGAATTGGCCGGCGACATCAACTTCGCGATGCCGCGGCACGTCGTGGACCTGGTGGCCGAGGCGCTCAACGATCGCGGCAAGGCGCTGAAGGGGGCCAGGGTCGGCGTCCTCGGTGTGGCGTTCAAGCCGAACGTCCGCGATGCCCGCAACTCGCCAGCGGCCGACGTCATCGCCGGCATCGCGTCGCGCGGGGCCGACGTCCGGTTCCACGACCCGCATGTGGCCACGTTCCAGGACAATCAGGGGTTCATCCGCGAGAACACGGACCTCGAGGGCCTGCTCGGCTGGGCCGACGTGATCGTGGTCGTCACGGCCCACAAGGCCATCGATTGGGCGCGCACCTACGAGCGCGCCGAGCTCATCGTCGACACCGTGAACGCTTCACAGGGGATGTCCACCCAGCCGCGCCAGGTGCTGCGCCTCGGCGCCGGATGGTCGGCACGGGCCTGACCGACCAGGCCGGTCGGGAGGCGCGGCCTCCGCGCCCGGTCCTGATGATCGTCCACAGCTACTACGACGAGGATCCGCGCGTCCGACGCGAGGCTGAGGCGGTCGTGGCGTCCGGCCGCCCGGCGATGGTGATCGGTCTGCGTCGGCCGGGCGAATCGGCGGATGGCGAGCTGGCCGGGGTGCGCATACGCCGGCTCGATGTGCAACGGCACCAGGGCGCGAGCCTGTGGAGATACCTCGCCGAATACGCGGACTTTCTCGTGCGAGCCGGCTGGATGGCCGCGCGTCTCCATCGACGCGAGCGGTTCGCCGTCGTGCAGGTCGCCTCGCTGCCGGACTATCTCGTCTTCGCCGCGTTGCCGCTTCGGCTGGTCGGCGTGCCGGTGATCCTGGACCTGCACGAGGCGATGCCGGAGTTCTTCCGCAGCCGCTTTCCGAAGGCGTCGAACCCGGTCGCGCATCGGCTATTGCTTATCCAGGAGCGCCTGTCGATCGCCTTCGCCTCGGCGACCCTCGTGGTCAATGAAGCGATGCGCGACCGTCTGGTCGGGCTCGGCGTGGCGGCCGACAAGGTGTCCGTGGTCATCAACAGCCCATCCCTCGGACGATTCGATCTGACCGCCCACCCGCGTCGGACCTTCCGCGCGGACGGGCCGCTCCGTCTGATCTACACGGGCGGCCTGACACCTACCTACGAGGTCGATGTCGCGATCCGCGCGGTCGCGTCGATCACGGCTGAGCGCCCGGACCTGGGTGTCACCTTCGACGTCTACGGGCGCGGCGACTCGGAGCCCGGACTGCGGGCCCTCGCCGCCGAGCTCGGGATCGCCGAGCGGGTGGTCTTCCACGGCCGCATCCCGATCGACGACGTGCCCGCGGCGGTGGCTGGGGCCGACATCGGGATCGCCCCGACCCGGCGGGACCCCTTCACCGACCTGAGCCTGTCGACCAAGGTGTACGAATACGCCGCCATGGGCAAGCCGGTGGTGGCGACGCGTCTGCCCCTCGTCGAGCGCACGTTCCCCGAGGGGAGCGTCTCGACGTACGAACCCGGCGATGCGGCGTCCATGGCGGCTGCGATCGTCGCCTTCGTGGACGACCCGCCGGCCCGCGAGGCGGCCGTCGCGCAAACGATGTCCATCGTCCGGGATGCCGCCTGGGAGTCGGGCGCGGCGTCGTACATCGCGCTTGTGAGCCGGCTTGCCGACTCACGCCGATGATGGGCGGCGCTACGATGAGGGCGTGACCCGACCGACGGCTGCCGAGGGGCCCGGAGATTCGTCCGAGTCGCGACTTATGGGACAGCTGGCCGACTGCGAACGCAGACTCGCCTCCCTTGCAGCCGATCGGGACCAGGTGGATGCCGCCTCGTTTCGACGCCGCGAGCGCCTCCTCGAGGAGATCGCGCGCGCCAAGGCGTCGTCAAAGGCGACGGAGAAGGAGCTGCGACAGGCACGGGCGCAGCTCGAACGCGCGAAAGGGACGTTGGGGTTTCGGGTCGAGGTCGCGACCAGGAGGCGACTTCGCGCGACATTCGAAGCGACCCGCGGCCCTATCAGGCGCACGATCGGTTCGATCCGCCTCGCCCGCGACCCCAGCCGCGAAGGCTCCGACTCGGCGATCCTTCCAGGTAGCGCCGATCAAGACCGGGAGCGGGCGCTCGGGTTGGCGCTCGTGTCCGCGCTCCCGGCAAGCCCGTCGCACATGGACTCCTCTGTCACGGTCGTGCTCCGCTGGTCTGGCGACCTATCGAGACTTGGGGTCGCCATGCGTCGGCTGGCTGAAACGTCCTGGCTCGGTCTGGACATCCGGATCGTCGGCACGTCGATCGCCGTCGAAGGCTCGCTGCCCGACGAGCTGGGCGATCGTGCCGCCCTGGTCCAGGGTCGGGATCTCGACGACTCGATCCGACTGGCCCTGGAAGGAGTCCGCTCCGACTTCGTCCTGTTCCTGGACGATGGCATCGAACCGCTCGAATCCGGGTGGCTGGCCCGGCTCGTGGACGGCGCGGAGCGCTCGGGATCAGGGGCCTCCGGCGCTCGCCTCGTATTCGGCGGGTCGCGCTGGGGATCCCGGTTGGGTCGCGATGCGGGCGATGCATCGGGTCTGTCTCATGTCGGCTCGATGCTGCGCATGATCGATGGCCTTCCGCAGGCCTCGCATCCGCCCCGAGGCGCCGATCCACTCGATCCGCAGTTCGCAGCGGATCGGCGCGTGGCCGCAGTCGATGGAGGCTGCCTCCTGATCCGGCGTCGGGCGTTGGATGATGTCGGGCCTGTGCTTGGCGTCGATCTCGAAGGGACGGCGACAGGGTTGGGGCTGCGGCTTTTCCAGCATGGCTGGACGGTCCAGTATGTCGGCACGGCGGTGGCCTGGGATCGCCGCCCCGCCAGGCCGTCCACCGATCAGGCCGACGACTATGCCGGTGGGTCGGATCCCGCAGCGACGTTCCGGGCCGTCATGATCGATCGGCTGTCGGGATCGTTCACGCTCGCCAACGACAGGGTCAGAGTCGCGCTCCTCGGGACCCCGAGGTCCGGGACCGCGACGATCCACGATGTCCAGGCACGCCTCGAAGCGATCGGGCTCGACGCAGTCGCGCTCGACGCGGTCGCGCTCGGTCTCGTCGACTCCGCGGCAGACTTCGACCCGGCAGTCGAGGTCGTCCTGTTGCTCGAACCGTTGGCCGACATCGGCACCCTGCCGCGTCACGTCATCACCGTCGGCTGGGTCGGCGTTCAGGCAGAAGAGTGGACGAACCTTCCCCGCTTCGCGGACCTGGACATCGTCCTCGTCGCGGACGACGTCACGCGCGCTCGCGTGGAGGCCCACTCCGTCAAGGCCGCCTGGGTGGCGGCGGATCCTGCGACGGCGCCGGGGGCCAGGGACTTCTCGGTTGCCCTGAGGCGATGGGTGACCGCCAGACGCGTCGCGATCCATATCGGCCCGGTGACCTGGGAAGCCGCGGCCAGCTGGGGTGACACGCCATTCGGGCGCGACGTCCAGAAGGGGTTCGAGCGTCGAGGTTGGCCGGCGACCGTGCACGTCCACGCCGAGCGCGACAGCGCGCCCGCCGTCAGGGCGGACCTCGCATTGCACATCTTCGGCGTCCGTGCGCCTGCCGTGCGGCCGCGACAGGTGTCGATGCTTTGGATCATCAGCCACCCTGACTTCATCGACCGGGACCTATGCCCGCCCTACGACATCGTCGGCGTCGCTTCGGATCGATTCCTCGAGTTTCTTCGTGGCTGGCTCGGCCCGGCTGCTCCGCCGCTGATCTCACTCCACCAGGCGACTGACGTGGACCGGTTCTACCCAGAACCTGGTGGTCCGGCGCACGAACTCCTGTTCGTCGGTAGTTCACGAAAGGTCCGTCGACCGATCACTGAAGCGCTCGCCGGGACGACCCACGACCTGGCCGTCTACGGCCGCAACTGGACCCCCGACCTCCTGGATCCACGTCACCTGCGTGGCGAGTGGGTCTCGAACGACAACCTGCGCCGACACTATTCCAGCGCTGCGATCGTGCTGAGCGACTCCTGGTCCGACATGCGCGACGAAGGATTCATCGCCAATCGCGTCTACGACGCGCTGGCATCCGGCGCCTTTGTGATCTCTGAGGCCGTACCCGGCCTGGACGAAGAGTTCGACGGCGCTGTCGTCGCCTTCCACGATCGCGAGGGTTTGCGCGACCTGATCGAGTTCTACCTCGATCACCCGGAAGAACGCGCGCGCCTGGCCGAGGATGGCCGAAGGTCGATCATCGCGCGACACACCTTCGGGCACCGAGTCGATGCGATCCTGGCGGCCGTCGAGCCCCTCCTCGCCGCCCACGGCCGTTCGACGGGACCGCCGAGTGACGCCACCGAAGCGTCCGGAAGCGAGCATCGCAGGCCATGAGCGGGATCCGGATCCGTCGCAGGGTCGGTCGCATCCGGGCGATGGCCGGATTGACCTCCGGAGGCGGAGGAGGGACGAGCGAACCAAACGAGGTCGCCGAGCTCGTTCGCGGGCCGAGGGTCCGGCACGACCCGACGCTGGATGCCGATCCGAGCCTCGTGGTCCTGATGCCGCACCTATCGGTGGCCAGGATGACCGGTGGACCCAATACCGTGTTCCAGATCACGGAGCGGCTGGCCGCTCGTGGAACGAACGTCCGATATGTCGCGTGCTTCGGTCCGATGGATCAAGATCCGGTCGGACTGGAGCGCCACATCCGGCAGATCACGGGTGTCGAGCGACCGACCTCGGGTGGATTCCTGGAGCGTTCCGGGCCGGGTGCCGAGCTGTCCGTCGGACGAGGCGACACCATGCTGGCGACCTGGTGGCCTACCGCTCATGTGGCGCAGCGCGCTCTTGCATCCACGGACGCCGACGAGTTCATCTATCTGATCCAGGATTTCGAGCCCGGCTTCCATCCGTGGTCGACGCAGTATGCGATGGCGCTCTCGACCTATCGCATGCCATTCCGCGCGATCGTCAACGAGCCGTCATTGCTTGAGCATCTCCGTCGCGATGGGGACCTGCCGATCGGCCCCGATGAAGGCGATCGGGCGATCTCATTCATGCCGGCCGTCGACCGGACGACGTTCCGCGCTCGAGACCGACACGCCGACGTCCGCCGGATCGTGTTCTATGCCAGACCAGCGCACCCCAGGAACCTGTTCGAACTGGGCCTGCGAGCGCTCGCGGAGGCGGTCAGGCGCCCCGTCTTCACCGATGGTGGCTGGGAGTTCATCGCGATCGGCGGGGAGACGCGTGTGTGGAGGTTGTCCGACCGCTATCTCCTCGTGCCGCAGCCCAAGTTGACGTATCGCGACTATGCCGCCTATCTGGGCGAGAGCGACGTCCTGTTGTCCCTCATGTTGTCACCGCACACGAGTTACCCACCACTCGAGATGGCGACGGCCGGTGGGCTCGTGGTGACGAACACCTTCGGCGGCAAGACGGCCGCTACCCTGGCCGCGATCTCGCCGGCCATCCGGGGCGTGCGGCCGGACGTCGAGAGCGTCGCGGCAGCCATCGTGCAAGCAGCGGAGGAGGTGACGAGCGGCCGACCCATTGGGCCTCCGACCACCTTGCCAAGTTCGTGGGACGAGTCGCTCCGTGAGGTGATGCCATGGCTCGAGGCGACCGTCGGATCGGTGCGCACGCGCCTGCCCGGATGAATGGTGTCATGCGACCCGCGGTTGCGAAACCTTGATCGTTCGTTTGCCGGGCCCCTGCAGGACTTGAGGTACGCTACCGACCGCCCCGGCCTCTCCGGGAGCCGCCCACCGCATGCATACAGGACCAACTGACGCACATGACTTTCCGAGCCAAACCCGTCGTGAAACGCTCCCACACGCCCTCGTGGCAGAGCCAGGACCGGCGCAACCTCTACCTCAATATCGGCTTCGGCATCGTCGTGATCCTCGCGGTCTCGATCCTGCTCATCGCCGCGGGACTGAGCTACTACAACGACCATCTCGCGCCGGTCGGCAGCGTCAACGGCCGGTCCATCACCACGGACGAGTTCAAGGACCGCTACGCGATCGAGACCCGACGGCTCGAGGAGGCTGAGGCGCGGATCCGGACCGCCGGCATCAACGGCCAGCTGACCGCCGCGCAGAAGGCGACCCAACTGCAGGCCGTGGCTACCCAGCGCAACAGCCTCGCGGCGACGACCCTGGAGCGGATCATCGACCAGGACCTGCAGGCCGGTCTCGCGGCCGATGCGGGCGTGACGGTCACGGCCGCGGAAGTCGACGCCCGCCTCCTGGTCGAGGCCACCATCCCCGAATCCCGTCACGCCTGGATCATCGCCGTCGCGCCGGTCATCTCCGCCGGCGCCACGGATCCCACGCCGGAACAGAAAGCCGCCGCCAGGGCCAAGGCCGAGGCCGCCCTCAAGAAGGTGCAGGGCGGGGCCGCCTGGGCAGACGTCGCCAAGACGGACTCTTCGGACTCGACAGCGCCGCAGGGCGGTGATCTCGGCTTCGTCCAGAAGGATGACACCCAGGCGGACGAGGCCTATCTCACCGCCATCTTCGCCGCCCCCGTGAACACGCCGACCGCGGTCGTCGAGGGAACGGACGGCATCTTCCGGATCGGCCTCGTCACGGCCATCGCCCCGCAGACCGTGGACGCGGACTACCAGCACAGGATGCAGGCGGACGGGATCGACCTGGCCAAGTATCGAGCCGTCGTGATGGGCGACGTCATTCGCCAGAAGCTGCAAGAGAAGATCGTCGCCGACGCGACCAAGGCGGCCCCGCAACGACGCGTCGCCGAGATCTACATCCACGCCTCCGGGGCCGCCGAGAAGGCCGGCGCGGTCAAGGTCCGACACATCCTGTACTCGCCGACGGCAGACCCCAAGGCGGCCGCAGCCCTGCCCGCCACGGATCCGGCCTGGGCTGCCG
>Ga0075026_100000492_pt1 | contig 15803 bp, 11 predicted proteins | sample Str012_2_FD_71392 | JGI IMG/M metagenome (GOLD analysis project Ga0075026, IMG submission 71392) | Freshwater sediment microbial communities in response to fracking from Pennsylvania, USA - Straight Creek_MetaG_SC_2012 | ecosystem: Environmental > Aquatic > Freshwater > Creek > Sediment...
GTGCTCAACCAGATCCCGATCCCGTGCACGACGAGCGTCAAGAAGAAGAAGCCGGTGGCATCGAACCCGGGTTCGACCTCGTCCACATCGTCGACGTCGGTGGCGAGTACGTCCTCCACGAGCGCGCCCGCGTCGAGCACGACGGCCAAGCCGGGGAAGGGCATCGGCGCACCGAGTGCGGCGTCGACCGCGGCCGCGTCGAGCACGACCTCGACGACGGCGGCCGCGACCCCGTCGACCACCACCACCCAACCGGCCCAGCAACTCCCGACGCTCACCCCGCCCGAACAGGACACGCGCAACGCCACGGTCTGGCTCTGCGACCGCGACGGCAAGACCCGATACCAGCTCGGACCGACCGCGCTCACCGGCAAGCTGGTCACCTCGGCGACCTCGCAGTTCCAACCGGGCGGCACGGGGTACACCGTGGTGCTGACTTTCAACTCTCTGGGCCAACAGAAGTTCAACGCCCTCGCGGCCGCGTCGTACCCGAAGACGCCACCGCAGAACGCGGTCGCGATCGTGCTCGACGGGGTCGTGCAATCGGCCCCGTCGTTCCGGACCCCGTCGTTCACGGGCTCGGTCGAGATCTCGGGCAACTTCAGCCAGGGGGAGGCCGAGGACCTCGCCACGGTGCTGCAGTTCGGTTCGCTGCCGGTCCAGTTGAAGGAACTGACGACGACCAGCGTGTCGCCGACCCTCGGCCGGGACCAGCTCGACGCGGGCCTGCTCGCGGGCGCCATCGGCCTCGTCCTGGTCGCCGTCTACATGCTGGCCTTCTACCGGGTCCTCGGGCTCGTCGTGATCGCCGGCCTCACCCTCTCGGGCATGGCCATCTACACGATCATCACCTATCTCGGCAGCTCGATCGGGTTGACGCTCACGCTCGCGGGTGTCGTCGGTCTGATCGTGTCGGTGGGCATCACCGTCGACTCCTACGTCGTCTACTTCGAACGGTTGAAGGACGAGGTCCGAACCGGGCGGACCGTGCGCAGCTCCGTCGACCGCGGGTTCACGCGCTCGTTCCGCACGATCGTGGCCGCTGACCTCGTGTCGTTGATCGCCGCCGCCATCCTCTACTGGCAGGCGATCGGCTCGGTCCGCCAGTTCGCCTTCCTGCTCGGCCTCTCCACCATCCTCGACCTGGTGCTCTCGTACTTCTTCATGCACCCGTTGGTGCAGCGCCTGGCCCGGAGCCGCGCACTCGTCTCCACCAAGGGCGTGGGGATCGCGGCCGGACTCGACACCCCGGAGGCCGCCCTATGAGGCCCGACGGTCGCCGCCACACGATCAAGGATCTGTACCACGAGGACACGTACTACGAGTTCCTCGACCGGCGCTGGCGCTGGGTGCTCATCTCGGGCTTGTTGATCCTCGTGTCGCTCGTCGGGTTCATCGCACGCGACGGGCTGAACCTCGGCCTCGACTTCACCGGCGGGACCGCCTGGCAGCTCACCGTCGCGCCGGGCAAGCAGGTCACCAGCGCCAATGTGCGCAGCGTGGTGGAGGGTCTCGGGATCAAGGATCCGAAGATCGTGATCCTGGGCAGTCGCGGGATCCGAGTCGAGTCACCGCAGGTGACCCCGGCGCGTGAACTCCAGGTCACGGCCGCGCTGGCGAAGTTCGGCGGGATCAACGCCAAGGCCATCAGCGTCTCGGAGGTCGGCCCGAGCTGGGGCCGGAAGGTCTCGACCCAGGCGCTGCTCGCGCTGGGCCTCTTCTTCATCGCGATCGCGCTCTACCTCTCGCTGCGGTTCGAGTTCAAGATGGCCGTGGCCGCGATCGTGGCGGTGATCCACGACATCGCGATCACCGTGGGGGTCTACGCGGTCACCGGGATCGAGGTGACCCCCGCGACGGTCATCGCCTTCCTCACCATTCTCGGGTTCTCCCTGTACGACACCGTCGTGGTGTTCGACAAGATCAAGGAGAACACGCCCCAGCTCTCCACGGTGCGGGGCCTCACCTACACCGCGATGGCCAACCGGTCGCTCAACCAGGTGCTGATGCGCTCGTTGAACACCTCGCTGGTCGCACTGTTGCCGGTGGCGTCGTTGCTCATCGTCGGCGTCGGCCTCGAAGGCGCCCTGGCGCTGCGGGAGTTCGGGCTGGCGCTCTTCATCGGTCTGATGATCGGTGCGTACTCGTCGATCTTCGTGGCCACGCCGCTGCTCGCCTGGTCCAAGGAGCGCGAGCCCCGCTACCGCGCGCTCGCCGAACGCAGCTCGGTCCGCAGTGCCCGTGAAGCCGCGACCTCGATGCCCTCGGCGATCGACGACGAGGACGAGTTCGCCGACACCGCCGACGCGGACGGCGCCGGCGCGGCCGACTCGGACGGTGCCACCGGCGGCCGCACGAAGCCCGCGGCGAAGCCGACACCGCGGCCGACCGCCACCGGTGCTCCCGGTCCCGTGATCCAGCCGCGGGCCCGTCAGCAGAAGTCGGGTCGCAAGAAGAAGTAGTGCGCGCCCCGACCTCCCCGAACGTGGGAGAATCGTCGGGATGACCATGGTGACCGGCGCCCGCTCCGAAGTTCGCCGCTCCGTGCTGCCCTGGCGGCGCCACCAGGTCGACGTGGCCCTGGCTCCGCTGGTGGAGGCGTATCTCGCCCAGCACCGGCGCGCCGATACCACCCTGATCGAACATGCCTACGCGGTGGCGTTGCGGGCGCACGCCGAGCAGGTGCGGCGCTCGGGTGAGCCCTACATCTCCCATCCGATCGGGGTGGCGCGCATCCTCGCGGACCTCGGTCTCGACGAAGCGACCATCGCGGCCGCCCTGCTGCACGACGCGGTGGAGGACACCGCGCTCACCCAGGAGCAACTCGAGGCGGAGTTCGGTCCCGAGGTCGCGGCGCTGGTCGACGGCGTCACGAAGCTCGACCGGCTGGAGTTCGAATCCCGCCTCGCGCAGCAGGCCGCCACGTTGCGCAAGATGCTCGTCGCGATGGCCCAGGACATCCGGGTCCTGCTCATCAAGCTCGCCGACCGGCTGCACAACATGCGCACGATCGCGTCGTTGCCCGACGTCAAACAGGTACGGATCGCGCGCGAGACGCTCGACATCTACGCGCCCCTCGCGCACCGCCTCGGTATCGGCGACATCAAATGGCAGCTCGAAGACCTCGCCTTCGCGGTGCTGCACCCGAAGCGGTACGCGGAGATCGAACAGCTCGTCGCCACCAGCGCGCCCGAGCGCGACGCCGACCTCGACGCGCTCCTCATCGAACTGCGCGCGCGGCTCGACGAGCTCCAGATCGACGCCGAGGTGCGGGGTCGCCCGAAGCACTACTGGTCGATCTACGAGAAGATGGTCGTGAGTGAACGCGACTTCTCCGAGATCGTGGACCTCGTCGGCGTGCGGGTGGTGGTCGAGTCGGTGAAGGACTGCTACGCCGCGCTCGGTTCGGTGCACGCGTGGTGGCGTCCGGTGCAGGGTCGCTTCAAGGACTACATCGCGCAGCCGAAGTTCAACCTCTACCAGTCGCTGCACACCACCGTGGTCGGTCCGCACGGCCGGTCGGTGGAAGTGCAGATCCGCACCGAGGACATGGACCGGCGGGCCGAACTCGGTGTCGCCGCGCACTGGGGGTACAAGGAGGAGCAGGGCCCGAAGAACGCCACGGACTCCGCATGGCTCCAACGCCTGGTCGAGTGGCAGCACGAGACCGAGGACCCCGAGCAGTTCATGAAGATCCTCAAAGGGGACCTGGAGACCGACGAGGTCTTCTTGTTCAGCCCGAAGGGGAAGGTGGTGGTGCTCCCGACGGGGTCGACGCCGGTCGACTTCGCGTACGCGATCCACACCGAGGTCGGCCACCGTTGCATCGGGGCGCGCGCCAACGGCCGCCTCGTCCCGCTCGACGCGTTGCTCACCACCGGCGACACCGTCGAGATCGTCACGAGCCGCCAAGAAGGTGCGGGCCCCACCCAGGACTGGTTGCAGTTCGCGCAGACTCCGCGGGCGCGCACGAAGATCCGCCAGTGGCATTCGCGGGAGCGGCGCGAGGATGCAATCGATGCGGGCCGTGACGATCTGATCATCGAACTCCGACGCAACGATCTGCCGGTGCAGGAGTTGATGGGCTCGGACCTGCTGATCGAGGTCGCGGGCGAGATGCACTACGCCGAACTCGACGCGCTGTACGCGGCGATCGGAGAGCAGCACGTGCAGCCGCTCCTGGTCGCGCAGCGGTTGCGCCAGCGGTTGACCGACGGTCACGACCGGTTGCCGGTCACCGCGCAGAAGCCGTCGCGCAGCAACGCGCGTCGGCGCGCCGCGGGCGTGCACGCCGAAGGGCTCGACGACGGCTTCATCCGGTTGTCGCGCTGTTGTCTCCCGGTGCCCGGCGACGAGATCGTCGGGTTCATGACGCGCGGGCGGGGCGTCTCGGTACACCGGGCGGACTGTGCGAACGCGGAAGGCTTCACCACTCGACCCGACCGCATGGTGGAGGTCGAGTGGGACCACGACGCGTCCGGCGCGTACATCGTGTCGGTCGAGGTCGAGGCGCTCGACCGGTCGCGCCTGCTGCGCGACATCGCGGCCACCCTCGCCGAGCACCACGTGAACATCATCGGGTGCCAGAGCCAGACCTCGCCCGACCGGGTGGCGCGCTTCCGGTTCGACTTCGAGTTGGCCGACGTCGCCCACCTCGAGTCGTTGGTCACCGCGCTCAAGCGGGTCGAGTCGGTCTATGACGCCAAGCGGATCATGCCGGGAACCGCCGCGGCCTGACCGGGTGGCGCGACCCCGGCGCGGGTCGGGAACAACCCCGGTTGGCGACGAGCCCGCCGGTAGGCTCGACAGCCCGTGTCCGCTGATGATCGCTTTCGCGCCCCGAAGGGGGTTCACGACGTCCTGCCCCCCGAATCCGGGCGCTGGACCGAGATCGTCGCGACGTTCGCGGCCCGGGCCCGCCGGTACGGCTACGGCCTCGCCGTCACCCCGATGTTCGAACACATCGAGGTCTTCCAGCGGGTCGGGGAGCACACCGATGTGGTCAGCAAGGAGATGTACGAGCTGACCGACAAGGGCGGGCGCCGGCTCGGGTTGCGACCCGAGGGCACCGCGTCGGTGGTGCGGGCCTACGTGCAGCACCGGCCGACCCCGCCGTGGAAGGTCTGGTACGTCGCGCCGAACTTCCGCTACGAACGTGCCCAGAAGGGCCGGTACCGCCAGCACTGGCAGCTCGGCATCGAGGCGCTGGGGGTCGAGGATCCCGACATCGACGTCGAGGTCATCGCCCTGCTCGCCGGCTTCTATCGCGACCTCGGGCTGCGCGACACCCGACTGCTGATCAACTCGATGGGTGACGCCGAGACGCGCCCGGCCTACGTCGCTGCCCTGCGGTCCCACTTCGAACGGCACGGCGACGCACTGGGCGACGAGTTCGCCGAGCGCGTCGCGGCGAACCCGATGCGCGTGCTCGACAGCAAGGTCGAACCGTGGCAGGACGTGATCGAGTCCGCGCCCCAGCTCGGCGAGTACCTGTCCGACGCCGCGCGCGCGAGCTTCGAAGCGGTCCAGGCGGGTCTGCGCGCGCTCGAGATCCCGTTCGAGATCGAGCCGCGGCTCGTGCGCGGCTTCGACTACTACACGAGCACCACGTTCGAGTTCCAGAGCGCGGCGCTCGACGCCGCGCAGAGTGCGGTCGGGGGCGGCGGTCGGTACGACCGCCTCGCCGAGGAAATGGGTGGGCCACCCACCCCCGGCATCGGGTTCGGGACCGGGCTCGAACGGATCGTGCTCGCGCTCGACGCGTTGGGTGTGGAGGCGCCGAGTGTCGGGGTCGACGTGTTCGTGGTCGACGGTCTCGGGTCCGAGGGCGGCACGACCGTCGGCACGATGGTCGAGGCGCTGCGCACCGACGGCTTCGCCGTCGACCGCGCGTACGGCGGGCGCAGCGTGAAGGCGCAGTGGAAGCTGGCCGACCGGTCGGGCGCCGGCGTGGCCGTGATGCTCGGGCGCGACGAAGTGGCGCGCGACGCGGTCGCGGTGAAGGACCTCGCGACCGGTGAACAGATCGAAGTGCCCCGCACGGGGCTGGTGGCGTGGCTCACCGCCCGCCGGGATGGAGCGACGTGAGCCACGGGTCGACGAGCATGCGGAGTCGCGGCGCCGGAACGCTGCGGGCGGACGACTCGGGGAGCACTGTGACCCTCGCCGGTTGGGTCGCGGCGCGGCGCGACCACGGTGGGGTCTTGTTCTTCGACCTGCGCGACAGCACCGGCGTGGTCCAGGTGGTGGTGGACCCCGACCAGATCGGGGAGCACGCGCATCACATCGGGCGCGAATGGGTGCTCCAGATCGAGGGCGAGGTGCGGGCCCGTCCCGCGGGGACCGGTAACGACGATCTGCCGACCGGTGCCGTCGAAGTGGGCGCCTCGGTGCTCACCGTGCTCAACCGGGCCGAGCCGCCGCCGTTCCCGTTGGGTGACCGCGGTGACGACGTCGACGAGGTGTTGCGGCTCAAGCACCGCTACCTCGACCTGCGGCGCACGTCGATGCAGGACAACCTGCGGTTGCGGGCCCGGGTCAACACCGCGCTGCGGCTCGCGATGGTGGAGCAGGACTTCGTCGAGGTCGAGACGCCGATGTTGATCGCGTCGACCCCCGAAGGCGCGCGCGATTTCGTGGTGCCGTCGCGCCTGAGTCCCGGCGACTTCTATGCGCTGCCCCAGAGTCCGCAGCTGTTCAAGCAGTTGCTGATGGTCGGCGGTCTCGACCGCTACTTTCAGATCGCCCGCTGTCTACGCGACGAAGACCTGCGCGCCGATCGCCAGTTCGAGTTCATGCAGTACGACATGGAGATGGCCTTCGCCGAGCAGGCCGACGTGCTCGCGGTGGTCACGCACGCGGTGAGTGCCGCGGTGGAAGCGGTCACCGGCGCGGCGCTGCCCGAGGTGCCCACCATGACCTGGGCCGACGCGATGAACCGCTACGGCTCCGACAAGCCCGACATCCGCTTCGGCATGGAGCTCACCGATCTCGCCGACGCGGTCGCGGGCACCGAGTTCAAGGCGTTCCACGCCGAGGCCGTCAAGGGCATCTGCGTCCCCGCTCGCGGTGACGCGTCGCGTTCCACGCTCGACGGTCTCGTCGATCGGGCCAAGGCGCTCGGCGCCGCGGGGCTCGTGTGGATGCGGGTCCAGGCCGGTCCGACGCTCGAGTCGCCGATCGTGAAGTTCCTCTCCGATGCCGAGCAGGCCGGAATCGTGAGCGCGCTCGGCGCGCAGCCGGGTGATCTCGTCCTCATCGTGGCAGGGGAGCGGCGCCGGACCAATCACGTGCTCGGCGCGTTGCGCCTCGACCTCGGCCGCCCGCCGGTGACCGCAGGCGGTCTCGCGCCGCTGTGGGTCGTCGACTTCCCGCTCTTCGAGACGATCACTGACACCGGGCGACCGGTGCCGGCCCACCACCCGTTCACCCAACCTCATCCCGATGACGTCGCCCTGCTCGACGGGGAGGGCGAGCAGCTCCTCGCGGTGCGGTCCCAGGCCTACGACCTCGTGCTCAACGGCTGGGAGCTGGGCTCGGGCAGTGTGCGGATCCACCAGTCGGATCTCCAGGCGCGCATCTTTGCCCTGCTCGGTATCAACGCGGTGGAGGCGCAGTCACGCTTCGGGTTCCTGCTCGACGCGTTCAAGTACGGCGCGCCGCCCCACGCGGGATTCGCGTTCGGGACCGACCGGCTCGTCGCCCTGCTCGCGGGTGAGGAGAACATCCGCGAGGTGATCGCGTTCCCCAAGACCCAGTCCGGGGCCGATCCGCTCACCGGCGCGCCGGGCCCGATCGACCCGATCCAACTCCGGGAGCTCGGCCTCACGGTCAAACCCCGCAGCTGATGTGGTCTGTCCGGCAACCCCGATAGGTTCGGTCCGCATATGGACCTGTTCGGAGCGGCGGCGCAGACGCGTCTGGAGTCGCGGGCGCCGCTGGCGGCGCGGCTGCGACCCCGGAACCTCGACGAGATCGTGGGCCAGGCGGAGCTCCTCGGTCCGGGGCGGCCGCTGCGGATGCTCATCGAGTCCGACCGGCTGTCGAGCGTCGTGCTCTGGGGCCCACCGGGCACCGGCAAGACGAGCATCGCCCGCCTCATCGCGGGGGCGACGCGCAAGGCCTTCGAACCGCTGAGTGCCGTGAGCGCGGGCGTGAAGGATGTGCGCGAGGTCGCCGAGCGCGCTCGACAGCGCCTCGGTGAGCACGGGCAGGGCACGATCCTGTTCCTCGACGAAATCCACCGCTTCAGTCGCACGCAACAGGACGCCTTGCTCCCGCACGTGGAAGAGGGACTCATCGTCCTCGTCGGCGCGACGACCGAGAATCCGTACTTCTCGCTCACCGCGCCGTTGCTCAGTCGCTCCACCCTCTTCCGGCTGGAGCCGGTCGGATCCGACGATCTCCGCACGCTGGTCGATCGGGCGCTGACCGAAGTCGACCGCGGCCTGGGCGACGAGCACCTCGTGATCGCGCCGGACGCACTCACCCACCTCGTCGGCCACGCGGAAGGGGATGCCCGGCACACGCTCACGAGCCTCGACGTCGCGGCCGCGCTGGCGGCCGAGGCCGGGTCGGACACGATCGAACTCACCCACACCGAGACGGCGCTGGCGATGCGCGCGCTGCGCTACGGCGACGACGAGCACTACGACATCATTTCCGCGTTCATCAAGAGCATCCGCGGTTCGGATGTGGACGCCGGTCTCTACTGGTTGGCGCGCATGCTCGAGGCGGGTGAGGACGCGCGCTACATCGCCCGGCGCCTCGTGATCCTCGCGTCCGAGGACGTGGGGATGGCCGAGCCGATGGCGTTGCCGATCGCGGCGGCCGCGGCCCAGGCGGTCGAGTTCGTCGGTCTGCCCGAGGCGATGCACAACCTCTCGCACGCGGTGATCTTCCTGGCCAACGCGCCGAAGTCGAATGGGGCGAAAGCGGCGATCAACGCGGCCCTCGCCGACGTGCGGGATCGGCCGGCGGGTGCGGTGCCCACTCATCTACGCGATGCCAGCTACCAGGGAGCCCAGGCCCTGGGCCACGGCGCGGGCTACGTCTATCCTCACGACGCGCCCGGCGGCTGGGCGCCCCAGGAGTACCGGCCACCCGAGGTCGCCGGCCACGTCTACTGGGTGCCGAGCGGCAACGGTGACGACCAGGACCGCCGCCCCCCGGGCGCGCAGGTGCAGCAGGACGAGGAGCTTTCGTGAGCGGAACGGGAGTCGGGCGACGGTCGGCGCCACTTCGCCAGTGGAGCGTGGCCGCCCGGCCCGGTCACCAGGACCAAGAGGGCAAGCGATGAGTATCGGCGAGTGGTTGGGGGCGACGGGTGCCGTGCTGCTCGCGATGGTCCTCGGCGGGCTGCTCGTGGCGCTCTTCTCGCTCGTCGTCACCGTGCGCAAGCTGCGGGTGACGGTCGAGCGCCTCCAGGACGAGACACTCGCGATCACGCGCGCCATGCAGGACGCGCTGGCCGACGCGGAGCACGAGGTCGACCGGGTCGATGCGCTGCTCACCGCGGCCGAAGGCGTCGGTGGTCGGATCGACGGCGCGTCGCGCCTGGTCACCCGGACCGTCACCAACCCGGTGGTCAAGGTCCTCGCGATCGGCACCGGCACGAAGCAGGCGGTCCGTCGTATCCGCACCGGCGAGCGAAGGCCTGCGCCGCAGGCGCAGGCGCAGGCGCAAGAGCGGGAGCGGGAGCGGCGCGCCAGATGATTCCGAAGCGGGTGTTCTGGATGACGGTCGGGTACAGCGCGGGGCTCGGGTCCTCGTGGTATGCGACCCGCAAGGTGAAGGCCGCGGCGCGCCGCTACACGCCCGACGGCTTGACCGAGCGGGTAGGGGATCGGGTCGAGGATGTGAAGGCCGCGGTGGTCGAAGGCCGGGCGGCCATGCGTCGACGCGAGATGCAGTTGAGGGCCGACCTGGACCCACCTTCCCGCTCTCGCGCCTTCGGCGCAGGCCGCTCGGGCCCCGGCTCGGAACGCGGTTGACGACGGCCGCAACGTTCGTCCTCGCCTTTGGCCCGCTCGGTAGTCTCCCCGGATGGATTGGACTGCGGACGGTGTCCGTCGCGCGTTTCTCGATTTCTTCGCGGCCAAGGGACACACGGTGGTGCCCAGCGCCTCGCTGATCCCGCACGACAAGACGGTGCTGTTCACGGTCGCGGGGATGGTGCCGTTCAAGCCCTACTTCACCGGTGAAGAGCCCGCGCCCTACCCGCGCGCCACGAGCGTCCAGAAGTGTGTGCGCGCCGGCGGCAAGCACAACGACCTCGACGACATCGGCCGCACCAACCGCCACTTCTCCTTCTTCGAGATGCTCGGCAACTTCAGCTTCGGTGACTACTTCAAGTCCGAGGCCATCCCGTACGCGTGGGAGCTCTACACCGAGGTGTTCGGACTCGACCCCGACCGGCTCTGGGTGACGGTGCACGACACCGACGACGAGGCCGAGCAGATCTGGCACCGGACCGTGGGTCTCCCGCTCGACCGGATCCAACGCCTCGGCGACGAGACCAACCTCTGGAAGATGGCCGACACCGGCCCGTGCGGCTACAACTCCGAAATCTTCTGGGACCTCGGCCCGGAGCACGGGCCCGACGGCGGACCCGCAGTGAGCGAGGACCGGTTCGTCGAGATCTGGAACCTCGTGTTCATGCAGTTCGACGGCCAGCCCGACGGGACCAAGCTCCCACTCCCGGCGCCCAGCGTCGACACGGGTGCGGGACTCGAGCGCAACCTCGCGGTCCTCCAGCAGGCGGCCTCGGTCTGGGACATCGACGTCTTCGCGCCGCTGTTGCGCGCCGCGGAGTCCGTCACGGGTGCCACCTACTCGACCTACCCGGGCTCGGAGACCGACGTCTCGCTGCGGATCCTCGCCGAGCACGCCCGCACCATGACCTTCCTCGTCGCCGACGGCGTGGTGCCGAGCAACGAGGAGCGCGGCTACGTCCTGCGTCGCATCATCCGCCGGGCCGTGCGCCACGGCTACCGCCTCGGCGCGCGCCAGTTGGTGACCCCGGCCCTCATCGACGCGACGGTCGCGGCAATGGGGAGTGCCTATCCCGAGTTGGAGTCCGAGTACGACCGCGTGAGTGCGATCATCCGCCGCGAGGAGGAGCGCTTCCTCCACACGCTCCAACGCGGTGAGGATCTGCTCGCCGACGTGCTCGAGACCGGTGACGTCACCGGCGAGCGCGCGTTCTTCCTGCACGACACGCTCGGGTTCCCGATCGACCTGACCCGGGAGATCGCGGCCGAACACGACCGCTCCGTGGATGTCGACGGGTTCACCACGCAGATGGAGGAGCAGCGCACTCGCGCGCGCGAAGCGCACAAGGCCGCGGGCGGTGCGGCGAGCGCGCCGATCGAGCTCTACCGCGAGATCCTCGACGAGCACGGCGACACCGACTTCACCGGTCGTGAGGAGTACGAGACCGCGGGCGCGGTGGTACTCGCGCTCATCGCCGGCGGCGAACGGATCGGGCGGGCGGATGGCGCCACCGGAACCGTCGACGTCGTGGTCGACCGCTCGCCGTTCTACGCGGAGTCCGGTGGTCAGGTCGGCGACACCGGCACGATCACCGGTGAGTCCGGAACCGCCGCGGTGCGCGACACGCAGTACGCGATCCCCGGCCGCCTCTCGCTGCTGCGGGCGACCGTCACCGAGGGCGCCCTCGCCGAGGGTGACATCGTGTCGCTCGCGATCGACGGTGCTCGTCGCGATGCGATCCGCCGGAATCACACCGCCACCCATCTCCTGCATGCCGCGTTGCGCCAGGTCCTCGGCACGCACGTGAAGCAGGCGGGTTCGCACGTCGACGGGAACCGTCTGCGGTTCGACTTCTCGCACCACGAACCGGTGTCCACCGCGGACCTCGTACAGATCGAGACCCTCGCGAACCTCGACGTCATCTCCGACGCGCCGGCGCGTCATTACGAGACCACCAAGGCGCACGCCGAGAGCATCGGTGCCATCGCGTTCTTCGGGGACAAGTACGGCGATCTGGTGCGGGTACTCGAGGCGGGCCCGCACTCCACCGAGCTGTGCGGCGGCACCCACGTGCACGCGCTCGGGTTCATCGGTCCGATCAAGATCGTGAGCGAAGGCTCGATCGGTTCGAACCTGCGTCGCATCGAGGCGGTCACGGGGGCCGCGGCACTCACGCGCGTGCAGGATGAGGAGCAACAGCTGCGCGACCTCGCGGCCACGCTCAACGTCGCGCCCGCGGAACTCGGTGATCGGGTCGAGCGGCTGGTCGCGCAGGTCAAGTCCCTCGCCGACGAGGTCGCGGCCGCGCGCAAGCGTGATGCCGCCGGTGCCGCCACGGAACTCGCGGCGACCGCGACGAACGGTGCCGTCGTCGCCCGACGCGACGGCCTCACTCCCGACGATCTCCGTCAGCTCGCGATCGCGACGCGTCAGGCCATCGGTGACGACGCGGTCGTGGTCATCATGGGGGCGAACGACGGCAAGGCCGGCCTGGCCGCCGCCGTCGGCAAGGCGCGCGTGAGCGACGGTATCTCGGCGGCGGAACTCGTGGCCCCGGTCGCGAAGCTTCTCGGCGGTGGTACCGCGAAGAACGCCGAGCTCGTGGTCGGTGGCGGTCCCAACGTCGGTGCACTCGACGACGCGGAGCAGGTGGCACGGGAGCGAGTGGCCGGCGCCGTAGGGTGAGCCGATGGCTCGCGTGCTCGGCGTCGACCTCGGCTCGCGCCGGATCGGACTCGCGATCTCCGACCCCGGCGGCGTGATCGCGTCGCCACTGCGGGTGCTCGAACGGGTCGGTGACGTCGATCGTGACCGCGCCGCCATCGTGGCCGCGGCCCGGGAGGAAGCGGCGGAGACGATCGTGGTCGGGCTGCCCACCGAGATGTCGGGGAGGAAGGGCGCGGCTGCCCAGGCCGCCACCGTCGAACGAGATGCGATCGCGGCGCTGGCGCCGGACCTCACCGTGGAACTGGTCGACGAGCGGATGACCACCGTGATCGCGCAGCGCGCCATGGTCGGCGCCGGGGTTCGGCGCAAGGATCGACGCGGTCGCGTCGACAAGGTGGCCGCCGCCGTCATCCTGCAGTCGTACCTGGACGCCCGCCGATGACCGACGACGACGTCTCCCCGACGAGCCCGACCGAGCCGACTCCCATCGGGCCCGCGGCGGTCGACCCGTCGGATGTCAGCCCGATCGGGGTACTGGCAGCTCCCGCCGGCGGATCGCAGCGCCGCACCCGTCGGTCACACCGACGCACGGGACGGATCCTCCTGGTCCTCGGGGTCCTGCTGCTGCCATTCGTCGCGATCGCCGGGTGGCTCTGGTACCAGATCGATCCGCCGGGGACTCCGGGCCGCGTCGTGGTCGTGACCATCCCGGCGGGTGAAGGCGTGAGCGCAATCGGCGATCGCCTCGAGGCCCGCGGGGTCATCGGCTCCGCGTTCGCGTTCGGGATCTACACGCGGGTCGCCGGTCACCAACGATTCCAAGCGGGCGAGTACCGACTCCGGCGCGACTCCGGCGTGCGGGCGGCGGTGGCCGCGCTGGAACGCGGCCCGCGCCAGCACTACGTCTCGCTCGCGTTGCCGCCGGGGCTGACCTTCACCGAGATCAGTGAACGCATCGGCGCGTTGCCCGGACGGTCGGCGGAACGGGTGCGCCAGATCGCGGCAGCCGGATCAGTGCGGTCGCGCTTCGCGCCGAGCGGGGTCACGTCGCTCGAGGGGCTCACGTGGCCGGACACCTACGCGATCTCCGACCACGACGACGAGACCCAGATCCTCACGCGCATCGTGCGCGCGTTCGACGATCACGCGACACGCCTCGGCCTGGCGCAGGCGTCGGACCCGTACCACGCGGTGATCGTGGCCTCCTTGATCCAACGCGAGGCGGGCATCGACGAGGACCGGCCCAAGATCGCGGCGGTCGTCGAGAACCGACTCCGCCTCGGGATGCCTCTGCAGATCGATGCGACGGTGGTGTACGCGCGCGGCGGCGGTCGGGCGCCACTCACCTCGGCGGACTTCAACGTGGTGTCTCCGTACAACACCTACAAGGTCACGGGGCTGCCGCCCACGCCGATCTCGACGGTGACCGCGGCGTCGTTGACCGCGGCGCTGCACCCGGCGGACGTGCCGTACCTCTATTACGTGCTCACCGACGCGAGCGGTCGGCACGCGTTCGCCGTCACCTTCGCCGAGCACCAACGCAACATCGCCGATTCCCGGCGCCGCGGGGTGATCAAGTGATCTCGGGTCGGACTCGGCTCGCGGGCGTGATCGGCTGGCCGGTGGAACACTCGCGCTCGCCGGCGATTCACAACGCCGCCTTCGCCGCGACGGGTCTCGATTGGGTCTACACCGCATTCGCGGTTCCGCCGGGCGCCGCGCCGGTCGCGCTGCGGGGTGCTTCCGCGCTCGGCTTCGGCGGATTGAACGTGACGATGCCGCACAAGGCCGACGCGGCGGCGACCTGTGACGAACTCAGCCCGGCCGCGGCCGCGCTCGGGTCGGTCAACACCGTCGTGTTCCGTCCCGACGGTTCGCGATTCGGTGACTCGACCGACGGTGAGGGGTTCCTGCGCTCCCTCGCCGACGAGGGGCTGGATCCCCAGGGCCAGCACGTCCTCGTGCTCGGCGCCGGCGGCGCGGCGCGTGCGGTCATCGCCGCACTGGTCGGCGCGGGTGCCACGGTGGAAGTCGCGGCCCGACGCCACGGCGCGGCACTCCAGTTCGCGGGGGAGCTCGCGGGGGTGGCGGCGGCGCGCTGGCCGACCGGGCCCGTCGACGCCGAGATCGTGGTGAACGCCACGCCGATCGGCATGGGCGACGACCCGGCGATCCCGGTGACGCCGACGGCGGGGCAGTGGGTGGTCGATCTCGTGTACCACCCACTGGAAACACCGCTGCTCGCCGCGGCCGCCGCCGTGGGCGCCCACCCGATCGGCGGGCTCGGGATGCTCGTGCATCAGGCCGCGCTCGCCTTCGAGTGCTTCACCGGACTTCCCGCGCCGCTCGAGGCCATGCGGGTCGCGGCCCGCGAGGACTGAATCGAAGATTTGTCCCACGCCGGGCCGTTTGGCCCAGGTGTTGCTCAAGCGGGTTCCGCGGCCTGCCGACACTCCGGACAGTCTTCGGGAGGTCCGATCCGTTGTTGTCCGGCACCTTTGAGTTCTTCGCGCTTGCCGATGTTCTCGGGTTGATCGAACGCGCGGAAGCGAGCGGAGCACTCATGGTCCACGGCCGTGAAGTGGACGGCGCCCTGTATTTCATCCGCGGGCAACTGACCGCCGGCGAAATCGGTGACGTGTCGGGTCCCGTCGAGGGTCGGCACGCGCTGGCGGTGCGGTTGCTCGAGGTGATGGTGCCGCTCCTGCGGGCGCGGGCGGCGAAGTTCGAGTTCGCGGTCGATGCCGTGCCGTCGTGGCCGACCACGACCGACGTCCCCATCGCGACGGTGTTCGAACCGGCCCGTGAAATCGCCCGGGACTGGGCCGTGATCATGAAGACGATCGGGAGCTTCGAAACCGCGCTGGCTCGTACCGGCGAGATCACGAGCGACGCCATCACCTTGGGGCATCTGGGTTTTCGGATCCTCGAACTGGTGGACGGCACCCGCAGCATCCGAGAGGTCGCTCGGCGCGCCGGGGTGACCCTGGTGGCCGTGGCGCCCGAGGTTCGGGCCCTGCTCGAGGCCGGCGCGGTCGCAGTGATCGAGGACCGGACCTCCTCGACGACCCGGGTGGATCTGGTGTTGGACGGCCCCGAAGACCCGCCCATCGCCGTGGAGTCCCCGGCCGTCGAGCCGGTCC
>Ga0075026_100000493_pt1 | contig 15786 bp, 13 predicted proteins | sample Str012_2_FD_71392 | JGI IMG/M metagenome (GOLD analysis project Ga0075026, IMG submission 71392) | Freshwater sediment microbial communities in response to fracking from Pennsylvania, USA - Straight Creek_MetaG_SC_2012 | ecosystem: Environmental > Aquatic > Freshwater > Creek > Sediment...
CCTCGGTGTCGGTGAACGCGTCGCCGGCCGGGTCGCCGAGCACGGTCGGGATCGGCCACCGACCCGCCGCTGTACGGGCGGTGTGGGCAACCTTGAAGAAGTGGAAGCTCGTGGGCATGACGGTGGCCGAGAGGCGGCCGAGCTCCGTCCAACCCATCTTCAGGTAGCCGGGGAGACTCTTCTCGTTCGGGGTGTTGAAGATGAGCTTGATGCCCTCGGCGGGGAGCTCCTCGAGGCCGCCGAGGGTGAGGCGGGTGAAGATCCCTCGCCCCTGGTACTCGGGGTCGGTGGCGGTGTCGACCGCCCGGGCGGCCTTGATCACCTGCCCGCCCGGGAAGAGGAACTCCCACCGCAGGAACGTGCGGAACCCGGCGACGCGGTCACCGTCGAGCGCCAGCCACATGGGCGAGATGCCGTAGGGGTTCTCGAGGTGCTTCCACGTGAGGAACGCGGCGTCGTCGTCGGCCCAACCGAGCGCACGGCGCGCGAGCTCCACGATGCGGGGGAAGTCCTCGACGGAGGCCCGGCGGATGGTGAGGTCGTCGCTCGTCATCGCTTGATCGATCGGCGCGTAACGTGCTCGGGGTGAGCGTCGCGCGCACGGCCCTGAAGTACACCTCGGCCGCAGTCGACACCGTGCGGCGACCGCCGGCCGGTCTCGTCGTGCTGATCTATCACCGCGTCGGACGGCGCAGCGCCATCGAGGTCGACCTCCCGCGGGCCGCGTTCGCGGACCAGATGGCCTTTCTAGCCGCCGAGACCACCGTGGTGACGTTGTCGGAGGGCCTGTCTCGGTTGGCCGATCCCGCGGCCGTTCGGGAACGTCTCGTCGCCGTCACCTTCGACGACGGCACCGCCGACTTCGCCGACGAAGCAGTGCCCGTGCTCATGGAACACGGGGTGCCCACCACCTTGTACGTCGCCACCGACTTCGTCGACCACGGGCGCTCGTTCCCCGACGACGGGGTGCCCCTGTCGTGGGCCGCGCTCGCCGACGCCACGTCGACCGGCGTGGTCGACGTCGGCTCGCACACCCACACGCACGCGCTGCTCGACCGACTGAACCCGGGCGACATCGCCGGTGAGCTCGACCGCTCGATCGACCTGATCACCGAACACGTGGGCCGCGCGCCTGAGCACTTCGCCTACCCCAAGGCGGTCATGGGCTCACCCGCCGCCGACGCGGCGATCCGCGACCGGTTCGCATCCGCGGCCATCGCTGGCACCCGCGTCAACGGGTACGGGCACACCGATCCCTTCCGGCTCGCCCGTTCCCCCATCCAGGTGAGCGACGGCACGCGCTGGTTCGAGGCCAAGGCCGGCGGGGGCATGGCCTTCGAGGACATCCTCCGCCGAGCGGTCAACAAAGCTCGTTACCGGGGCGCCACCACCTGAACCTTCACGACCCGGAACCGCGCTGGATCTCTCAGGGGCCCCAGAGCCAGAGCAGGAGCAACACAGCCACGATGATGCCCACGACACTCAGGACCAGCTCGACGAGCGTCGTCCATTCGACCTTGGGACGATCGACGACCTGCTCGGGAAGGGGTTCGCTCCTGGGCGTATCGGGCGCACGCAGGCTGATGCCATCGGCCAAGAGCCACTCGAGATCGATGCGCTCGGTCTTCGGCTCGGGCTGACAAACCCAGAACACCTCCTCCCAATAGTCGCGCCCGTCGACGACCCCGTCTTTGCCGACTCCCGTGGTCGGGTCGGGTGCAGCCGCCGCCGTCGGTGATGAGGCCGTCAGTGCTGGGAACGACGTGGGGGTCGCCGGGGTCGGAGGTACGGGTTCCCAAGGAGGTGAAGGCGCGGGTGGGATTGTGGCCGGGGTCGCGACGAGTGCGTCCGCAGCATCGGAACTTGTCGACGTCCCACCCGAAATTCCGCCGAGCATTCGGTCGGCCTCGCTGGTTGCGTCGGTGAGAATTCGTCGTGCATCGTCCTCGGCGTCTTCGAGGCGAGCACGCGCTCGCTCACTCGCCGTCAGGTTCGCGGCACGGAGGAGGCGCTCGGCGTCTTCGTGCGCCGCGTCGAGCACCGCCCGACGCTCTTCGTCGAATTCGGAGACCCAGCGAGCGAGCTCCTGCTCCGCCTCGGCATTCGTGACCGCGATTCGCTCAGCAGCACCCGCGAGCAACAGCGAGCTCTCCTGTCGCGCGTCGGCGACGATGCGACGCGCATCGCGTTCTGCGTTCGTCCGGATGTTGTCCGCCTCCGATTGCCCAGCCACCACGACGGTTCTCCACTGGTGCTCCAGACGATCGAGGAGTGGCCTGTAGTCGCGCTCGCGCATTTCGGGTGCCGCGGCGTCGACGAGGCGGACTGGGTCGGCCGCGGCAGTGAGGCCGAGGTGCGTGGCGCTGCCGGGTCCGGGGGCCTGGTCCTCTTCGGATGCCACCGGTGGAGCGACCGCGAGCCTTGTGGGCGCGTGGCTCGAGCGCGCGGGGCTCGGCGGCGCAGCCGCCTGGGGAGCAGGCTCGTTGCCGTCTGCGATGTCGTCCCCCGGCTCGTCGGCGCTGGGGAACCCGGATGCCATGGCTTCAGGCTACCGGCCGGGTTCGATCGGGTCCACTAGCTGCGGTTGTCGCAGCTTGCGCGCACGTGCTGAGGCGGCGCCAGCGCGGGCCGAGGCCTGCGTGTCAATACTGCGCCCTTCCGAAGCGGCGCCGACGGCGACGTTCGCGACGCGATTCGGACGGTTCGTCTCCCGCGGCTGCCTCGCTCAAGACGCTTGCCGGGTCGGGGACGTCGGACTCGGTGGGAAGGAGTGCCGCAAACGGCGTTGCGCCGGGCGCGCCCGGCGCGGAGCTGACCCCCGAACTGTCGCCGGTGCCGCGCAGAAGCGCTACGAGCTGATCGGACGAGAGCGAGTCGCCTCCTGCGCCGAGTGCGGTCGCTGCCGGGGGGCGGGTGGATCCGTTCGCGTGGGAGTCGACGACCGTGGAACGATCCCCAGGTGGGGAACTCGACGGCGATGGCGCTGTCGACTCCGGTTCACTGGAGGAGTGGGCTGAGAGGTCAGCTTCCGGTTCGTCGACCAGAGGTTCCGGCGCGGCGGGCTCCGAGACCGCCTCAGCGGAAGACGACTCGACCTCGAACGCGGAAGACTCCGGCGTCCATTCAACAGTGGGGGCCGCGGAGGTCGGCTCGGGCGGGAGGGCCTCGGGAGCCGGCCGGCTTCTCTCGATGTCGAGTCGACGCGTCGCTTCGGCACGCGCATCGGCGACGATTCTCGCGGCCTCGCTCTCGGCCAACTGCAGTCTGGCCTGGGCCCGCATCTCGGCCTCGTTCACCGCGGCACGCAGCCTCCGATCGGCTTCGTCGTGAGCTGCGTCCAGCACCGACTGACGTTCCTGCTCGAGTTCCTCGAGCCAACGCTGAATTTCCGATTCGGCTTCTTGGTACATCAGTGCCTGCTTCGAGGTGGAAGCCCGCAGGAGAGCCGATCGCTCTCGGTGCGCGTCGGAGACGACCCGGCGCGCTTCATCCTCGGCCTTCGAGCGCACCATCTCAGCTTCGGTCTCCGCGGCCGAGATCACCCGGCGGCATTCGGCCTCGAGGCGAGCGATCAGCGGTTGATAGTCGTGTTCGATCAGCTCGGGCTTGTCCGAAGCGATTCGGCTCGGTAGCTCACCGACGTCGGTCGCCGCGGCGTCTGCGCCGATGCGTTCGGACAGAGGCGGCGTGCCGACCGGGAGCAGCCCGTTGCACGGGTCGGGCGTGAGCGCAGCGCCGTCTGGCGGGAACGACCAACTTGGCGCGCCGTTCGCGGAGCGGGCCGCAACCGTCGGTTCGGGGTGCACGCTGTCCGACGGCGGCGTCGCTGACGGCTCAGAGAGTTCCAGTTCGCCCGCCGCGTCCATCGGATCTGGCATCGCGCTGTCCATCGCGTGAGGGTAGCCGTCTGACCACTCTGCGTGCGAGGGCAGTCCGACGTGTCGATCGTCCGTGCCGTCAGAGCTGCACAGTAGGCTCCGGACTCTATGTTGGAACCCGGGGCGCCCTGGAGCGTCACGACCATCGAGTCCTCGACCGATCCCCATTCCCGGACGCGGTCCGGTCGGGAATGACTTGACGGCGCGGCATTCCCGCGACGCACTGCAGCCGGGAAGCTCAGGACCTTCCACCGTGCGCATCGCTGGCACCGAAATCAGTCCGCTCAGGCGCGACGAGGCGGTGGCTGCGGTCCTCGGACTCGTGGGCCGAGGTTCGGCTCAACTGGTCGTGACCCCCAACGTCGACCACGTCGTGGTGCTCGAGCGCGACTCCGAATTCGCGGAGGCCTACGAGTCGGCAGCGTTGCAGTTCGCCGATGGAGCCCCGATCATCGCGTTGTCGCGGCTACTGCGGACGCCAGTGCCCGAGCGAGTCACGGGAGTCGACCTGACGATCGCGCTCCTCGGCGAGTGCGAACGACAACACCGGTCCGTCTACTTCCTCGGTGGGGAACCTGCAATCCTCGAGCAGGCGGTCGCACGGATTCGTGCCGACCATCCGGATCTCCAGATCGTCGGATTCGCTGCTCCGGACGTGGACCTCGATCACCCAACCCTCGAGGAACAGCAAGCACTCGAGTCATGCCGTGCAGCCTCGCCGGATCTCTTGTTCGTCTTCCTCGGCACGCCGAAGCAGGAGAAATGGTTTCTGCGACGGGCGCCGCAGTTGCCCCCCGCAGTCGTTCTCGCCGTCGGTGCCACCGTCGACTTCCTCGCAGGCGCCAAGCGCCGCGCTCCCAAGTGGGTGCAGTCCTTCGGGCTCGAGTGGCTGTGGCGCCTCGGACTGGAACCGGGTCGGCTGTTCAGGCGATACGTAGTGCAGGATTCGCGGTTCTTGGTGATCGCGGCGCGGGCGATTGCTCGCCGTTACGTCCGCACGGCTTCGTCAGGCTCGGCGCCCGACACCGACGTCTAGGTCTGCTCGATCGAGGCCGTCCGAGCCATCGGGCCGGCACGTGGAGCGCGAGGATCGGTCGGTCCCGGTCGGATCACGGAAGGCGAGCGCTGGTGCACCGTCTCCTGGATTCGCAGCTCCGCCGTGGAATGCCCCATGAGGACGTTGTCGATGGCGTCCGGGTCACAATCCATGGCCGTCGCGAGGAAGGCCGCGTCGCTCCGGCGCACGACAATCACCGAAGAATCCGACCCCTTGCGCAGGGTCTTGATCGCATTGCCGAAGTCCATCACGGCACTCGCGCGCGCGTCGAACTTTGTGCGAAACCTCGACAAGTCGATGACAATGCCTCCGCGACGTTCGTATTCAACGAGGTCGATCTCACGCTCCGGTTCCCGCGGCAGTAGCGACTGGACATCGACGCCGTAGACCACGGCAAGGCGCTGGAGACGTTCGTAGGTGATCGCGCGGTCACCGCGTTCGTATGCACCGAGCGATGAGACCTTGAACTCGTTGCCCGACCGGCGTGCGACATCGAAGAGCGTCAGCCGTTGTCGAAGTCGGAAGGCTCTCAGCGCTTCGCCGACTGTGTTGCGCATTGGTTTCGGAACTCCAGGAATCGAGGGGCTCGCGCGCGGGCCGACGCGAGCGGGTCTCTTCCGGCACGTCGGTCTTCGACGGCCGGCGCAGCGGGATTCCGTAAATCATGTGCTGTGGAGAGCTCCAATTGGTGGATCCCGTCCGTCGCGGACCTCTGTGAAGCCAGGAAGAGCCCGGTTTGCTGCAGCGCCTCAGCCCGTCCGGGGCGCGAGCCACCGGCACTGACATCACGGAGAGTGAGTTCGTCTCGCGTTTCGTGAGTCTTGGAAGCGGGAACCACCCCGCGCTCGCAGGAAAGCATCCCTGCGGTCGCGCGTCCCGGCCCCTACGCTCGGCACTACAGCGGCGATCGAGGCGGACGACGTCGTCGCTGCTGACGAGATTCAACGGATATAGGCGGATTTGTACGCTCACTCAACGTGGTCGAGCCCCAGAAATTGGACACATTCCACGCGCGTTCCGTTGCATTCGAGTGGCAAAAGCGGCACTATCAGTGGTGAAACGTTGGGGCGTGGTCTTCGGACCTAGGGAAGAAGTGGGTGATTGTGGCGCTTCGAACTGAGGGGCAGTCGACGTCGCAGCGGCATTTCGAGCGACGACGTCCGGCAAGACCGAGTCCGCGCTCCGCGGAAACCCGCTCGAGCGTTGCTGCGGAGAGCGTCGAGCCCTCGAAGCGTGGGGTCGAGAAGGGCTCTCGGTGGCGTCCTCGTGGGGGTCGGCTCCGTTTCGTGCTGCTGAGCACGGATGTCGCCTCCGTGGCCTGTGCATGGATGTTCGTGCTGCTCTTCGATGGCGCCCTCTCCAGCTCCCCGCTCCGGTCGGTGGGAGTCACGGCGTGCGTCACCGTCGTCGGCGTCGGGTTCGCCACCCACTGGGGTCTGTATCTGGCCCGGGTGAACACCGTCAGATCCGCTGAGCTCGCAGCGCTGTGGCGAATCGCCGTCGTGACCGCCGTGTTCGGCTGGTTGATCACCCGCGGCATGGGTGCGGAACTCTCCTGGGCGCCCACGGTTGCGGCCGGCATCCTCACTTTCCTGCTGCTGGCCGCGAGCCGGAACAGCTTCGACGCATGGATCAAGGGCCGTCGTCGAGCAGGCGGGTATTGCCGACAGATCCTGCTCGTCGGGCGCGACGAAGCCGCCGTTGAACTGCTGGAGCTGGTCGAGGACCAGCCGGAGCTCGGCTACCGCGTCATCGGATTCGTCGGTCCTCGGTTCGAGACAGACATCGAGTTCCCGGTGCGATGGGTCGCGGAGTACGGCGACCTCGAGCGCGCGGTGGAGGAGCAGAACGCGAACGGCGTGATCGTGGCCGCGAGCGCCCTGGGGAATCGGACGCTTCGCACAGCACTGTGTGACCTCGTCGAGGACGGCGTTCACGTGCAGGTCTCGACCGGCCTCCAGGGACTGGATCATCGTCGACTGCGTGCTTCAACCGTCGGCTACGAGCCGGTGCTGTACCTGGAGCCACGCGCCAGCACCTCCTGGGAGCGTTACGCGAAGCGTTCGATGGATCTGGTCGTGTCGAGCGTTGCGCTCCTGTTTGCGCTACCGATCCTCGCAGTGGCGGCGGTGGCGATCAAACTCCACGATCGCGGTCCGGTCTTCTTCCGTCAGGAACGGATCGGTCGAGGTGGCCAGTGCTTCCAGCTGTTGAAGTTGCGCACGATGGAAATCGACGCGGAGAGCAAGCTGGCCGCGCTGCTCGGGGAGAACCAGCGGACGGGACCGCTGTTCAAGCTCGGGCGCGACCCACGGGTCACGCCGCCCGGACGGATCCTGCGGGCGAGCAGTCTCGACGAGCTGCCCCAGCTGATCAACGTCCTCCGGGGCGAGATGAGCCTGGTCGGCCCCCGTCCCCCGCTGCCGAGCGAGTTCGCCTTGTTCGACGAAGAGCTACAGCAGCGTCAGCAGCTTACGCCCGGCATCACCGGACTCTGGCAACTCGAAGCCCGCGACAACCCTTCGTTCCGGACTTACCGTCGACTCGACCTCTTCTACCTCAGGAACTGGTCGATCTCGCTGGACCTCATGATCCTCTTGATGACGGCCTCCAGCGTGCTCATCAGAGCGGTGACGAGCGCACCGTCAGCTCCTACCGAAGGCGATGCCGCGTCCGCTACGCGTGCCGGCGACGGTCCGCTCACGGAGCAGGCGGCGGCTACCGCCGGTTGATCTCCCCGCTCGACCCCGTCTCCCGCCCGGCTGCCAGGGAGCTCGGAGCGCTCCTACACTTGGGCGGACGGGGGTAGGTCATGTCCGGCTCAACCAGCTCTTGGAGACGGCGGCACGCGCTTGCCGTGTCGGCACGAGTCATCGGCAACTGCGGTGCGGCCGTTCTGGCTGTGTGCGGGGCCTATGGTTTGGGCCGCGTGTTGGGCCACCCGGGCCAACTCGGTGAGTTCATCAGGTGGGTTGCGATCGCCGCAGTTGCGGGCCTGATCTTCCTCGGCATTCAGCCCCTCGCCCACCGGCTGCTCGTCCTGTCGGGTCTCCTCGCGGTCAGCCTCGAGTTCCCCGCCCCGGCTCCATCACGGGTTGCGGTGGCCTGGAGGTTCTCAGACCCCATCGATGTGCGGCGGAGGCTCGAAGACGCGAACCGTGGCGAGTGGACGCCGGAGAACCAGACCAATCGTGCCCTCCTCGCGGCCACCCTCGGAGTATTGGAGCAGCGAAGCCGACAGTCAATGGTGGTGTTCCGGGTGGGCGACAAAGAGGTCTCTGCGAAGGTCGTCGAGAGCGACATCCCCGGATTCCTGCAGCTGGCCAAGATGGGTACCAACAGCAGACGGAGGCGGATGCTGACGGTCGCTGCCGGTACAGGCGCGGCCGCCTTGCTGGCCACAGCGGCGCTCGCGCGCGGCCCGTCGGGGCCGGGCGACCTGCCGAGCGCAACCCCGGGCGCGTCCACGCCGCCTACCCTCGGACTTCGTCCGACCTCTCCACAGCCGAGCGCCGCGCCGACCGCTCGTTCCGACGACGGGCGTGCCCTCGGTGCCGAACCGGGCACAGCGCGCTCGGGCACGCCGACTGGGCCCGACACGGGTTCCGCACGCGCAGGCGAGCCCAGCCTCAACGATCCGACGGCTCCCGACACCCGGCCTGCGACCGGACTTGCAGCGTCGGCGTCGCCGAACGGCTCGATTGCTCGCTCTTCACTTCCCCCGATGGCCGGACCGCTGCTCGCTGCCTCGGAGGGGGGCGCCACACCGATCGCCACCACACCGATCGCCACAACACCGATCGCCGCTGCAGCCGCGCCCACGCTCGCCGCTACGGGCGCCGTCGAACCCGCTCCTCTGAGCGCAACCTCCCCAGGCGCTGGCGGATCGGCCCCATCGACGAGTGCCCCGGCTCCGGTTGCCCTTACGCAGGCTGCGTTCCAAGCGCAACTCAGTCTCACCGCGGCTGCCGCAGGGGAACCCGCTGTCGCGGAGGCTGAAGCATCCGGGGGCCCTGCGCCCCAAGTCTGGACGTCCCGCGAGGGCGATACGGTCGCGATCCCCGATGCGGCTCTTCCGGTCCAGGTTGACCTGCACTGCCATTCTGGCGGCTCTCCAGACACCGAGGGAGAGCGACAGGCGGGACCCTGACGAGGGAGATCCGACGAACGGCGGTTGACGGGACGCAAGGTCCATTCAGAAGCTCTGGCCTCATTCTTGCGCCGGGATTGAGCGTGCGATGAGAACGTGGTCACGTCCCGATGACCCCAGAGTGGGATACTGATCACCTTGCCCGCGCGACGACCCTCGAGAGTCCTGTTCGAACACCACGAAGGATTTGCATGCATCCCTCGTGGTTGGCGACGCGGATCGGTGGCACGATGACGGCGATCGCTGTCCTGATGGCCGTCTGGGCGCTCGCGATCGCGCTGTTCGTGCTCGTGGGCGCCGAGATCAAGCGCGTCGACGCCGCCGCCGAGGTGGCCGCTCGGCGTCATACCAGTTGGTGTGGCTCGGCCTCTCTCGCAAGTCCTGAGCGGCGCGTGGCTGAGGGAGCGAGAACTCGCTCGAAGTCCGCCTGCCGTCACTTCTCCTGAGGGGAGCCGCGACGTCGGGCGTCAGCCGGTGAAGCGGGGTGCGAGGACGACCGCCGGCGCGATCGCCGGCGAGGCTTGGACCTCGACCGCACCGATGTCGCACCCGGTGCCGCTGGGGCGCCCAATCGCACGCTGGTCGACCAGAGGATTGATGGTCGACGCTCCGTCGGCGGAGCAGGCCGACATGGCGACACCGTCGATCAGCGGGCTCCCCGCTTGCGGGAGCCGCGTCAGCGTGGGACCACCGTTGTCCGCGAGCAGACCGAGGAGAGGATTGCCGCCGTTGTTGGTGTCGGTCGAGTCCGTGAAGCCACAGGTGTTGTCGTCACTGAAGTTGTAGCCGTGCGAGACCGTCGTAGTGACACTGCAGTTCGGGGCATGCAGGGCCACGACCGACGAGAACGATTCGAGGGTTAGCGCACTGACGTTGAACCCGCAGTTCACCGTGCCGTTGTCGACGACGGTCGCGTACACGAGGGTGACCTTGCCGTCCGGCGAGTATGCACCGCAGCCGCCATTGCCGGTGATGGTCGAGTTCACGATGACCACCTGGTCGGGAGCCCTCACGCCGAAGTGACCACCTCCGGTGACCGTGGAGCTGGTGATGCTCGCGTTTCCGTTCACGGCGAGCACCCCTCCGCTCGGACCACCCTGGATCTCGGCGCGGAGCGCAGTTGCACCCGCGTTGGCCACGATCGCCAACGAGGCGCCGGTGATCCAGGAGTCGGTGACCGTCACGGTGCCGAAGAGGGAGAGCACCCCGATTCCCCCGGCACTGGTGACCGTGGACCCAGTGACCGTGACGTTGAGGCCCGCCTGGATGCCCCCGGCCTGGCCCGCCACGGTCGATCCCGAGACCGTCGCGGAGCCGCCGGATCCTGCGAGTACGCCGATGCCGGTCGCGCTCGTCACGCTCGAGTCGGTAATCGTCGCGTTGGTACCGCCGCTGGCACCGCCGCCCACACCTGACACGGTCGACCCGGCGACGGCGACATTGCCGGCACTGGCCAGCGCGCCGACGCCGGCCGAACTCGTCAGTGTGGAGCTCGAGACGGTGACGTCCTGCATAGCGAAGACGGCGTCTTCCGAGGAGGTGATGGTGGACGAGTCGATGGCCGCGCTCGTGCCGCCACCGAAGCTCACCACACCGTGGCCGTTGGTCGTCGTGAGGGAGGTGCCGGAGACCGACACGGGTCCAGCGGCGTCGAGGGCGTTGGTGCCGCCGGAGGTCACGAGGCCGTTGACGGTCAACGGCCCGTTCGTGAACAGCACCTCATTCGCCGTGGTCTGGGTGACGGTGTTGCCGTTCCCCGTCAGCGTGAGTGCCCCGGTGCTCGCGTGGTTGAGCCCGCCGTGGGTCAGCGAGATCGGGCCCACGGACACGCTGACGGTGTCGGCCCCGGGGTTTGCGTCTGCTGCGGCGATTGCGTCACGCAGCGTGCACGTCCCCGCGGGCACGGCGGGGCAGTTTGCCGGGTTCGCCACCGCAGGATCACCGGTGTTGTCGACCGTGATCACGGCCGCTGCGGCCGGATCCGCGGCGAGCACCGCGACGCCAAGCGGCGCGCACACGAGCGCCACCGCCACGAACGTGGCCCGTGCGCTTCGCTTGAGAGCATTCATCGTGCCCTACCCCTGTTCCGTGCCTTCTCGGACGCCAGCTTCGGACGGGAGCGTCCGATTCACGCCGACTGTCCAGTCGGCCGGGCGAATCTACCAGTTCTTCGGCTCGCGCCCGACCTCGCTGAATGGTGCAATCGGTCAAGGCACGAAACGCACGCAAAGCACCCTTCTTCCGGCATCGAGGAATGCTTGCGTGACCGCTGGGCAGTGCGCGGCCTGGTCGGCCTCCGCGACGATCTGGGCGTCGTGTGGTTCGGTGCATGGCACCGCTCTGACGGCGTTCATGCCCACGATGCAAGCGCCCGGAGCGAGACCGTTCCCCGGCGGAACAGGCGAAGAGTCACCGACGCGTGCGCCGAGCCAGATACACGCAACGACGGCGAGTAACAGTGGGAGCACCCAGAATCCGGCGCGGAACGCCACAGGGTTTCCCGGGGGCATGGGCACGGCAAGACGGCCCGTGACACCGGAGACACGAGTCGGCTCCTCGATCCGCTGCGCGCTCCGCAGGGCCCGCGCGTTTCGGAACACGACGCCCAGGTTGGTGACGAAGAGCGTCGGTCCCCACCAGCCCGTGCGGAGCGTGTGGTCCTGGTGCGACCGACCGACCGCCCGTCCGCAGTCGCGACAGAGCGTCGCGGGCATCGACACCCTCTTGCGCGAGAAGAGCAAGCCCACTTGATAAGTGAAGGACAACGGCTCGGCAGGCGCGTGACCACACACGCTGCACTCGTTCGGGCCGGGTTCGCTGCCGCCGCGCGGTCTCCTTATTCGGGCGTGTGGCCGTCGTTCGCTTGGCGAGGCGAGCGCCCGATAGGCGTCGTTCACGAGGGCCATCGAGCACTCGTACCCCGCTCGCTCCTCGGGTGAGCACCGGGGATGGGCGTCGGGGTGCAGCGCGCGCGCGAGCTGCCGGTAGGCCCTCGTGACCTCCTCGGCTGTCGCGTCGGGCGCGACTCCCAACGTGTTGTGCGCGTCCATCGCCCGCCTTCCGTTCCGCGAGGCTGACGTTACAGCTCGTGTTGTTGCATGAGTGGCATTGCTACGCGTGGCGCAAGGATCGCTCGAAGTCGGCGCGGATCACAGGCCACGAGAACTTCTCGTTGACGAGCGCGAACGCGTTGTCGACCAACCGCTGTCGCAGGGGCCCCGGGTCGAGGAGCCGCACGCAGGCCGAGGCGAATTCGTCCGTGGTATCGGCAATCAGCAGGTCGCGTCCCGAGACCGTGTCGAGACCCTCGGCCCCGACCGAGGTCGACGCCACCGGGATCCGGTGGGAGAACGCCTCGAGGATCTTGATCCGGGTCCCTCCTCCGAGTCGGAGCGGCGCCACGACGAGATCAGCTTGCGCCAACGCGTCCTCGATCCTCGGGATGAACCCCAGCACCTCGACGCCTTCGAACGCGGCCAACTCTGCCCGGAAGTCGTCCTCGATCGCGCCGACCACCAGGAATCTCGTCTCGCCCCGTGTCGCGCGGATCCGCGGGAGGATGTCGCGCGCGAAGTACCGCACCGCGTCGATGTTCGGCGCGTACCGCATGGCGCCTTGCGCAAGGATCGTCGGAACCTCTCCGGGGACCGCGCGCCCTACGGGGGGGCCTTTTCGTTCATAGCCGTTCGGGACGACGAGCACGTGGTCGCCGCTCCCCAGATGCGACCGATCGGCCTCGCTGCAGGTGAGCAAGTCGACACTCCGATGTCGCAGGTCGCGCTGGAGCCGGCGGTACCGGTGCAGGTTCAACGCGCCGCGACCGAGGCGGTACGCATTCCTCGGGTGGATCACGCCGAGCCCCGCCGCGTGTGCTTCGAAGCGCAGCTCCCGGGCGAACGTTCGATCGGGGACATCGCCCAGGTCGACGACCTGCCGCCCCGCTGCATGACGACCGAGTACCTCGAAGCACATTGCGTCGGCCGACAACACCACGTCGTATCTGGGCATGCGCCATGCGGCGAAACGAGCGCGAACTTCGTCGACGTCGAACTCGGGCCATCGCGGGAGACGAGACCAGAACAGCCATGCGGCGTCCGATCGGGGGCTCCATTCGGGGATGACGGGACGGTCGGCATGCACCCGGCCTCCGCCGAGCTCGGTCTGCAGCAATTTGCCACGTGCGGAGTCGGGTTCGTGCATGAGCCACACGTCGACCTCGCCCAGCTCGCGGAGCGCGAGGAGCAGGTTCCAGTACCGGATCGATCCCCCGGTCTCGAGCGGGAGCGGCGAGCCCGGGTAGATAACGAACAGTGAGCGCACGCGGGTCCAATCCTTACGACGTGGGAGCGCGGAATCTTGCTCTCGGTGTCATCATGGCCGGTGTGACCTTCTGAACGATCGGTTCAGTCGTGCGCGACCGGGGAGGCCGTGCATCCAGAGTGGCGGCCTTCCTCCCCGTTGTATTCCACCTTGCACCCAAAGGAGCCAACCCTGCTGGCACGACGCAGTCTCCCAGAGGAATACAAGAAGTGGAACCAGCGCTGGGCCGCCCCTTTCGGATACTCGAATCGCGCCGCACGTCTCGCCTGTTCGCGCGTGCCCGGACTCCGGAACCGCTTTCCGCAACTCGGCGGACCGTTCGCCTTCCAGGAGAACAACGAGACACGGGTCTTCGAGTTTCCGTGGGCCTTCTTCGCCGCTCCCGTCGAACGCGGCATGCATGCCGTCGAGATCGGGGGGAGCCTCTCGGGCTTCCAGTTCGTCCTGGCCAAATCGGGCGTACGGGTGATCAATGTCGATCCAGGAGAGTCTGCTTCAGGAGTCGGCTGGCCCTGCACGCCCGCGAGCATCGGTCGCCTCAACCGCGCGTTCGGAACTGACGTGCAGCTGAAGAACTCCACGCTCCAGGAGGCGCACCTCGCGGAGGCCAGCGTCGATCGCGTGTTTTCGATCTCCACCATCGAGCACATCCCGGAAGCCGAGCTGCCCGCGCTCGCGGACGACATTCGCAGGATCCTGAAACCCGGCGGACGAGTCGTGCTGACGATCGACTTGTTCCTCGATCTCGCACCGTTCACCAGCCGCACCGAGAATCGTTACGGCTGGAACATCGACGTCAAGGCATTCGTGGACCGTCTGGGCATGGAAATGGTCGTCGGCGACGAGCGAGAACTCAACGGTTACCCCAGCTTCGACCCCGACTACGTGCTGTCGGAACTGAGCGAGATTCTTTACGGGAGCTACCCGGCGTGTGCTCAGCTCCTGGTGCTCCGCAAGGACAAGTGAACGATCGGGTCCGTACAGAGGCCTGACTCAGGACGTTCTGATCGCGGGGAACTGACGGAGGCATTCTTCGAAGAGGGCTTCCGCCGAATCCTGGCGGATGTGCACGGTTCCGTCGGAGACCTCCTCCAAGAGCACCCCGGCGCTGTTCGCATATCGCTCGTAGGTGTCGACGAAGACGAGCCCGAATCTCTGGCACGCCGCAGCGAACTCCTGGTTCATCAGGCGAGTCCACAGCACGCGTTGCTCCGGACTCCCTCGAGTGGGAAGGTCCGGGTCATCGAGGAGATCGACCGGCGGGGTGACGCTGGCGATCCCCACGAGGGCCCCGGTGCGCGATCCCAGGTCCCGCGCCTCCGCGGAGAGACGCTGGGCCAGAAAGCGTGCCGTCTCTTCCGCCGACCCGTACGCCGTAAGGCGCTGAGCGAAGTGAGCCCGCACGTCGATCTCACCGAAGAAGAGGAGTACAGCATCTCGGGGTCGGATCATCACCCTGATGATGATCGGCGAAGCCCAACGCGGTGAAGCTCGGAAGAGCTGGCCGACGAGGAGGCGGACCAGTTCACCGCGACGGCCGGCCCGGTACGCGGTCACCGGCCCGAGGTGGACGATCTTGACGCGCGGGCGACGCGAGAGCGTATCGGAGTGGCTGTCGCCCACCGCGAACAACCGACTGCGGCGATCGCGTAGGAGGTATGAGAGCCTCGAGCGAATGGCCGTCTTCAATCCACCCAGGGAATCCGCCACCCCCGGATATTGGGTGCTGTGCGGTGAGATCACAAGTTCGGATCAGTGGCGTTCGTGGGCCCCGTCACGATGGTGGTCCGGGCATGAGTGTTGCTCGAGGTAGTTGCCCGCTGGCTGAGTCGCAGCACGCCCACGACCAGCAGCACCAGGCCGAGCGCGCCCGTCCGCATGAGGCCACCGCCGTCCAGTTCGCGGTCCGCTTCGAGGAACCGGAGGTCGACCAGTGCCGAGAGGTCGACGAGGAGGAAGAGGACGGTCAGCAGCCCCAACGACCAGAGCGCCGCAAGTCTGCGCCGGCCGAGCGTGATCGTGAGCAGCGCAGCCAGCAACGTGGGGCCTACGACCGAGCCGGCGGGCCCATCCGTGGCGTCGATCAGGAGGCCGATGCCGAGCACGCCCAACACGACGGCGAGCGGTACGCCGAAGGTCTCATCCGCGCTACCCGGCTCGAGCAGCGCGAGCGCCACGACGGTCAGGCCGGCAGCGGTGAGGGCCGCGGGCACGACCCCGATGTGCGGGACGGTCCCGGACAGATCCAGTTCCCGGAACACTTGCACCAGCACCATGCCGCTGCCCCCCGCGAGCAGCCCGATGGCCATGGGGTCCCACCCAGTCTGCTTCACGGCATTCTGAGTGCGGATCGTCCAGCGGTGACACCTACTTCCGCGCAG
>Ga0075026_100000495_pt1 | contig 15779 bp, 24 predicted proteins | sample Str012_2_FD_71392 | JGI IMG/M metagenome (GOLD analysis project Ga0075026, IMG submission 71392) | Freshwater sediment microbial communities in response to fracking from Pennsylvania, USA - Straight Creek_MetaG_SC_2012 | ecosystem: Environmental > Aquatic > Freshwater > Creek > Sediment...
GGTCGGGCGCGATTCAGTGGTAGCTGGCGTCCAGATGGGGATTGGCTTTCTCCATCTTTTCGATCTCGACGAAACTGGAGAGGATGTCAGCGCGTCCTTTCCTTACACAGACATCGTGCTCATAATGCGCAGATACTTTGCCGTCGCGGGTGCGGATGGTCCATCCGTCGCTATCGTGGAACACTTCACGGGTACCGAGATTGACCATGGGTTCGATGGCGAGCACCATGCCCTCCCTGAGTTTTCCGCCTGTGCCTTTGCGGCCATAGTTGGGCACCTGTGGGTCTTCATGAAGATGGCGGCCCAGTCCGTGGCCAACGAGTTCGCGCACCACGCCAAATCCGAATTTCTTCTCCGTGTGTTCCTGAACGGCATTGGAGATGTCGCCCACCCTGCCGCCTGCCACGGCTTTCTCGATGCCCCTGTAAAGGGATTCCAAGGTCGCGCTCAAGAGCGATTTGATCTCTTCGCTCACCGAGCCGATAGCAAAAGTGTAGGCATGGTCGCCGTGGAATCCGTTTTTGAATACGCCGATATCGACCGATACGACATCCCCTTCGCGGAGCTCCTTGTTGGACGGGAAACCATGCACCACAGCATCATTCACGGAGATGCAGGTGGCGAAGGGATAGCCGTGATAGTTCTTGAAGGAAGGCAAGGCCTTGTTGTCGCGAATGAAAGTCTCTGCGAGCTGGTCCACCTGCATGGAGGTCACGCCGGGCCGTAAAAATTTGGCCACTTCGGTCAAGGTGGCACTTACGAGCAGGGCGCTTTCGCGCATCAATTCTATTTCTGCGTTGGTCTTGATGTGGACCATCAGATCGAAGATGTCGTCATCGCTTGTCGACCCTGGATGCGACCGCTGTTCATCAGACCGTCGTACTGCCGCATGAGCAGGTGCGTTTCGATCTGCTGCAGGGTGTCCAGGATCACACCGACCATGATCAGCAGGGAAGTACCGCCGAAGAACGACGAGAACGACTGCGTCACACCGAGGCGCTGGGCGATACCGGGCAGGATGCCGACGATGGCCAGGAAGATGGCGCCAGGCAGGGTGATGCGGTCCATCACCTGACCGATGAAGTCGGTCGTTGGCTGGCCGGGCTTGATGCCCGGGATGAAGCCGTTGCTCTGCTTCAGGCTGTCCGACATCTGTTTCGGGTTGAAGATAAGAGCTGTGTACAGGAAGGTGAACGCGATCACCATGACCGCATATACGAGCATATACCAGAAGTTGGAGTGGTCGTTGAAGATGCGGGCGATTCCCTTGCCGCTCTCGAGTCCGGTGAAAGAGAAGAGGGTCGGAAGGAACATGATGGCCTGAGCGAAGATGATGGGCATGACGCCGGAGGCGTTGACCTTCAGCGGCAGGAACTGGCGCGCACCGGTGAACTGGCGGTTGCCGACGATCTGCTTGGCATAGTTGATGGGTATCTTACGCACGCCCTGTACCAGGATGATGAGGCCCATGATGATGGCCACCAGGATAGCGGTCTCGATCAGGAAGATGAGCAGTCCGCCACCGCCCTTGGTCTGCTTGGCGGCGAGTTCACCCATGAACGATTGGGGCAGGCGGGCCAGGATGCCGACCATGATGATGATGGAGGTGCCGTTGCCGAGGCCTTTATCCTGGATCTTCTCGCCCAGCCACATGACGAACAGGGTGCCTGCCGTCAGGATGATGATGGTGGAGATGAAGAAATAGGGCTGGAAGGTGTCGATCAGGGCATCGCGGTTCACGCTGCGCAGGTAGGCCACGTAAGCTCCGGCCTGGAGGGCCGTTACGCCTGCCGTCATGTAGCGGGTCCACTGGTTGATCTTCTTGCGGCCGCTGTCGCCTTCTTTCTGCAGTTTCTGCATCTGGGGCACCAGGATGGTCATCAGCTGCATGAAAATGGACGCCGAGATATAGGGCATGATGCCCAGGGCGAAGATGGACGCGTTGGAGAAGGAACCACCGGCGAAGGTATCAAAGAGACCAAGCAGGCCTTCTTTGGCGCCGGAGAGGTTCAGCTTGTTCGGGTCGATGCCCGGCAACACGACGTGTGCGCCGAACCGGTATACGAGGATCAGCAGCAGGGTCACCAGGATCTTGGAACGCAGTTCCTCGATGCTCCAGATGTTCTTCAGCGTCTGTATGAATTTCTTCACGTAGGTCGGTTTAGATGGGTGGCTTCAACGGAAAAGGACGCACCTCTCCAGTGCGTCCCGCTAATATCGGTATTTTATTTCAGTATCTCGACGGTGCCGCCGGCGGCCTCAACGGCTGCCTTTGCCTTGGCGCTCACAGCGTTGACCTTGAAAACGAACTTGCTCGTCAGCTCACCGTTGCCCAACAGCTTGATCTTGTCAGTGCGGGAGATGATACCGTTGATGTACAGGTTCTCAGGGGTGAATTCCTTGATGCCGTATTTCTCGGAGAGGGCTTCCACCTGACCCAGGTTCACCACCTTGAATTCGATGCGGTTGTTGTTTTTGAAGCCGCGCTTGGGGATGCGGCGCTGGATCGGCATCTGACCACCTTCGTGGCCGGTCTTGTTCTTGAAGCCGCTGCGGCTCTGGTGACCCTTGTTACCCTTGGTGGAGGTGCCACCTTTACCGGAGGCTTCACCGCGACCAAGCCTTTTCTCTTTCTTGACGGCGCCCTTGGCGGGACGTAAACTGTGGAGTTGCATGTGTTCTTTTTTTACTCAGCGCGGTCCCCTACGACCGCTCGCTTATGATCTGTTGTCGGTGGTGTTCCCGTAGGGAGGGATCACCCCAGTTCCTGCACCTTCACAAGGTGATTGACCTTGGCTACCATGCCCAGCACTTGCGGGGTGGCTTCCAGCTCAACACAGGCGTTCATTTTTTTCAGGCCCAGGGCCTCCATGGTCCTCTTCTGGCGCTCGGGCCGGTCGATGACGCTCTTGACCTGGGTGACTTTGATCTTCTTCATATCGTATCCCTAACGGGTGTTGATGGGTTCTTGATGATGCTATCGGGGGATCAGCCGTTGAAGACCTTCTTCAGCGACAGGCTGCGGGTCTTGGACACGTTGATCGGTTCACGCAGCATGGCCAGGGCCTTGAAGGTTGCCTTCACCACGTTGTGCGGGTTGGCCGAGCCCAGCGACTTGGCCAGCACGTCCGTGACACCGGCACTTTCCAGGACGGCTCGCATGCTGCCTCCGGCGATCACACCCGTACCGTGAGCGGCGGGCTTGATCAGCACCTTGGCGGCACCTTCCTTGGCAAGCTGGTCGTGGGGGATGGTGCCCTTCATGACCGGAACCTTGATCAGGTTCTTCTTGGCGTCCTCGATGCCCTTGGTGATGGCTTCCTGGACCTCTTTGGCTTTGCCGAGGCCATGGCCTACGACACCGCCTTCATTGCCGACGACGACGAGTGCGGAGAAGCTGAAGGCCCTGCCGCCCTTGGTCGTCTTGACCACGCGGTTGATGGCCACTACCTTTTCCTTGAGTTCCAGGTCACCGGCCTTGATCCTGTTGAAATTTACCTTTGACATGTATTGCGAAAGTTAATTGTATGGGGAATCGATTGGATCAGAATTTGAGTCCGCCTTCGCGTGCGCCTTCGGCCACGGACTTCACACGTCCATGGTAGAGGTATCCGCCTCGGTCGAACACACAAGTGGTGATGCCCAGGGCGATGGCCTTCTTGGCGATGGCCTGTCCCACCAGGGAGCTCTTGGAGCTCTTGTTCACCTTCTGTGCGACAACGTCCTTTTCGCGGGAAGAGGCGGAGGCCAGGGTGACACCATTGGCGTCGTCGATCAGCTGCGCGTAGATGTCGTTGTTGCTGCGGAACACGCTGAGGCGCGGTTTCGCGGCGGTGCCGGAGATCTTCTTGCGGATCCTGTACCTGATCTTCTGTCTGCTTACAACTTTTGCGTCCATTGTTTCTGTTTTGCGGCCTGGAATGGCCAGGCTCTTTTATGGATGGGACGGCCTCGTCGGACGTCCGGTCATGATTATTTGCTGCCAGCGGCCTTACCTGCCTTGCGGCGGATGAATTCGCCCTTGTACTTGACACCCTTGCCCTTGTAAGGCTCAGGCTTGCGGAGGCCGCGGATCTTCGCAGCGACCTGGCCAAGCAACTGGCGATCGGTGCCTTCCAGCACGATCCTCGGGTTGTCGCCCTTCTCCTGGGACGTGGCCACCTTCAATTCCTTGGGAACTTCGAAGATGATGTTATGGGAGAAACCGAGGGAGAGGTCGAGGATATTGCCCTGGTTGGCGGCCTTATAGCCCACACCCACCAGTTCCAATTCCTTCTTGAAACCATCGGTCACACCTTTGACCATGTTGCCGACGAGGGCACGGTAAAGTCCATGGAGAGCGCGGTGGCGGATCTGGTCCGTGGGGCGCTTGAATTCGGCCGAACCATCTTTCACCTCGACGATGATGTCGCGGTCGATGGCTTGTTTGAGTTCACCCTTCGGGCCTTTCACAGTCACTACATTATCCTTGCCTACGGTGATGGTCACCCCTGCAGGGATCAGTACCGGTTGTTTTCCTATACGAGACATAGACGTTTCTTTTAAAGTTGTTCAAATATTCGGCCTTCCCGTGTTCAGCCCCGTCAAAGGCTTAGATGGTCAGGAGGGCCATGATCGGACGCGTACGTTCTCCGTCTTAGTAGATATAGCAGAGCACCTCTCCACCGACGTTCTGGGACTTGGCATCCTTGTCCGTCATCACGCCCCTGGAGGTCGAGATGATGGCCACACCGAGACCGTTCTTCACGCGGGTGAATTCAGCGGGGCTGGAATATTGGCGAAGACCGGGGCGGCTCACGCGTTCAAGGGTCTTGATCGCTGGTTCCTTGGTGGTCGGATCGTACTTCAGTGCGATCTTGATCACCCCCTGCTTGTTGTCGTCCTCGAATTTGTACTTCAGGATATAACCCTGGCTGTACAGGATCTCGGTCATCCGCTTCTTCAGGTTGGAAGCGGGGATCTCGACGATGCGGTGACCGGCCATCTGTGCGTTCCGGATCCGGGTCAGGTAATCTGCAATGGGATCTGTAATCATGTTTCTGTCCTCTTTTGGCCCCTTGCGGGAAAGGTTGTTGTACTAGGTTCGTCATCGCCCCTGCGGGGCACGGAAGCTTACCAGCTTGCCTTGGTCACGCCCGGGATCTTTCCGTTCAGCGCCATCTCACGGAAGGTGACCCTCGAGATGCCGAAGTAACGCATGTAACCCTTGGGACGGCCGGTGAGCTGGCAGCGGTTCTTCAGACGCACCGGGGAGGAATTGCGGGGCAGCTCATCGAGCTTCTGCCATTCGCCGGCGGCCTTGAGGGCTGCACGCTTTGCGGAGTACTGGGCCACCAGCCTCTCGCGCTTGCGTTGCCTGGCCTTTACTGATTCTTTAGCCATATTTCTGATTTTCCTTTTCGGGCGCCATGCCGCTCAACGCGGTGCGCGCCCATGATGAAGAATTAGTCTTTCCTGATGTTCTTGAAGGGCATGCCCAGCTCCTTGAGCAGTTCATAAGCCTCTTCGTTGGTGTTGGCGGTGGTCACGAAAGTGATGTCCATGCCCGTGATCTTGGTCACCTTGTCGATGTCGATCTCGGGGAAGATGATCTGCTCCGTCACGCCGAGCGTATAGTTGCCACGACCGTCGAACGACTTGTCGTTGACACCCTTGAAGTCACGCACGCGGGGCAGTGATGCAGCCACGAGGCGGTCCAGGAACTCATACATCTTGGTGCCGCGCAGCGTCACGCGGGCGCCGATCGGCATCGCCTTGCGGAGCTTGAAGTTTGAAATGTCCTTCTTTGACATGGTCGGCACGGCCTTCTGACCGGTGATCAGCGTCATCTCGTCGACGGCGACATCCACCAGTTTCTTGTCGGCCACGGCGCCATTCACGCCACGGTTCAGACAGATCTTCTCCAGGCGGGGCACCTCCATGATGCTCTTGTACTGGAATTTCTTCATAAGGGCGGGGATCACCTCGTCCTTGTATTTCGTCTGGAGTCTCGGTTTGTAGGTTGCGGTACTCATTTGATGACCTCCCCGGATTTTTTACTGATGCGAACTAATTTTCCTGTCTCCCTGCTGCGCTTCACCTTGGTGGGTTCGCCCTTCTTGGCGTCCCACAGCATGACATTGCTGATGTGGATGGGAGCTTCCTTCTTCACCAGCCCGCCCTTGGTGTTGGCGGCGGAGGGCTTGGTGTGGCGGGTGATGATATTCACGCCTTCCACGAGTACACGGGAATCGTCGGGATAAACCTCGAGCACCTTGTGGGGTTTCTTAAGGTCCTTGTCCTCGCCGGCGATCACCACAACGGTGTCCCCCTTCTTGATGTTGAACTTGGCTTTGAATCTGTTGCTCATTTGTCTATGGTTTGCGCCCCGGGGGGCGTGTCAATATCTTTTTGTTGCCCTTCCCGATCACAGCACCTCGGGGGCCAGGGAGATGATCTTCATGTAGCCCTTGTCACGGAGCTCACGGGCGACCGGCCCGAAGATGCGCGTGCCGCGGGGTTCATCGGACTGGTTCAGCAGCACCACGGCGTTGTCGTCGAAGCGGATGTATGAACCGTCCTTGCGGCGCAGCTTCTTCTTGGTGCGCACGATGACGGCCTTGGTCACGGTGCCCTTCTTGATGCCGCCTGCGGGGATGGCATCCTTCACGGTCACCACGATCTTGTCACCGATCTTGGCGTAGTCCTGGCCGCTGTTGCCCAGCACGCGGATGCAGAGTACTTCCTTGGCGCCGCTGTTGTCTGCTACATTCAATCTGGATTCCTGCTGAATCATCTTATTTGGCTTTGGGCCAGCCTTCGCTACGCTCCGGCGGGCAGTTAAGTTATAGGGGTCCGCACGGCATCCCTGCCGCGGGGGCTTACTTGGCCTTCTCCACGACCTCCACGAGCCTCCAGCGCTTGGTCTTGCTCAGCGGGCGGGTCTCCATGATCTTCACCACGTCGCCGGGCGTGCACTCATTCTTTTCATCATGAGCGTGGAACTTGGTGGTCTTCTTGACGAACTTGCCATAGATGGGGTGCTTGACCTTCCTTTCCACGGCCACGGTGATGGTCTTGTCCATCTTGTTGCTGCTGACCACACCGGTCTTCGTCTTGCGGATTTTTCTTTCAGCCATTTTTCGACTTTTTCGGTTGGGCGACTATCGCCCGGTTATTTATGTTTGCTGCGGGGCCTTCCCCGCGGGTGACATTAAGCGTTCAGGCTCCTCTTCCTCAGTTCAGTCTTCAACGTCGCCAGTTCGCGCCGCAGGAGGCGGATGCTCACAGGGTTCTCCAACGGCGAAATGCCATGGGCGAAGGTCAGCTTCTTCATGCGGAGCTCATCTTCCTTGATCCTGGCCGCCAGGTCGTTCTCGTTCATGCCGGTCAGGCTCTTCAGGAAATCCGTCTTCTTGGACATAATGATCGTTTTACTGTTCTGATTGATTATTCTGCGAAATCCCTGCGGACGACGAACTGCGTCTTGATGGGAAGTTTGGCGGCGGCCAGTTCAAAGGCTTCGCGGGCCACGGCCAGGGAAACCCCATCGGCCTCGAACAGGATCCTTCCCGGCTCGACAACGGCTGCCCAGAATTCGGGGTTGCCCTTGCCCTTACCCATACGGACCTCGGCCGGTTTGCGGGTGATGGGCTTGTCGGGGAATATGCGGATCCAAACGTTGCCCTCACGCTTCATGGCACGGGTCATCGCCTGGCGGGCGGACTCGATCTGGCGGTTTGTCATCCAGATCGGTTCCATGGCCTTCAGACCGAAGGAGCCGAAGGAGATCGTCGTGCCCCTTTTGGCCACGGCGCGGATCCTGCCTTTCTGCGCTTTCCTGTGTTTGGTTCTTTTCGGTTGTAACATGATCTTCTTATTTCAGGTCGTTCTAGTATGAGTTTGCTACGCTGCCTTCGGGATATCAGCCCTTCCGGTCGCGACGGTCGCCACCACCACCACTACGGCGGTCACCTCGGCGGTCGTCACGGGCAGGTTCGCGGCGCTCGCGACGGTCGGAGACCTCGCTCTTGCCACCGATGAAGTTCGGGTTGAGGTCACGTTTGGCCAAGACCTCGCCCTTGCAGATCCACACCTTGATGCCGATCTTTCCGTACACGGTCAGGGCGAATATATTGGCGTAGTCGATGTCCATCCGAAAGGTATGCAGCGGCACACGGCCCTGCTTGATCTCTTCGGAACGGGCGATCTCAGCACCACCGAGACGACCGGCCACCTTCACCTTGATGCCCTCGGCGCCCATGCGCAGGGAGGAGGCGATCGCCATCTTGATGGCGCGCTTGTAGCTGATACGGTTCTCGATCTGCTTCGCGATGGTGTCAGCGACGATGTTCGCATCCAGTTCCGGACGACGGATCTCCAGGATATTGATCTGGACATCTTCCTTGCCGGTGAGCTTCTTCAGCTCTTCCTTGATGCGGTCGACCTCACCACCACCTTTGCCGATGATGATGCCAGGCTTGCTGGTGTGGATGGTCACGATCAACTTGTTCAGGGTGCGCTCGATCACGATCTTGGAAATGCCACCCTTGTTGATACGGGCCATCAGGTAGGTACGGATCTTGTTGTCCTCGATCAGTTTCGTCGAGAAGTCCTTCTTGTTGCCGTACCAGTTGCTCTCCCATCCGCGGATGATGCCTAACCTGTTCCCGATCGGGTTTGTCTTCTGACCCATGTATTGAAGATTTGTAAGTTAGTTTTTGATTTCCTTGACGTCGACGATCACGGTCACGTGATTGCTGCGTTTGCGCATCTTGTAAGCACGTCCCTGCGGGGCGGGCAGCATCCTCTTGATCGTGCGGGCGCCGTCGACGTAAATCGTCTTCACCACCAGGCCGCTCACATCGCCCCCTTCATTCTTCTGCTTCCAGTTGCTGACGGCGGAAAGGACCAGCTTGCGCAGGGGAACCGCACTGTGCTGGGGATGATGCTCCAGCATCGCCACGGCCTTCTCCACGTTCAGGCCGCGGATGATATCGACCAACAAACGCATTTTGCGCGGGGAGGTCGGATAATTGTTCAGTTTCGCTATTGCTTCCATGTTAGATCGGTTTGAATCCCGCCCGTCATCCGGACGGCCAAATCAGGTTTTTTAGGCTACTTTCTTGCTGGAGTGTCCCTTGAAGTTCCGTGTCGGGGCGAACTCGCCCAGCTTGTGACCGACCATGAACTCGGTCACGTACACGGGGATGAATTTGTTCCCGTTGTGCACGGCGAAGGTGTGGCCTACGAAGTCCGGCGTGATCGTGCTCCGGCGGCTCCAGGTCTTGATGACAGACTTCTTGGATTTGCCTTCATTGATCGCGAGGACTTTCTGCTCCAGGCTGGCTTCTACGTAAGGTCCTTTTCTGATTGAACGAGCCATTGTACAGCTTTTTGTATGGTGTGTGCGTTACAGTTGTGTTTACTTGGCCAGCTTCGAGCCGTCCTTGCGCTGAAGGATCAGCTTGTTGCTGCCCTTGTGCTTGGTACGGGTCTTCTCGCCCTTGGCATATTTGCCCGTACGGCTCCTCGGATGGCCACCGGAGGACTTGCCTTCGCCACCACCCATGGGGTGATCTACAGGGTTCATGGCCACGCCGCGGGTGCGGGGACGGATACCCCTCCAGCGGTTGCGACCGGCCTTGCCCATGCTCTCCAGGTTGTGGTCAGAGTTGGACAGGACGCCCACTGTGGCGGAACAATTGATCAGGACCTTCCTGAGCTCACCCGAGGGCATCTTCAGGACGGCATATTTCTCTTCCTTGTTCGTCAGCTGTGCTGAGGCACCGGCGCTGCGGGCGATTTTGCCACCCTGGCCAGGCTGCATCTCGATGTTGTGGACGTTCGTACCGAGGGGCATGAACTTCAACTGAAGCATGTTGCCGACCTCAGGGGCGACATCGTCACCACTCACCACGCTCATGCCCACCTGAAGGCCCTGGGGGGCCAGGATGTAGCGCTTCTCGCCGTCAACATAGTTGAGCAGGGCGATGAAAGCCGTGCGGTTCGGATCGTACTCGATCGTGGCCACTGTGGCGGGAATGTTCTTCTTGTCACGCTTGAAATCGACCACGCGGTACATCTTCTTGTGACCGCCACCGATATAGCGCATGGCCCTGCGGCCCTGGGCGTTGCGGCCGCCAGTGGACTTTACTTTCTCAAGGAGGCTCTTCTCCGGCGTGTCGGAAGTGATCTCCGCATAGGCGTTACCGATCCTCCATCGGGTACCCGCTGTTACCGGTTTGTATTTTTTCAGTGCCATGTTCCAGTTGTTCGCCGCCTGAACGGCTTTTTTTTATCGCAATGTTAGCGGCCTTGCCGGCCATTCTTCTTTTCTCGTCGGTCGGATCCGCGTGGATCAGACGTTCGCGTACAGGTCGATCGTCTCGCCGTCGGCCACGGTCACGTAGGCCTTCTTGTACGGGGACTTGCGACCCTTCAGGACACCGGTCTTGGTCATCCTGGACTTGTTCTTACCCGGGACCACGGAGGTCTTCACATCCTCCACGTTCACACCGTAGAAATCCTCCACGGCCTTCTTGATCTCGAGCTTGTTCGCCTGACGGGCCACCTTGAAGGAATAGGTCCTGCGTTTCTCCTGCAGGGCGTTCGCCTTTTCCGTGAGCAGGGGCTTGATCAGCACTTCAGCCAGTTTCATATGATCAGTTTTGTATGATTAATGTTCGTTCCCTCAGGCCTCGACAGCGTTCTCTTCTTCCGTGAAGACCTTGGCGGCCTCTTCGGTCAGAACCAGCACGTCCGCGTTCACCAGGTCATAGGTGTTCAGGTCGGCGAGCAGGGCGGTGAGCACGGAGGGGATATTGCGTGCGCTCAGCAACAGTGTATCGTTGTAATCAGGTGCGACCAACAGGGCCTTCTTGTCGGACACATTGATGGCATCCAGCATGGCGGCCACTTCTTTTGTCTTGGGTGTTTCCAGCTTCAGGTCCTCCACGATGTACAGGAGGCCGTTCTTGGCTTTGTAGCTGAGGGCGCTGATCTTGGCGAGGTCCTTCACTTTGCGGTTCAGTTTGAAATCGTAGCCATGGGGCTTCGGACCGAAGATGGTACCACCACCCTTATACAGCGGGTTACGGATATTGCCTTTACGAGCGCCGCCCGTACCCTTCTGGCGAACCAGCTTGCGGCTGGCACCTTGAACCTCGGCACGGGTCTTCACCTTGTGCGTACCCTGGCGCTGGGCGGCCAGGTACTGCTTCACGGCCAGGTAAATGACGTGCTGGTTGGGCTCGACCCCGAATATCTCTTCAGGCAGGTCGATCGTCCTGCCCGTCTTCTTTCCTTTCACGGATAATACGTCTACTTGCATCGTGCTACGGTTGAATTATTTCTGGATGTATACGATCGAGCCAATGTGACCGGGGACGGAACCACTGACCAGGATGTAATTCTTGTCGGGGAATACTTTGACGACTTTCAGGCCCTTGAGTTTGACGCGCTCGCCACCGAGACGGCCGGCCATGCGCATGCCTTTGAACATGCGGGAAGCGTCGGAGGAGTTACCGATGGAACCGGGGGCGCGCTGGCGATCGTGCTGGCCGTGGGTCTGCTCGCCCACACCATGGAAGTTCCAGCGTTTGACGACGCCCTGGAAACCCTTGCCTTTGGACGTGCCGACAACGTCGACCTTGTCGCCTTCGGCGAAGATCTCGACGGTCACGGATTCACCCAGTTCCTTGGTGAGGGAATAATCGCGGAATTCTTTAACGTGGCGCTTGGGAGCGGAAGATGATTTGGCGTAGTGGCCTTTTTCGGAGGCGTTGGAGTGCTTTTCGGTCTTGTCGCCGTAAGCCAACTGAAGGGCAGTGTAGCCGTCGTTGTCCTGGGTCTTGACCTGAGTGACCACACAGGGACCGGCCTCAATGATGGTACAAGCTGTTTGCTTGCCATCCTGGCTGAAGATGCTGGTCATCCCGATTTTCTTGCCGATGATACCTTTCATTATTCTGGTTTTTAACCCCTCTCGGTTGAATGGACAGGACGGGCAGCGATGACCCGACACTTCAATCCCAGTTTGCCGCTGACCTTTTCCGGGGTGCTCCGCGCCCAAAGGTGGACGCTTCTCGTCCACAGGCGCCGGATACGGGAAGTACCAGCAGTAAACAAACCTCGAAGGGCTTGTTCATATTTGATCCCCCTGGGGGGAAAGTTTAATGTTCAGCGCTCCTTTGACCACCCGCAACGCGGGAAGGGTTGGGAGATGAAACTGAAAAGAACTGTTGCTGCGTCGCACCCGCACTCAGGCGGGCCCGCCGTCAGGCTTTGATCTCCACCTCGACACCACTCGGGAGGTCGAGCTTGCTCAGTGCATCCACAGTCCTTGAAGAGGACGTGTAGATGTCCAGCAAACGCTTGTGCGTGCACAGTTGGAACTGCTCACGGCTCTTCTTGTTCACGTGCGGAGAACGAAGGACGGTGAAGATCTTCTTCCGCGTGGGCAGGGGAATGGGACCGGTTACCACGGCTCCAGTGCTGCGAACGGTTTTAACGATCTTCTCTGCCGATTTGTCTACGAGACTGTGGTCGTAAGACTGCAATTTGATTCTGATGCGCTGCGACATACGTTTGGGCCCACTTTTCAATGGGGATGCAAAGGTAGGGGATTAACCTTTACACCCAAAGGAAATCCCATGCTATTTTTGAACTTTTCTCTGACCCTCAGACCCTTCCCTGCCCCTTGCCCCGGGACAGTCCGTCCAAAAAAAGGGCCCCCGATCCGGGGGCCCTGGATATCTTACCATTAGTCGATTGATTATCAGGCATTCACCTTACCCTTAACCTTGGCGATCACCTCTTCGGCAACACCATTCGGGGCGGGGTTGTAGTGGGAGAATTCCATGGTCGATGTGGCACGGCCGGAGCTCAGGGAGCGCAGTTGGGTCACATAGCCGAACATCTCACTCAGGGGCACCTTGGCCTTGATCACCTGGGCACCGGCACGGCTGTCCATGCCTTCCAGCATACCCCGGCGACGGTTCAGGTCACCCGTGACATCACCCATGTACTGTTCGGGGGTGATCACCTCGACCTTCATGATCGGCTCCAGTAGCACGGGCTTGGCCTTGCGGGCCGCCTCGCGGAAACCGGATTTGGCGCAAAGCTCGAAGGACATCGAATCGGAGTCCACCGCGTGGAAACTGCCGTCGAATATTCGAACCTTCATATTCTCGACGGGATAGTTGGCCAGAACACCATTGGTCATCGACTGCTCGAAGCCCTTCTGGATGGCTGGGATGAATTCACGGGGGATGGAACCGCCGAAGATGTCATTCACGAACTGGTAGCCTTTTCCAGGGTTTTCTGTCAGCCATTCCAGATCGGCAGGACCGAATTCAAAGGTGATATCGGCGAACTTACCACGACCACCGGTCTGCTTCTTCAGCGTCTCACGGTGCTCGACGGTGGCTTGGAAGGCTTCCTTATAGGCAACCTGCGGAGCACCTTGGTTCACCTCGACCTTGAATTCACGTTTCATGCGGTCAACGATGATCTCCAAGTGGAGTTCACCCATGCCGGAAAGGATGGTCTGGCCAGAGTCCTCGTCGGTCTTGACGCGCAGCGTGGGATCTTCTTCCACAAGCTTGGAGATGGCCAGGCCCATCTTGTCGACATCGGCCTGGGCCTTGGGTTCGACAGCGATAGAGATTACCGGTTCAGGGATGAACATGTTCTCCAGCACGATGGGATGATCTTCATCACAAAGGGTATCACCGGTCTTGATCTCTTTGAAACCAACGGCGGCACCGATGTCGCCTGCCTCGATGAAGTCGATCGGGTTCTGCTTGTTGGCGTGCATCTGCATGATACGGCTGATGCGTTCGTTCTTTCCACTGCGCATGTTCTTCACATAAGAACCCGCATCGAGGTGGCCGCTGTAGCAGCGGAAGAACGCCAGACGGCCCACGAAGGGGTCGGTCATGATCTTGAAAGCGAGGGCGGCGAAGGGCTCCTTCGCATCGGGCTTGCGCTCGATCTCTTCGTTGGTATAGGGGTTGATGCCTTTGATGGACGCGATGTCCACCGGGCTGGGCAGGTAACGAACGACGCAATCGAGCATCGTCTGCACACCCTTGTTCTTGAAGGCGGAACCGCAGAGCATCGGCACAATGGTCATATCGATCGTGGCTTTGCGGATGGCCTCGTGGATCTCGTTCTCGCTGATGGTGTCGGGATTTTCGAAGAACTTCTCCATCAGTTTGTCGTCGTATTCAGCGACGGCCTCGATCAGCTGGCTCCTCCAGTAATCCACATCCTCCTTCATATCGGCGGGGATGGGAACTTCCTCGTAGGTCATGCCCTGGCCGGCTTCGTTCCAAATGATGCCCTTCAGGGTCACCAGGTCAACGATGCCCTGAAAATTATCTTCAGCACCGATCGGCAGCTGCAAAGGAACTGACTTGGCACCCAGCATTTCGCGCACCTGCTTGACGACATTGAGAAAGTCGGCACCGGCACGGTCCATCTTGTTCACAAAACCCATGCGGGGAACGTTGTAACGGTTCGCCTGGCGCCAAACCGTCTCGGACTGAGGCTCGACGCCGTCAACGGCAGAGAACAGGGCCACCAGGCCATCCAGTACGCGCATGGAACGCTCCACCTCCACAGTGAAATCCACGTGGCCCGGAGTGTCGATGATGTTGAACTTGTATTTCTTGGTGTCCGGAACAGGTTGGCCCTGGCGGGTCGGGAAGCTCCAGAAACAGGTCACGGCAGCGGAAGTGATGGTGATACCACGCTCCTTCTCCTGTTCCATCCAGTCGGTCGTTGCAGCACCATCGTGCACCTCGCCGATCTTATGGGACATGCCCGTGTAGTAAAGGATGCGCTCGGTACAAGTGGTTTTGCCCGCATCGATGTGCGCTGCGATACCGAAATTCCGCTGAAATCTCAAATCTGCCATGACTGAATGGATTGAATTAGTATTGTATGTACCTCCTCACCCGGCTGCTCATTTCACCTCGCCAAACCCGTAAGGAGCTGGCATTGAGTGGATTGCGAAATCAACCGCGGGGAAGCGGATTTTGAGGGTGCAAAGTTATGAAGAAAAACCCATTCCACAAGCCCTCCTCCTGACGGGTTTTCTACATAAAATAAGCCGTCCCGAAGGACGGCTTATGCATAACCCTTAAAACGTCTGTAATGGGAGAACCCATTCACCGGAGGCGGGGCGGTCGGACCGGCGGACCAGAGCACGGTCGCCGCCACCACCTGGTGATTACAAAGTAACGGCCACCAACCCGATCGGGTTGGTGGCCGTTTCCCATGACCCATAACTCACAACCCATAACCATAAAAAAAGGCTGCCAATGGCAGCCTTTTTTTATATCATAATCCTTTGGGGATCAAATTTTGAAGTGGGCAAAAGCCTTATTAGCCTCAGCCATCTTATGGGTGTCTTCCTTTTTCTTGAAGGCGCCACCCTCACCCTTGCTGGCTGCGAGGATCTCACCGGCCAGTTTGTCGGACATGCTGCGTCCGTTGCGCTCACGAGCGAAACGGATCAGCCACTTGATGCTGAGGGAGAGTTTGCGGTCAGCACGGACCTCCGTCGGGATCTGGAAGGTGGCACCACCGATACGGCGGCTGCGGACTTCCACGGCGGGGGTGACATTGACGAGGGCCTTCTTCCAAATCTCATAGCCATTCTCACCAGAAGTCTTGGAGACCTTGTCGATGGCATCGTAGAAAATGGTCAGGGAGGCTCCCTTTTTACCCTGCCACATCAGGTTGTTGACGAAGCGGCTCACCAGCAGATCGCTGAATTTGGGATCGGGGGC
>Ga0075026_100000497_pt1 | contig 15770 bp, 12 predicted proteins | sample Str012_2_FD_71392 | JGI IMG/M metagenome (GOLD analysis project Ga0075026, IMG submission 71392) | Freshwater sediment microbial communities in response to fracking from Pennsylvania, USA - Straight Creek_MetaG_SC_2012 | ecosystem: Environmental > Aquatic > Freshwater > Creek > Sediment...
GAGAGAGCCCGAAGCCAGAGGAATTCGGCAACGCCGGCACGAACTGGAGCCAGATTGGCTGGCGAGTTGGCGTCCGCTGGCAGCGACTGTCCAATGCCGTCCGGCCGAAGGATCACATCGGCAGGCTACGCCCTGACCTTGCGAACAAATACGCCCCGCTGACTCCGGACGGCAACGGCCTGCAAAGCGTTTACCTGACGATGGTCAGCCCCGCACTCGCATCTACCCTGTTCGCATTAATCGGCGGCGAGGCGAATCGCGTGGCTGACGTCGGGCACGAGATCAGCAAGATCGAGCGGGACACGCCCGCGCCGGAACAGGACATCGAGGAATGGGAGCGTCGGGTAGAAGTGGAAATCTCGACCGACGTTGCGATTCGCGAGACCGAGAAAGCTGCGCTGGTACTCGCGCGTCGGGGTCAGGGTCAATTCCGGGACAACGTGCGCTCCATCGAACGCGCGTGCCGAATCACCAAGGTCGAGCGCATGGAGCATCTGATTGCCAGCCACGTTCGGCCCTGGCGCGACAGCAACAATGATGAGCGACTCGACGGCGAGAATGGTCTGCTGCTGACGCCAACCGTTGACCATCTGTTCGACAAGGGGTTCATCTCTTTCGAAGACGCTGGGCAGCTGATCGTCTCGCCGGTAGCCGACCCCGTGTCGCTCAAGCGAATGGGAATAGATCACGAGCGCCGCGTAAATGTCGGAGCATTTTCGGAGGGGCAGCGGCGATACCTGGATTTCCATCGCGAGAACGTGCTGCGAATGGCGCGCGGCGCGGCTCAGCAATAGGGTCGCGAGTAGCCTTAGATCTAAGGCAGAGCTCCGCTCGCGTCCGCATACCGGCTCGTCTACACTTGTGCTTTCGCTTTAGCTATAGCGGAGCTGGACTGTGACGAACAAGAAGAACTACGCAGAATTGGTCACCCAAGCCGAAAAGGCTGTGGGTTCCGTTCAGGATCCCGAGTTGCGACGCGTCGCCTTCCAGAAGGTGCTTGACGATCTGCTAGGTTCAGCGTCCCAGGAGGGCGAAGCGTCACGCCACAAAATTGAGGCTCCGGCCGCAAACTCTAGTGCGAGAAAAACTCGTCCTCGAAAAGTAACCAAAGGCGGAACCCAGACCTACATTGATGAACTGCTATCTGGAGGCTTCTTTAAGAAGCCGAAGACTATTTCTCAACTAAAGGCGGAGCTTGAGAACCGAGGCCACCACATACCGCTCACAAGTTTGAGCGGGCCGCTTCAACGCATGTGTCAGCATCGTACTCTGCGCCGACATCGAGTAAAGGCAGGAGGGAAACGTGAGACGTTTGCCTACTCCAATTGGTAACGGATGGTGAAGCGTAGACGCAAAGCCACTTCGGAACAGACCGCAGCCGAGAAGCTTGAATCGCTCGTTCGGTTAGCACTTGCTGTCGCAGCCAAAGCCAAGAAACATCGCCAGAATCTCGCGGGCAATACTTACTACGGCAACAAACTGGCAGAGCTACGAGCGGACGCCGCAAATTTGTTCCGCGACATCGAATCTGCAAATGCCGGCGAGGCAACAGCCGCCGCCGAACTCATTGAAGCGATTTTCTCTGCGTCTACGATTCGAAGCGACCGCAACGCAGCGGCGAGAGAATTCATGTACTCACTGCGTACGACGTTTCGGAAAGCCGACACAGCAAATGAGTCTGGATCTCTCGGATTCTTTCCGCAGAGCATTCTAGTGCAGACGAATCGAAGTTATTTGGTGACGGTCGGGAGGCAAATGAATGGCTCCTACTCTGCGGGGTGGTTTGACGCAGGCGCTGTAATGATGCGACGCCTCATTGAGATTTCTATAATCGAGGCATTCGAAGCTAAGGGTCTTGCGTCAGCGATCAAAGACTCGAACGGAAACTATCTACAGTTGTCAGACTTGGTTGGGCACGCCCTTAGTCAGTCGGTATTTGCGCTTTCCCGTAACGTAAAGACCAGCCTTCCAAGTCTTCGCGACGCGGGTCACAGATCGGCTCATGGTCGGTACTTCCATGCGCGCCGAGAGGATTTAGATAAGCTGCAGTCTCCTTGCAGAGTAGTGGTGGAGGAATTCCTACATCACGCAGGTCTTCTGTAGTTGCGAGGGAGCTGCCCGCGGTTTTGAGCGTTCTGAAAAACGACAGTGTATCGAACCCGCGTCGAGGCTTACGCCGCTCAATTCCTACTATTTTCGATTGGTCGCCTTGCTTGCAGTGCTGTTTGCGATACCCAATGGCGATGATGCTCGACGCGATCTGCGAGCCAGCGCCGAACTTCCGACTCGACCCAACCCACGGCGCGCACGCTGATGCGCACCCGGCTCGAGAATCGGCGTTCTGCCTCCAGCTGGTAAATCATCGAGCGTCCCAGGCCGGTGACCTTGCAGACTTGCGGGAGTCGGAGGATCTGTACCGAAGGCATTGATGCGGAGAATTGAACAGGCATGTATGCAATCTCAATGTGTGGTTCCGGTAGCGCCTGGGCAAGTTGTCACCGACATGAAGGCTACCGCTAGCTGATGCAAGTTCAGTAGGCCGGATCTAGGGGCAAAACAGGGCAAAACCCCAGGTGGTACCCTCGCAGTGCGGAGTTTCTTGCGTTGACGCGGGAGCGCCAAGGCCGCGATCTCGGTGCCACAGTCGGCAGTGGGCGCTGAGTTTTACCTTGTTTTGGGGTAGGTTGCAGGATAGCCGCGTGGCCGCTGTTGTTAAACAATGTCGGCCATGTCAGCCGACCAATTCATCGCCGCGCGGGTCTCCTCGGCGACCAAGACTCGCCTCAAGACGCTGGCGGCCAAGCGCCAGCTCAGTGAGTCCGCGCTGCTGAAGGACCTGTTGGATCTGACCCTCGGTGGTCCCGCTGTGCCTGCGCCCGACGTCGCCGAACCGGTGGCCAGGGTCGCCCGCGGCGCGCGCCTCTATGTCCGACTCCGCCCCGACGATCAGTTGCTCCTGGCAGAACGTGCCGCCGCCAGGCGCATGGCGGCCGCCACCTACGTCTCGGTGCTGGTGCGTGCGCACCTGCGACACCTGGCACCCCTGCCGCACGACGAATTGTGGGCATTCAATCGCGTCGTCGCGGAGCTGGGGGCCATCGGCCGCAACCTCAACCAGATTGCTCGGGCGACCCATCAGGCCGCTCCAGCAACAGAGCCTCGCCGCGGGGATGTTCTGGCGATGCTCAAGGTCTGCGAGGCCCTGCGGGATCACGTCAAAGCCCTGCTCAAGGAGAATGCTGTGAGCTGGAAGGTCGGGTATGCCGAACCGGATCCCTGAAGGACCTCCCTTTGAGCTGGTGAGCCTTGGTCGACGCGGCCCAGGGCGGCGTGACCGCCTGTCGCCCGCACAGATCCAGCAGATTGCGCGCACCGTCGCCCGCACGCCGGAAGTCATGGTCAAGGTATTGCCGGCCGGCGCCAATTCGGTGGCGGCGGTGCGCCAGCACCTGGCTTACGTCGGCCGGCAGGGGGATGTCGAGCTGCAGACCGACGACGGGCAGCGGCTGCAGGACCGTGACGCTACTGCTGACCTGATTGAGGACTGGGACCTCGATCTGGCGGAATGCCAGTCGGGGCTCGGCGGATTGCAGGGACGGCGCGTGCCCAAGCTCGTGCACAAGCTGGTGTTCTCGATGCCGGCGGGGACACCGGCGGACAAGGTTCTTGTCGCGACGCAGGGGTTCTGCCGCGAGAAGCTGGCGCTCAAGCACCGCTATGCCCTGGCGCTCCATACCGACGAGCCCCATCCCCACGTCCACGTGATCATCAAGGCGATCAGCGAGCAGGGCGAGCGCCTGAATATCCGCAAGGCCACGCTGCGCCAGTGGCGCGAGGAATTCGCAAAGCAGTTGCGCCGCGTCGGTGTCGCGGCCAATGCGACGCCACGCTTCGTTCGCGGAGAATCGCGCCCGCGGAAGTCCGATGGCATTTACCGCGCCGTTCGACGCGGGGAGTCCACGCATATGCGCGAACGGGTCAAAGCCGCTGCGGTTGCACTGAGGACGGCGGATCGAGTCGGTGAGCCCGGGAAGTTGCGGCTACGCGAAACACGGCGAGAACTTGAACGGGAATGGCTCGCCACCAGCGAAGCACTGAGAAGGCAGGGGCAGACCGCGCTCGCCGAGCACGCCCGGCAATTCGTCCACAGCCTACCGCCGGCGAGGACGGAGCGGGAGTGGCTCATGGCGGGATTACTGAAACAGGTCGGCAAGGTCCGCGCACAGAAGATAGAGCTTGCCCGCTAAGTTTAGCGGACCGGGCGGCTGGCAGTGATCGGACGTTCTACTATGATTGGCGGACAGTTGCCCGTCTAAGATCCGAATGCTATGAATGACCATGCCATTCAGTGACTACATCGTTTTTGTCGACGAGAGTGGAGACCACAGCCTCGAATCGATAAACGGCGACTACCCGATCTTTGTGTTGGCGTTCTGCATCGTGGCAGCGGACGCGTATGTCAGTCAGATTGCAACGGCGGTTCGTCGACTCAAGTGGTCACTTTTCGGCCATGACATGGTTGTGCTTCACGAACATTCCATCAGAAAGAAATCAGGGGCTTTCTCCAAGCTTGGCAAGGTGGAGCGCGATCAACTAATGCAGGGCCTGACGGGAATCATCGCGCAGGCGCCAATGACAATTGTGGCCGTTGTGATTGATAAGGTGCGCCACAAAGAGCGCTACCAGACTCCGGAGCATCCCTACCATCTCGCGATGCAATACGGGTTGGAACGTGTGCACGACTTCTTGCACTCGAAGGGGCAGATGGAACGGACAACGAAAATCATCTTCGAAGCGCGAGGTGCAAGCGAAGACGCTGAGTTGGAGTTAGAATTTCGGCGCGTCTGCGACAGCCAGAACCGCAACCGGAGGATCTATCCTTTCGAAATAGTTATCGCCGACAAGAGAATAAATTCGGAAGGTCTTCAACTTGCGGATTTGGTGGCGCGACCGATTGGTCTGCATGTGTTGCGGCCGACGCAGGCGAACCGAACATGGAGTGTTCTGGAGCCAAAACTGTTTACTGGCATTTCCGGTGTTACGCACATTGGAAATGGATTGAAAGTATTCCCAACCTAAGCAATTTCTGGTCCCCAGAAAGCAGAAAGGCCCCCAGGAAACCCCAGAAGCCTGACGCCGGTCGGGTAGTCCCAACCCACTTGAGACTAGTCTAAGGGCTTGAGGCAGCAATTCAAGATGTATTGTTCGATTCCATGAATCACCCGCAGGTTCGACCAAGTAGGCTGCCTTCTGCCGAAAATGCCGCAGTGCCAAAATCTCGTTGATTTAGGATAGCGGCATAATCTAAAATAAGACAGATCCTTATTTTAGGCTCGGTACTCCGCATGCATCGACCCCAACCCGGCCATTATGTTGCCGTCTCCACGGCCGGAGAAGCGTTCAAGGCCTTTGTCCCGGCACCGCTGCCGCCGGAGCCGCCGCTGGAATGGTCGCCTGCCTTGCGCCACAAGTTCGATGCGGCTCTGGTGGCGCTCGGGCGACTCGATTCCATCAGCGCGCTGCTGCCCAACGCAGCATTGCTGCTCTACAGCTTCGTGCGTAAGGAGGCCGTGCTTTCCTCGCAGATCGAAGGCACCCAATCCTCGCTTGCCGATCTAATGCTCTACGAGATTGATGAGGAACCAGGGGTGCCGGTGGAGGATGCCCGAGAAGTGAGCCGCTGCGTGGCCGCGTTGGAGCGGGGCCTGAAGGGACTTCGCGGCGGTCTGCCGGTTTGCACCCGATTAATCTGCGACATGCACAAGGTTCTGCTCTCGCACCCTGGCGGGCGTTCAAAGACTCCGGGCGAAGTGCGCCGCACGCAGGTGTGGATTGGCGGCACCCGGCCGGGCAACGCGGTGTTCGTCCCGCCGCCGGCAGTTGAGGTTTCGAAGTGCTTAGGCTCGCTTGAACGATTTCTAAACGACGAACCAGAGCCCGTGCCGCCGCTGCTCAAGGCGGCGCTCGCGCACGTGCAGTTCGAAACCATCCACCCGTTCCTGGACGGCAACGGACGCATCGGGCGGCTCCTGATCGTGCTGCAGCTGGTGGCCGATGGCGTGCTTCGCGAGCCAATGCTCTATCCGAGTCTTTACTTCAAAAGGCATCGGGCGCTTTACTACGAATTGCTCAATGAGGTGCGTTTGCGCGGTGACTGGGAGCGCTGGCTGGATTTCTTTGCGGAGGGAATCGAGACGAGCGCGACGCAGGCGGTGGCGACCGCGAACACGTTGCTAGCGCTCGTCAACGCAGATCGCGATCGAATCGCCCGCCTCGGGCGCGCGGCACCCTCCGCCCTCGCGGTCCACCAGGCATTGCAGCGTCAGCCCATCGCGACGGCAGCGTCCCTCGTCAAGGCCACCGGGCTGACCGCGGCCACAGTGAACAAATCGCTCGTCCATCTGGAGCGCATCAGCGTCGTCGGAGAACTCACGAATCGACAGCGCGGTCGAGTGTTCAGCTATGGTAAGTACGTGAAGGAGCTGGCTGCGGAGATGGACCCGCCGTGACCGAGCGGGATCGGCTCGCGGCGCTTCAGGCGGAAAACGACCGCCTCGCCGCGCTGCTGGACTCCCATGCAATTCAATGGCGGCAACCGGCCTTGTCCCAACCCGCCGTCCGGGAACCTGAATCCACGCATCTTTCCCCGGATGAAAAGGTCGCGCTGTTCAGGCGCTTGTTTCGCGGCCGTGTAGACGTCTACCCAATCCGCTGGGAAAGCAAGACGTCGGGCAAGTCTGGCTACGCCCCTGCTTGCGGCAACGAGTGGCGCCCCGGCGTATGCGAAAAGCCACGCATCAAGTGTGGTGACTGTGGCCACCGTCTGCTGATTCCTGTGACCGACGAAGTTATTTTTGCCCACCTCGCCGGCAAGCACACCGTCGGGATCTATCCTCTGCTGCAGAATGACACCTGTCATCTCCTTGCCGTCGACTTCGACGAGGCGGAGTGGCGGGAGGACGTGCGGGCCTTCGCGCAGTCGTGCGAGGAATTGGGCGTGCCGGTCGCTCTGGAAATCTCCCGTTCGGGCAAGGGAGCGCATACTTGGATCTTCTTCACGAATCCCGTGTCGGCCCGAGACGCACGCCGGCTGGGGACGGCGATCATCACACACACCTGTGCGCGCACGCGACAGTTGAGGCTGGCGTCCTACGACCGCCTGTTTCCAAACCAGGACACCATGCCAAAAGGTGGATTCGGCAATCTGATCGCATTGCCGCTGCAAAAAGCTTCACGAGAAAGCGGCCATAGCGTATTCGTCGACATAGAACTGCGCGCCTATGCCGACCAGTGGGCCTTTCTTGCCTTGGTAGCGCGCATGCCACCTCACGACATCGAACCCACGATCCTTCGTGCGACCGGTGGTGCCCATCCTTTGGACGTCACCTTCATCGACGACGAAGACCTGTCAACGCCTTGGAGGCGCGCGCTCGCACAGGCGCGGAAGCTAACGGGCGAGATGCCGGCGGCGTTGACGCTGACCTTGGCCAACCTGATCTATTTCGACAAGGCGCAACTACCACAGACTCTAGCCAATCGGCTCATCCGCCTGGCAGCCTTTCAAAATCCCGAGTTCTACCGGGCGCAGGCGATGCGGATGTCGGTCTGGAACAAGCCTCGCGTGATCGGCTGCGCCGAAAACTTCCCAAAACACATCGGTCTGCCGCGCGGCTGTATGGATGCCGCCTTGGAGCTGCTGCGGGATAACGGCATCCGGTGCGAACTCCATGACGAGCGGCTTGCGGGTGATCCGCTTGATGTCACCTTCGTTGGATCGTTACGGCAGGACCAGCAAGTGGCCGTCGCGGCGATACTCAGGCACGATACCGGTGTCCTGTGCGCGCCGACCGCTTTTGGCAAGACCGTCATCGCTGCCGCAGTGATTGCGCGCCGCGGCGTCAATGCCCTTGTGTTGGTTCACCGAACCGAATTGCTGAAGCAGTGGCAGGAGCGGCTGCAAACGTTTCTGGGAGTCGGCAAGGGAGTCGTCGGAACCGTCGGCGGCGGCAAGGCCAAGCCCACGGGCAGAATCGACGTAGTGGTCATGCAATCGCTGTCGAGGAATGGCGAGGTCAATTCGTTGGTGGAGCGCTACGGTCAGGTGATTGTCGACGAGTGTCATCATGTGGGCGCCGTCTCCTTCGACGGCATCCTTAGGCGCGCCAAAGCGAAGTTTGTGCTGGGCCTGACCGCCACACCGATTCGCCGCGATGGTCAGCAGCCGATCATCTTCATGCAGTGTGGCCCAATCCGGTACACGGCCAAGCGATCTGAGGACGCGCCCCGAGATCTGGCCGTTATGCCTCGTTTCCGCCACTCACGGATCGATGTGCCTGCGGACGCGGGCATTCAGGATGTTTTTCGCCATCTTGCCAACGATGTTTCACGGACTGGGGCGGTCGCCGAGGAAGTTGCAATAGCCGTTCAGAAAGGTCGCAAGGTACTGGTGTTGACGGAACGCACCGAACATGTCAACGCAATCGCACTTGCATTGGGAAACCTAGTACCTGCGCCGCTGGTGCTCCATGGGCGGATGTCCAAGAAGCAACGCGCTACGGTTATCGAGCAGCTAAAGACGTGGCCGGCGGATGCCGCGCGCGTCCTTGTGGCCACCGGCAAGCTCGTCGGCGAGGGGTTTGACCACCCGGCGTTGGACACGATGGTGTTGGCCATGCCAATCTCCTGGCGGGGCACGCTGCAGCAATACGCCGGTCGGCTGCACCGGGAACACGCTGCCAAGAGCGACGTCCGGATCATCGACTTCGTCGATGCGGGCCACCCGGCGCTGCTGCGAATGTGGATTAAGCGCCAACGAGGCTACCGGGTCATGGGCTATCGAGTGAACGCCAATGACGATTTCGCTACAGTACAGCAATCTGTTGAATTCGATTCATGAGCATGGGTGCGCTTTATCCGGGCCTAGTCCCCGGCAAGCTTTCACTATTCGCGAATAGCGAATTTCGCGGGCACCGCCGTGCGAACTTGTCCGTCGGATAGTGGTCCCCAGCTGCGTCACCAGTCAGACAGGATTCGATCTGAGCCGAATCAATCGCCCTATGCAGCACGCAATTAAGGAAGCCGACTGGAAACTGCTGCGCACCGTGCATCCGCTCGCCCTGGAGCGGTGCTGTGATCGAGTGCTCCGCGAGGTCGAACGAGTTGTTCAGGACATCTCCATGGGTACTCACGCGCGCTACAAAGCTCCCTTCGATCTCGTCCAGAAGCGCGATCGCGAGATAGCCCGACTCTTCAACGACCCGCGGCGTTCGACGGCAATGACGATGCTCGCCGGCTTGCACGCCGAAGGCCTGTTGACCGACGAGGAGTTCTCTCGTCTGAGTCCGGACACTCGCAGTACCGTTGTAACATTTCTGACCGCCCGAGGACATAGATGAGCACTCCCGCGCGCCTCTCCACGTCCACGGTAGTCGACTCGAACGGGCTCGTGCCATGGCTGGCGGCGGCGGGACCGCTCGCGTATACACCAGCCAAGCCGCCTCCCAGGGATTACTTTTTCCAGTACACCTGGGTCCTACCCGGCATTTTCAGTCCCGAGGTCAATCTGCGTCGGCATCGCTATTTCGGCAGTCCGCTCAAGGATAACGCGCGCTTCCTATTCGATTTTTGGACCGACGCGCGCCGCGAACCAGGCGCAGCCGCGCCTCTCTATGACAAGCCGGGGCGGGTTTCGAAGGATGAGCTGCACACGCCGCTGGCCGCCTATCACCACATCCGTAAACCGATTCGCATCGCCGGCGCCGTGCTGATGCAGCACGGGAGCTACCAGTGGGTTCCGGCGGAGGATCAGCCGCATCTTGCAGAGGGCGAGGTTCTCCTGTATCGCGGCCTCGGCGATGCCCCTGTGTTCCGCCAACTGCGATTTCGCTCTGCGGATCTGTCCGCGCCGAACTTCGAGGTCTGGCGACGGTATATCGTGCTGCAGGCAGTCATGCTGTCCGACTCCGTCCGGTCATTCAACACGATTCACGATCGTATAAAACGCTGCGAGACCGGGGGCCTGCTCGACGGCACCTGGCTCGCCGACACGCTCGCCCAGCGCGCCGGACTCGAGCTTGAAGCGCCGGGATTTGCTCAGGATCTGTGGGCGAGCGCGCAGCAGTCCTATTCCCTCGACCCCGAGATCGGCTCAGGCAAGTTCGGGCCGCGATACGTGCGGGTGAGAACGCCATTGAACAACCTCCGCATCATTACATTCTTCGCCGGCGAGTCGGAAGTCAGAATTGTCGACCCGAGCCGCATCCTCGACGTGCAGACGTTCGGATGTGAAGTGCAATTCATCCCGCCCGTGGAACCTTAAACCCCAAGGACCGTCGATCCCATGCCGACAAAATCGAGTGCCCAACTGACACTGTATGACACGCTCTCGCGCCTGACATTCACCAGGGCGGCGAAGCTGCTCGGCGCGCAGGGCAGCCGACTCATCGCTGCGGGAGGCCGCTATGACATCGACATTGCCAGCCAGGTGTGCTTTGACCAGCGTCAGTTTCGCCTAAGTCTTGGCGGCTCGACGGTCACGCTCGCGCTGGACCCCGCTGCCCGCGATCGCCTCCGCTGGCATTGCGATAGCTGCAGCGCGCCGTGCGAGCATTCCGGCGCCGCCTTCTCGCTGATCCTCGAGGAAAAGCTCGCGCTCGGTCTGGCAGGTATCCCGCCCGAGACAGCGAGTGTCGCGACCCTCGGCGAGGAACAACTCGTCGCTCAGGCGATCGCAGAGCGCGCGGAACGTGCCCGAACGGAGCGCATGCGGCTGCTCTCCCAGGATTCCAAGCAGCTCTGGACCGACTACACACTGACCAACGCGGCGTCGGGCAAGTCCTACCGCGTGGCGCTGCGGGGCTGGGAACGGGGTGAGTCGTACTGCTCCTGCCCGGACTTTCGCAAGAATACGCTCGGCACGTGCAAGCACATCCTGCATGCGCTCGAGAAAATGCGGCGGCGCTTTCCGGGCGCCGCGCGCGTCCGGCCTTACCGGCAGCGCGAGTTGTGCGTGCATCTGGCCTACGGGGAAGACCTGGAACTTCGCCTGCTGGCCCCGGACAAGCTCGATCAGGCGGTGGCCACCATCGTCCTTCCGCTGCGTGACAGGCCGATTACCGATCTGCCGGCGCTACTGCAGCGTATCCGGCGACTCGAAGTACTGGGCAACCCGGTGACGGTCTATCCCGACGCAGAGGAATACATCCAGACCCGGCTCCTACAGCAGCGCATTGCCGACCGCGCCGCCGAGATCCGTCGCGATCCGAAGGGACACCCGCTCCGGACCGGATTGCTGAAAGCCGAGATCCTGCCGTACCAGCTCGATGGGATCGCCTTCGCGGCTGGAACTGGGCGCGCGATCCTCGCCGATGACATGGGGCTCGGCAAGACGCTGCAGGGCATCGGAGTCGCTGAGTTCCTCGCGCGCGAGGCCGACATCCGCAAGGTCCTCGTGGTCTGCCCCGCGTCGGTCAAGGCGCAGTGGCGCAGCGAGATCCAGCGGTTTTCCGATCGTGACTGCCAGCTCGTACTGGGCAGCGCGGCGGAGCGCAGCGCGCAGTACGAGAATGCCTGCTTCTTCACGATCTGCAACTACGAGCAGGTTCTGCGCGACATCCTGTCCATCGAACGCAACCCTTGGGATTTGATCGTTCTCGACGAGGGTCAGCGCATCAAGAACTGGGAGGCAAAGACTTCGCAGACCATCAAGAGTCTGCGCTCGCCCTTCGCGCTCGTGCTCACGGGCACGCCGCTGGAAAACCGCCTAGACGATTTGTTCTCCGTCGTCGAATTCGTTGACGCGCGACAGCTCGGACCTGCGTTCCGCTTCTACAACCGGCATCGGGTCACCGACGAGCGCGGCAAGGTGCTCGGGTACAAGAATCTGGATCACCTGCGCGAGCGGCTGAAGCCCGTCTTGCTGCGCCGGACCCGCAGCGCCGTGATGAAGGATTTACCGACACGCACCACGGAGATCGTCCGCGTGGCCCCTACGGACGAGCAGGCCGGCATCGAACAGGCACAGATGCAGATCGTGAGCAGCATCGTGCGCAAAAAGTACATCTCCGAGATGGATCTGCTGCGCTTGCAGAAGGCGTTGCTGCTGGCACGCATGAACGCCGACAGCACCTTTCTAGTGGACAAACAGGCGCCCGGCTTCTCGAGCAAGCTTGAGCGCCTGGTGGAGCTTCTGGAGGAGCTGGCGCTGGAAGAGGACCGCAAGATTGTGCTCTTCTCCGAATGGACGACGATGCTGACCATGATCGAGCGCGAGATCGCGCGCCTCAAGCTTGGCTACGTGCGGCTGGACGGTTCGGTCCCACAGAAAAAGCGCCAGCTGCTGGTGCACCAGTTCCAGCGCGAGCCGCGGTGCCGGGTTTTCCTTACGACCAATGCGGGCTCGACCGGACTCAACCTGCAGGCCGCCAACACCGTCATTAATGTCGACCTGCCTTGGAACCCGGCGGTTCTCGAACAACGCATCGCGCGGGCGCACCGGATGGGGCAGAAAAGCCCGGTGCAGGTTTACCTGTTCGTGACGGAAGCGACGATCGAGGAGAAGCTACTCGCGACCCTGGCCGCGAAACAGGACCTCGCGCTCGCCGCTCTCGACATGGAGTCGAAAGTCCAAGAGATCGCCCTGACTTCCGGTGTCGAAGAGCTCCGGCGCCGGCTCGAGGTGCTGCTCGGCGCCAAGGTCCACGCTCCGGCGGACGAGAGCGAGAAACAGCGGGTGCAACAAGAGGCGGAGCGGCTTGGCCGCCGCCAGCGCGTCGCCGAGGCGGGCGGTCAACTCGTCGCTGCAGCCTTCAGCTTCCTCGGCGAGATGCTCCCGCAGCGGGAGCCGACTGACGGCGCCGCGGCACTCACTGGCGAGTTCAAGGCCCGCCTCGACGAATGCGTCGATCGCGATGAGCAGGGTCGTCCGCGCCTTACCGTGACGCTGCCCAGTGAGGTTGCACTCGAAAATCTGGCCCGGTCGCTCGCGGCTATGCTCGCGCAGGGTGATCGGCGCACTTTCGTGGAGGACGCGCCAAGACCTTCCAGATAGCCGGCACCTAGACTTGCAAACAGCCGAATATTGAACCTGCGTACGGCCGAATGCGGTATGCCGCAGAATGACCCACGTTCACTCAGACTTGATCTTCATCCGGTCTGCAGCGGAGCGCAGACCCGTCAACACATCCTGGGCCAGCTCCTTGGGGAAATCGGCAGGCAACAGGCGCTGCACCGATTGAATGGCGGGGTCGGTCATTTCAATCAACTCTTCCATCATGCGGCCGATCTCGCGGCCCAGGCCGCAGCGCCGAGCGGTCTGCTCAAAGTGCCGAGGCAGGATATCGTTCCAGTGGTAGTGCAGCGCCTGGCTGCCGCGAACGGCCATGGCCATCTTCACCTTGTGCGGTGAGAGGGTGCCTGCTTTCGTGCCCAACGCATGATGTGCCGAGAGCACGTCATAGCAAGGTGTCAGGCGATAGCTGCCGCCGGCATTCAGGAACAGGCTGAAATTCTTGGCATGTCCGTCAATGGCGCATAGCATCCAGAACAGTATCTGTGTGCGGAAGAAATCCTTTCGATCATCTTCGGCCACCTCGGAGCCCAGGAGCGTAGTCATGATCTGTTCGATTCCGGGGCCGCCGTCGGCCTGATACTTTTGCGTCGGCGCGACGCTGAGCGCCTGGCAGAAATCTTCCTGGGGCAGCCGAATGATCCAGCTCCCGTCACTCGACAGGCGTCGATCGAAGCGCTCGATCACGAGGGCCTTCTGGCCGGCGAACTGCGCAACGAAGCACTTGGCCGTCGGGACGCTGTACGCGGACAGGATCTCGGCGCACAGCCACTCATTCTCAACGGAAGTGCGCAGATCGATGCCGCCGGGGAGCAATCCGAGGGGAAGCTTCAGGATATGCGTCGATGGCGTGGCCCCATGGGGCCGGAACCATTGACCGTCTTGGAACAGCAGCGCCGTTTTTTCCTGCGCACCGGCGAGGGAGAGACGAAAGTCATCGTCCAGCTCGGGCGCGCCGAAAATGCGCGAGCCCGAGGTCTTCAACAGCAGTTGCCCGATGTCATCGTCACTGATGGGCGAGGCGTTGATGGCGCGAACGTTGGGCGCGGGTTGCTGCTCGACAGTCAGCTGCAAGGCGCCGACGCAATCGCGGCCGATTTTTTCGAGTAGGTCGAAAGCCGTGTCGGACTGCGCGCCGACATGCTGCCCGATACGTCGGCGGATCTCTCCGCTGTCAGGCAGGAGATTCTCGAAATAGCGTTCGACCACGGGACCCTTGTAGGCTGCACCTTCCGTGAGCGGCATCGAGAGTGACAAGGGTCGGGCGCTGCGCGAGGCCAGCCACTCCCCGGCGTAGACGAACTCCTGCGGCCTGCTGGCGGGATTGACCCACTCACCGACGTACTCGCCGTTCATCCACGCATGCAGCGTGCGTGACTTCGAAGGCCTGGGCACTTACCACTCCTCGGCAGAGTGGGCGCTCTGGGCCTTTTCGCGCACGACCAACTCAAGGCCCAGGACGGAGAGCGCCTTATATAAAGACTCGACGGTGCTGGAGGGCGTGTGGATCTCGAGCGTGGACACGGTGTCCTGCTTGATGCCCACTCTGCTGCCGACATCCGTCTGGGAGAGCTTCAACTTGGCTCGCCGCGATCTGAGGGCTTGGCCCAGCTGCTGCGGTGTTCTCGCGATGGTTTCCATGGTGCACTCGCTATGCTGCTTACTTACCCCTTATACAAGGTAAAGTTAATATACCCTCTACGACGGGTAAATTCAATATACCCCTTATGAAGGGTAAAACGCCATGCACAACCCCACCTAGACCGCCTTACAGGCTCCTGGCGCCCACCGCCAACCGCCGGGATCATGAGGTCTTCCGGAACGCACTGCCGCCTAGGCGTGTGCGCGACAGGCGCTTGAGGGGCGCGACCATCCGTTCACCCCGCTCGATCTCGAGCAATAGCGCCGTCCAGGATTCGAGCGCCGCGCGGCGCTCCGCAAAATAGTCGTGCGTGTTGTAAACGCTCTGAATCCCAGGCAGCTTGTGATTCAGGCATCGCTCAGCGACTTCAGTTCGGACGCCGAGCGCCGACAGATGCGTGCGCATGGTTCGCCGAAGATCGTGAATCGTGAACGCCTCAAGTCCGTGATCGACCGCGGCAAGCGCGGCGTTCAGGGTGTCGATGCCGACATGCAGCGCGCGCTGGCGGTGATCACGGCGTCGCTTTGGGAAAACAAACTCACTGCCGCTTGAGATTTCCCGCAAGGACTTGAGCCATCCGACCACCGCGGGCACGAGCGGAATCGACAGCGGCGCGGCGGTCTTGGTGCGGCTTGCCGGCAGGCGCCACAACGGCCCCCCGTTAGTCGCTTGGGTATCGGTCGTACTATCGAGATCGAACTCACTCCACTTGGCGCGCAGCAACTCACCCTTGCGCACGCCAAGAGCCAGCAGCAACTTGACGGTCAATAGGTTGGTGCCTCCGAAGCTCGGGGCCTCCCGCATCGCCTTGAACAGTTTCTCCAGCTCGTCGCGGCTTAAGGATCGCTGGCGCGCGGACTCCTGGCCGCCGGCGTCACTGAGGTTGAAGTCCGCGACGGGGCTCGTGGCAATCAATCGACGGCGGACGGCGAAGCGAAACACGCGGCGCATGAAGCGCAGCAAATCATTCGACGCGGTGGGCGCGCGGCGCGCCACGCGCGCAAGCAACCGAGCTGCCATGGCCGGTGTGATGTCAGCGGGCACGGCATCGCCGAACTCGGG
>Ga0075026_100000498_pt1 | contig 15735 bp, 14 predicted proteins | sample Str012_2_FD_71392 | JGI IMG/M metagenome (GOLD analysis project Ga0075026, IMG submission 71392) | Freshwater sediment microbial communities in response to fracking from Pennsylvania, USA - Straight Creek_MetaG_SC_2012 | ecosystem: Environmental > Aquatic > Freshwater > Creek > Sediment...
ATACTGCATTCCGTGGATACGCGGAGGCTGGCACATCACTCGCCCGACGGGCTGTGGTGGTGGTCGGGCTCGGCCTGGTTGCCCGCGTTGAGTGCCGATCGACGGTGGTGGTTCGACGGCACCACGTGGGTTCACGTCAGACGTTCGCGCGCCGCCCTCAAGCCCTCCGCTGTCGAGCTCGTGATGGCGGGCGTGTGGTTCCTGATGTGGCTTCTGGCGCTGGTCTGGGCTGCGGGTGCGATCCCCGCGTCCAACGCGGGGTCTGCCCCCAGCGAGGCCGTCAACCGTGGGGGGCTGATGCTGCTGGTCGGCTCCGTAGTGCTGCTCCCGGCCTGTGGCTGCGTGCTGGCCCAGTCAGGTCGCTGGGCCTATCTCGCTGCACTGACGTTGTACGTCTGGGTTCTGCTCCTGGCCTGGTATGTGGGAGCGATGCTGATGGCCCCGGCAACGGACGGTTCGGACAACGACACCGCCGCGGGAGCCGGCCTGGTGATCCTGGGGGTTCCAGGTCTCATCGTCATCGCCGCACTGGTTGGGCTCGGGGCTGCGGTGGGCGCTGCCGTTCGCGCGCTGGGCCGACGGCCTCACCGCAACGTGCTCGCTCGTGTCCGCTGATCCCGCTCCGCTCGACGCCTACCAGGCAGCCGACTGAAAGTGCCGGCGGGATCGGCACCTCGGGCTAGGGTGCGGCATGCCCGAGTTCACCTGGCGACCGGCCAACGAGGCGGCGACCGACGACGTGCTGGCCGTGTTCGAGGCTGGTGGCGCCCGCAAGTGCCGGTGCCAGGCTCTCAAGGCCGCGGGCTGGATCTGGCGCGACACCACACAGGAGCAGCGGGACGTCGCGCTGCTGGAGCAGACCGGTTGCGGCACCGACGGACCCACCTCCGGGTTGATCGGCTACCTCGACGGCGAGCCGGCAGGCTGGGTCGCGGTCGAGCCGCGCGAGAACTACCCCCGGATCTGGAGCCGCAAGCAGCCGTGGATGCGGATGGACCCGGAACTCGACGGCATCTGGTCGGTCACCTGTTTCGTCGTGCGCAAGGGCTTCCGGCGACAGGGCCTGATGTACCGGCTCGCCGGCGCCACGGTCGACTACGGAAGACAGGTGGGCGCCGACGTCCTCGAGGGCTACCCGACCGAGCCTGCAGACGGGAAGGTCGTGATCTGGGACGAGGCATCGGTCGGGTTGCTGCAGGTCTTCCTCGAAGCCGGCTACGAAGTGGTGGCCTCCCCGACCCTGCGCCGAAGGGTGGTCCGTCTCCAACTCGCACGGTCGCCCGGGCCGCCCAGCGTGTCGGCCTAGCAGCGACCTGGCTTCTCGCAGCGCGGCCTTGGCCGACGTTCCCTCAGCGGGTATCAGGATCCGGGGACGAACCAGCTGCGGCCCTGGCTGAACTGCAGGACGAAGCCGCACTCCTTGCAGACCAGCAGCGTCATGGGGAACGACGTGTAGCCCCACTGGGAGTCCTCGCGACTCGACTGCTTGTCGAAGCTACGTCCTCCGCAGATCGTGCACGACAGGTTCTCGACGCGCTGCGTGACCTCCCGGCGTCGCGCGTCGACCCGGGCCGTCGCTGCAGCCCGGGTCTCCGCCTCGAGCTGGCGGGCGACGACGTCGTCGCGCATCGCCTGCTCCACCAGGGCTACCGCGTCGTGGACGGAGAGCACCTCGTCCTCGTGGCTGACGCCGTCCTTGGTCCATGTCGCGCGGGCGGAGTCGGCGAGCGACGACGGCGCCTTCTTGTCGCGGCCGAATGCACCGCCGCCCTGCAGGACGAAACGCACCGACAGGTTGTTGATCTGTCCGGGCGCGGAGCCCCCGCGTACCTCGACCTCGTCCAGGTTCGGATCCAGCACTGGTCCCCCTCGATTGGCGTACGCGGAGCCTGGCACAGCCGACCAGTGTGGTGTGGGTGCTTCCCGATGAGGGAGACCCGCACCCCGCCCGGGTCATCTGCGGGGTGCTTCATCGAGCCCGCGGATGGTCAGGCGCGGTAGCTGAGGAAGAGGGAGCCGGCGTCCTCGAGGACGTGGTGCAGGTGTACGGGGCGGGGCGCGTCGGGAAGCACGCTGCCCGCGAGGATGCGGTGGATTTCGGCGTGGTCGGCGTAGGCGCCACCGGCCAGAACGGGGGAGACCGTGAGCAGGAGCTCGTCGAGAAGTCCCTCTGCGGCCAGGTCGCCGAGCAGGGTCGGGCCGCCCTCGGCGTGGATCCGGGCCAGCCCACGATCGCGCAGGGCAGCGACCGCTGCGACGAGGTCGACGTCGTGCTCGCCAGCAACGATGACGTCAGCCACCTCGGACGTGCGCGCGCGGGAGGCGATGTCCGACGACTCTGTCGTGATGACGATGGTGCGCACGGTCGCGTCGGTGAACAGCGTCGACGTGAGGTCGAGCGACAGCGAACGGCTCAGCACGGCGATCGCGGGAACAGAGGTCTGCTGCGCGGCCGCACGGCGCTCCACGAAGTCCGGCTTCACCTGGGCGGGGCGGTAGCCCTCCTGGCGCACCGTCCCTGCGCCCGCGAGTACGACGTCGCACAACCCGCGGAGCCGACCGAAGACGCGGCGGTCGGCGTCGCTGGAGATGCCCGCCGACAGACCTTCGGGTGAGCGCGCTGCACCGTCGACCGTGCTCACCATGTTGGCGCGCAGCCACGGCACCCGAGGGTCGCCACTGGGCCAGGAATAGGCCTCGTCGAGGTCGGCGTCGGTCAGGTCGTCGCGAAGGTCGGGCAGCAGCATGCGCACGCGACGGATCCTCGCACGGACCCCCGTGCGCGCCGGCCCGCGACGGCGAAGGTCGGGGCAGAGCCAGGGTCAGGGTCGAGGTCGCGCGGTGGCGGAGAAGATCGCGACGATGATCGCGGCGATGAGCACCTGGAGTGCGAACACCAGCCAGAAGTTCCAGTTCTGCGCGTTACCGACCGCGGCACCGATGGCCGCCGCCACGATGCCGACCAGCATCGTGAGAAAACAGCCCAGGGGTTGGCTGTTCGGTACCACGATCCGGGCGACAGCCCCGATGATGAGTCCGATCAAGATCGCGGAGAAGAAGCCGCTCAACTGCATGGGCGACATTCTGGCGTATCGGAGGACAGTTGTGGGCAAGGGATCTCAGAAGGACCCGCGGGCCGTGGTGGACGCCGTCGCATTCGGGCCGAGCGACGTGCTCGCCGACCGCGACCCGCGGGACACCTCGACCGCGCCTGGCGGCCGCGACGAGGCCGAGGCGGCAACGGCCCTGCTCGTCCCCGAGCTCACGAGCATGCAGGAGAGGCTCTACGCCGAAGGCGTCGGCGGGGGACAGCGCTCCCTGCTGCTCCTGCTGCAGGGCATGGACACCTCGGGCAAGGACGGCACCGTGCGCCGCGTGGTCGGCGCAATGAACCCGGCCGGAGTGCGGATCACGTCGTTCAAGAAGCCCACGGCCGAGGAGCTGGCGCACGACTTCCTCTGGCGCGTTGACAACGCGTTGCCCGAGCCGGGCACCGTAGGTGTCTTCAACAGGTCGCACTACGAGGATGTGCTCGTGGTGCGGGTGCACGACCTCGTCCCCGAGTCGGAGTGGTCGACGCGCTACGACCGCATCAACGAGTTCGAGCATCGTGTGGTCGACGCAGGCACACACATCGTCAAGGTGATGCTCCACATCTCGAAGGACGAGCAGAAGAAGCGGCTCGGCGATCGCCTCGCAGACCCGTCGAAGTACTGGAAGTACAACGCCGGCGACCTCACCGAGCGCGCGTTCTGGGACGACTACCAGGCGGCCTACCAGGACGCCCTCGCGCGGTGCAGCACCGACTCCGCGCCCTGGTACGTCGTACCCGCCGACCACAAGTGGTACCGCGACTGGGTTGTCGCCAATCTTCTGGTCTGCGCGATGCGCGATCTCAACCCGGTGTACCCGCCCGCCGACTTCGACGTCGCCGAGCAGCGCCGCCTGGTCGCTGCCCTCGACTGAGCCGCCCGTCGTCTGCGAGCCGCGGCGTGCGTAGCCGAACGACTAGCGCTGATAGCGGTCGAGCAGTTCGGCGAGCTGCCTGCGTGTCAGGTCTGCGAGAGCCCCGCCCGTGAACTCCTCGACGTCGGTCACCTCGTCGCCGAGCCACGACGGTAGGGCCTCGGACAAGGTGCCACCCGCGCCGAGATCGATCTCCGCGAGTGTGAGGCCCGACAAGTCACCGTGAAAGACGTCAACGGCAACGTCGTGCTGAGCCGGCTGTGACAGCACATGCCGTGTCTTGCTGAGTGTGGCTGCGGGATGGGCGGCGAGCAGCGCGTACTCCGCCTCATCGAGGTAGAGCGTGGTGTGGGCCAACGAGGACGGCTGAGCGGCTGCGAGCCGCACCTTCTGGCCGAGCTTGTGGACCACCGCCCTGCCCGGCTCACGCACTGTGCGCACCCGCAGCCGGGTCCCGATGAGGTAGCGGTCGTCGATCTGGAACACTCGCGCGGCACCGGAGAGATCGATCGGTCTGGTGGGCAGGAACCTGAGCTCACGCTCGACAACCGCGTACTTCATCGATGGTCCAGCATCGCCCGTCACGGGAGCAGTATCGCGGGCCTCACCGATCGGAGTGCGACAACCGCGCGCGGTTCAGCGGACCCGGGCGGTGCGCGCGATGCATCGACCGCGGTCGCCGTTGGGCTACTCGGCTGCTTCGGGGCGGCTGACGTGGACCGTGGCGCCGACGGAGATGTCACCGGGGCGTACGACCTTGGTGTTGATGCCGCGCAGCCGCAGCTCACGACCCTCAGGCGTTGCGGTGAGGCGCAGGGCCTCGACGCCGAACCGATCCTTGAACTGCGCGCATCCCGTATGCGGAGCCGCCGTGACCTCGAGCTGTGCGTCGCCGATGGTGAGCAGCGTCCCGGTCGGCAGGTTGTCGACGCTGAGGTCGAGGTCGACGTAGAGCTGGTCGCCGGCGAGTTCCCACCGGTCACGGCTGCCCGCGACGAGGTCCACGGCGCGGGAGTTCATCACGGTGACCTGCGCCTCCGGGTTGGGGCCGCCGTCGGGCGTGCGCCGGCTGCCTCGCTCGACCCAGGAGTCCCCGACCACGCCGAGGGCGAGATCGAGCGTCGCCGTGTCGAGCGAACGCCGCTCGAGCACGGCCGGGCGGACCACGACGGCATGCAGGGTGCCCTCGTCGCGTGGAGAGTTGCGTACGCCGTCGACGCCGGTGCGCAGTGTCTCGGCATCGCGATGGAACTCGGCGTGCGCTGACGGCTCGTCGGTGTCGTCGATCAGATCGGGCGCGGACTCGGGCTCTGCGGTCACAGGGCGACACTGACAGATCGAGGTCGCGCGATCCAGCAGATTGCTCTGGGCTCAGCTGACGGCCACCGGGACTTCGTCCCATCCGCGGAGCACGAAGGTGTCGCGCGGTCGCGCGCCGTCGGCGAGCGCAAGTGCCGGCATGCGTTCGGCCAGCAGCGGCAGCGACTGCTGCATCTCGAGGCGCGCGAGCGGCGCGCCGAGACAGAAGTGGATCCCCGCGCCGAACGCGATGTGGGGGTTGGGGTCACGGCGTACGTCGAAGGTGTCGGCGTCGGCGAACACCTCAGGGTCGCGGTTGGCCGACCCGAGCATCGCGGCGATCTTCTGGCCCTGCTTGATGGTGACGCCCGCGATGTCGACGCTGCGCGTGGCCGTGCGTTCGAAGAGCTGCGACGGAGTGTCGAAGCGGAGCATCTCCTCGACCGCAGTCGCCGCAGTGCCCCACGGATCGTCGACGACGACATCCCACTGGTCGCGCTGGGTGAGCAGCGCCACGATGCCATTGCCGAAACCGTTGACCGTGGCCTCGTGACCGGCGTTGAGGAGCAGCACCACGGTCGCCGCGAGCTCGCGTTCGGTGAGCTTCTCGCCCTCGGCCTCGACCTCGGCCAGGTGCGTGATGAGGTCATCACCAGGGGTTCGTCGCCGAGCCTTGGCGAGGTCGTCGATGTACGCGGCGAACTCGATGCACGCCTGCTCGGCGCGACGGTTGTCGTCGTCCGAGCGGTCGTACTCGTACATCTTCACGATGGCTTGTGACCACGGACGCAGCAGCGGGACGTCGGACATCGGGAAGCCGAGCAGGTCGGCGATGACGAGCACCGGGAGCGGCTCGGCGTAGTCGGCGATCACGTCGAACGTCCCGGTGTCTCGCGCCTTGTCCTCGGCGGCGTCAAGCAGCTCTCGGCAGAGCTCCTGGATCCGCGGACGGCGCGCCTCGATGTGACCTCGCGCAAATGCCTTAGCCACCAACGACTTCAGCCGTGTGTGCTTCGGCGGTTCATTCTCCAGGAGGGCATCCTGGTGCAGCCAGTTGAATGTCTCCCAGACATCGTCGGGCTCCCGCGGTGTGAAGATGCGGCCGAGCTGACGAGTGCGCAGCACGGCGTTGGCGTCGTCGTAGCGGAACGCCAACCACATGTCGAGCTCGTCGTCCCAGACGGCGCGGCCCGCTGCGCGCATCTCGGCGAACGCTGGATAGGGGTCACGCACGATCGCCGGATCGCTGAGGTCGAAGCGGGGTGTCATGGCGCGACCCTAGTCCCGCCGAGTCGCCGTCCCGAAGCAGCCGCGGCTGAATCCGGGCGTCCCGCGGCTAGGGCAGCTGCGCGGTGACCGTGTCGCCGCGGAGGTAGGCGACCGCTTGCGCAGCCGACCAGCCGAGCGGGTGCTCGGCCAACAGGGCGCGTGGGCCGACGAGGTCGTCGCCGAGGGTGACGAGTGGGAGTTCGGTGAAGCCGTCCTTGCGGGTCTGGCCGAGTCCGACGCTCGCTGTGAGGGCGTTGCACAGGCACACGCGACCGTCGGACGACTCGGGGTCGCCGCCCTTGCGCTCGAAGATGTGCGTCGGCTCCGCCGGACACCGGTAGTCGACTCGGCCGTCGGCGCGCACGAACGGTGTCCGCAGGTGGCCCATGTCGCACAGAGCATCGCGGCCTTCGCGCAGCGACACGTCAGACAGCGTCCCCGGAATCGACGCGACCTTGAACGGGAAGCCGGTGGGGGATGCCTGCGCGTCGGTGCGGGTGGAGAGCGCCTCGACGGCGAGCGAGTCGAGCAGGCCCTGGCGCAGCTCGGGAAGGAATCCCGACTCGCGGCTCATCGCGAACACCGTGCCCACCTGCACCCCGGCGGCTCCGGCATCGAGGGCTTCGCGCAGCTTGTCGGGCGACCCGTAGGAACCGGCGAGCCAGAACGGGATTCCGAGCGTGACGAACTTGTCGACCACGATCTCGTCGCGAGGCCCGTAGACCGGTTGCCCGGTCTCGTCGAGAGTGAGCGTTCCGCGCGGAGGCGCGTTGTGCCCGCCTGCGGTGGGCGCCTCGACGACGAACCCGTCGGGCCGCGTCACGATGTCGCGCGCCAGGTACTGCGCGAGCACATGGCTAGCGACGATCGCCAAGAAGATCGGCCGTCGCAGCGGCGCCACCGATCCGTCCGTGATCTCGGCGGGCTCCAGCGTGACGGCATACGTCGTGCCCTCGGCCGCATCCACGACATCGACGGGGAGCGATGCGGTCCGGTGCTCCGCGAGGGCATCGAGCATCGCCGGGATGTGGGCCGGGATGCCGGCACCCATGAGCACCACATCGACACCGGCGAGCATCGCGCCGTAGGCCGACCACGGCGTCGTCATCTGGATCTTCTCGAGGTAGTTGACGCCGACGGGTCCGTCGTGGCCCTCTTTGGCGAGCCAGACCTCGACGAAGTTGCCCAGGACGATGAGCCGTTGGGCTCGCGGCGACGGGGTGAGCGAGGGACGGGGCGACGGGAGGTAGGGCTCTGCCGGGCCGCGGCCGCCTTCGCGGAAGTAGTGCTCGAGCACCTCGTCGACATGAGACCGGATCGGGTACGCATCGAGGGCGCGTCGTGCGTCTCCCTCGGGGTCGCCGTCCTGGAGCCGTCGCGCGAGGACGGCGTCGAGTGCGGTGCCCGACACGACGCCGAGCTCACCCTCGCTGCTCACTGCGCGGGCCAGCTGCCACGACGAGACGGCGACACCCATGCCGCCCTGGATGATCTGGGGGAGGCTCTTCGCATCGCGGGTGCTCGCGCTCATCGGATCTCCTCGTTCGGGTACGAACCTTCGCCTACGTTAGCGTAGGTTTCCCGGCCTCAGAGTGCCTGATCCGGCGGTCTGCGTCACGCAAGGACAGCCTGTCCTCACCTCAGGTTCTCCTCTGCCCTCAGGCCACGTACAGGTCCCGCGCCTACCGTCGGATGACCGAACCCGAGCCGAGGAAGCGATGACCATTCCCGACAGCACACGTACGGCCGACCCGTCGTCGGTCGTCGCGGCAGCGCAGGTGCTGGAGGTGACGGCCCGGTACTTCCCGGACGGCGGTGGCATCGAGACCCACGTACGGGAGGTGTCGCGTCGTCTTGCCGCGCGCGGCGCGCGCGTCCGCGTCCTCACGACCGACCGCACCCGTGAGCTTCCGTCGACCTACGTCGACGAGGGATTCACCGTCGAGCGAGTGCACGCCTGGCCCAAGCGACGCGACTACTACCTCGCCCCGCGGATCTGGCGCCGCGTGGTCGACGGACCAGAGCAGATCATCCACTGCCAGGGGGTGCACACCCTGGTGCCTGTCGTCGCGATGGCCGCGGCTGTGCGCGCGAAGAAGCCGTTCGTGGTCACGTTCCACACCGGAGGGCATTCCCTCGACCACCGAAATGCCCTGCGCAGCATGCAGTTCCGACTTCTTTCGCCACTCCTGCGTCGGGCGAGCGTGCTCATCGGCGTGTCTCGTCACGAACGAGACCTGTTCGCCGACCTCGTCGACGCACCGCCGGCGCAGATGCGCGTGATTCGCAACGGCGGCTCGCTGCCTCACGTGGACATACCTGAGTCCGACGACATGGTCCTCATGTCGATCGGGCGTCTCGAACGCTACAAGGGGCACAACCGCCTCATCGAGGCGCTGCCCGAGATTCACCGGACGCATCCCGAGGCTCGCGTGGTCATTCTCGGCAGTGGTCCCTACGAGAGCGAGCTCCGCGATCTGGCGCAGCGCCTGGGAGTCGTCGATCACGTCGAGATCACCAACATCCCCGGAGACGACCGCACAGTCATGGCGAGGCGCGTGGCTGCTGCCACGATCGTCGTGATGCTCAGCGACTACGAGGCCCATCCCGTCGCCGTGATGGAGGCACTGACCCTCGGTCGCCCCGTGCTCGCGCTACGCAACAGTGGCCTCACCGAGCTGGCCGACGACGGTCTCGTGGTCGGTATCGACGCAGACTCCGACAGCTCCGAGGTCGCCGCGGCCATCATGACGATGCTGACCTCACCGGCCGGGGCCGGCGCGGCAGCGCCCCTGCCCACCTGGGACTCCTGCGCCGACGAGCTGCTCGCGGTCTACCGCGACCTCGACGACAGCATCGCCCGGCACTGACATTGAGCACGGCAACGACGAAGGCCCCCGCGAGAGCGGGGGCCTTCGTGTCTCGTGGGCGATACTGGAATCGAACCAGTGACCTCTTCCGTGTCAAGGAAGCGCGCTAGCCCCTGCGCCAATCGCCCGGGGGGCTGGTGCCCCTCGGTCTCACCGAGGTGGAGACGGGATTTGAACCCGTGTACACGGCTTTGCAGGCCGTTGCCTCGCCTCTCGGCCACTCCACCGAGCAGACCTCTGGTGAAGGTCTTCCGAGCGGACGACGGGATTCGAACCCGCGACCCTCACCTTGGCAAGGTGATGCTCTACCAACTGAGCCACGTCCGCGATGCAGGCTGGGGCGAACCCCTCTGCGGGACGAAACCATAACCCATCCCGGCAGCACACTCCAAAGCGGGACCGCAGCGCGGACGACGCGCGATCATGTGCGCGTGACCCCGACGCCCGACACCTCGCCCGTCACACGGGTATCAGTCGTGACGAGGTCCCGGTGACCGAGTCGTGGGCCTGGTTCGCGGGGCGGCTCCACACCGGTCTGGTCGAGGTCACCACGGATCCGTCGGCCCTCGACGGCTCTGGCTGGTGGGCCGTGGTTGCGGCCTACGAAGGCCCACCGGTCCTCGCCAGGTTCGCCGAGTCGCGCGAGGCTCCGATCCCTTCCGGTGCGTGGCGCGGGCCGTCTCGCGAGTCGTGGGCGTCGTCGATGTCACGGCAGGACTACATCGACGCGGTCGAGACGGTGCGCGATCACATCGCCCGCGGCGACGTCTATCAGGCCAACGTCTGTCGGATCCTGTCCGCCGAGCTGCCCGACTCCGACGCCGTCGACGTCGGCGGACTGGCCGAGCTCCTGGCCGCCGGCAACCCGGCTCCGCACGCAGGCGTCGTACACCTCCCGGACACGGGCATCTCGGTGGTCACGGCGTCGCCGGAGCTCTACCTGCGTCGTACCGGCGCAGTGGTGGAGTCGGGGCCGATCAAGGGAACCGGTCGGACGGCGGCAGACCTGACGGCGAAGGACGACGCCGAGAACGTGATGATCGTCGACCTCGTGCGCAACGACCTCGGAGCCGTGTGCCGCACCGGGTCGGTCACCGTGCCCCACCTGCTGGCACTGGAGGAGCACCCCGGTCTCGTGCACCTGGTGTCGACCGTGCGCGGTGAGCTGCGCGCCGAGGTGGGCTGGGGTGAGCTGCTCGCCGCCACGTTCCCTCCGGGCTCCGTCACCGGAGCACCGAAATCGAGCGCACTGCGCATCATCGCCGAGGTCGAGCGCGCGGCTCGCGAGCCCTACTGCGGAGCCGTCGGATGGGTGGATGCCGACCGTCGCAGCGCAGAGCTGGCCGTCGCGATCCGGACCTTCTGGGTGCGCGACGGCGTGCTGAGGTTCGGCACCGGCGCGGGCATCACGTGGGGGAGCGATGCTGCGCGCGAGTGGGACGAGACCGAGCTCAAGGCGGAACGGCTCCTGGCCGTGGCCGCTGGGTCGACGTCCGTCGTGGCAGGCTGACGCCCCGTGACGAGGTACTGGGTCAACGACGGACTGATCGACGCCGAGCTGGCGACCGTGTCGGTGCTCGATCACGGGCTGACGGTCGGCGACGGCGTGTTCGAGACCGTGCTCGTGCGCAACGGTGCGCCCTTCGCCATCACCCGGCACCTCGCGCGGCTCCAACGGTCGCTCGCGGGGCTCGGCATCAGCGGACCCGACCCGGCCGTCATCCGTGCAGCTGTCGACGCGGTGGTCAACGACTCAGGTGTCAGCACCGACTTCTCGCGGCTGCGCATCACGGTGACGTCAGGTGCGGGGCCTTTCGGCAGCGACCGCGGCGAGGTCGCCCCCACCCTCGTCGTCACGATGACCCCCGCGACGCCGTGGCCGGCAACGACGTCACTCGCCACGGTGCCGTGGACCCGCAACGAGCGCTCCGCTATCGCCGGACTCAAGACCACGTCGTACGCTGAGAACGCCATCGCGCTCGCGTCAGCGAAGCGCCGCGGTGCCTCGGAGGCGGTGCTCAGCGATACCCACGGACGCTTGTCGGAGTGCACCGGCAGCAACGTCTTCGTCGTGGTCGCCGGCGAGGTGCTGACACCGTCGCTCGACACCGGATGCCTGGCAGGAGTCACCCGCGAGCTCGTCCTCGAGTGGGGTGCCGAGGTCGCGACGATCCGCGAGGCGCATCTTCCCTACGACGTGCTCCGCACCGCCGACGAGGTCTTCATCACCTCGTCGACGCGAGACGTGCATCCGGTGGTTCGGATCGACGATCGCGAGCTGTCTGCAGGGCCGGTCACCGCTGGCCTCGCGGACGTCTTCGCGGCGCGCGCGGGAAAGGACGTCGACCCATGACCCTGCTCGTGGAGACCGTGACCGACGTGGACCTGTCGGGCTGAATTGAGTTGAGCTGAGCTGAGCTGTCAGCGGGCGCTGCGGGCACGGTCGATGCGGGCGGCGAGTGCGTCGAGTGCTCCGTCGAGGGTGCCGCTCGCGTCGATGAGGAGTCCGTCGACCACGAACGTCGGCGTGCCCACCACTCCGATCGCTCGGCCCGCGTCGTGGTCATCACGGACCTCCGAGGCGTGTCGACCGTCGAACAGCGCGGCGGCCACCTCGTCGGAGTCGGCGCCGAGGAACTCGGCGAGGTCGACGTAGTCGGCTGGGCCTTCGATCGTGTCGATCGTCGCCAGCGCGTGGGCGGCGTAGGCCTCGCCGCGACCCTGAGCGCTGACGGCGACGTGACACTGTGCGGCGGCGACGGCCCAGACGTGCTCCGTCAGCGGGAAGTGCCGAAGGCGAACCTCGATGGCGTCGCCGAAGCGGTCACGGAGCTCGTCGAGCACCTCCAGCGACGCTGCGCTGTCACTGCACGCGAGGTCGCACCACCAGTCGACCACGACCGCACCCTCGGGAGATGTTCGTGGGCTCGGACCGTCGACCTCGCGCAGTGCAGATCCAGTCATGCCGGCGAGTCTTGCACCGCAACGACTCGGCGTACGGAGCACGCGCCGTCGACCGACCCGGTGGCGTCGCTCAGGCCGTACGGGTCAGGAGTGCGGGGAGTCCTCGTCGCGCAGGATCATGTCTATCTGCGCGTCGATGTCGAGGTGGTTGCCTTCGGTTCCTGCCGGGACGAGGACGTAGGTGAGGTCGAGGAACGCCTCGACTGCAGCGATGTCGGCCTCGAGCAGCGCGCTGCCCGTCGGGCTCGACAGCGACAGGCACAGGGCTTCCTGGTCTCCGACGTCGGAGGGCCAGACGGCGACGTCACCCTCGCCGACCGGAGCCTCGAGCCCCTGGCAGAGCAGGTCGCGGCCGAAGATCCACGTCACGTCGCCCTCGGCGGTGTGGAACGCAGCGGTCACGGCATAGGGCGCGTCTCGCGTGTAGGACAACGTCGCGGGTACGGCGATGGCACGGTCGCCACCGAGGACCAGGCGCAGCTCCATGCGGGCGCTCACGGGAAGCACGGGAATCTCTCCTCTCACGGCACACGATCGTGTGCAGAGGAGTTCTCCCCAGAGAGGCCGAAACTGACCCTCACGGCACCCTGTGAGGCTGGGCACAGGAGGAGCGTGGAACCGACCGGAGCGCTCTCTCGTCGTAGTCGGTTCGGAGCAGCGGGGACGCTTTGGTAGAGTCGCGTCCGCACCGGGCGATTGGCGCAGTGGTAGCGCGCTTCGTTCACACCGAAGAGGTCACTGGTTCGAAACCAGTATCGCCCACCGTGCACGACGGCCCTCGGCTCACGCCGGGGGCCGTCGTCGTCTGTCGGACACCACCACGCGTCGCGGCGCGGGTACGGGTGCGGATCCCCGGACTTCGCGTACGGTCGCCCCAGGAGGTCACCCGATGCTGCAGCTGCTGTCCCGTCCGTCCCTTCGTCGAGCCACCGTCCTCGGTGCGAGCCTGGTCGCCGTCGGCGCCCTCGTACCGCAAGCGACGGCGTCGCCTGCGCCGGAGGTCGCCGCGGTGGCCCCCGCCTCGCCTGCCGCAACCGCGTCGGCCACGTCGGTGCGTCCCACCGCCACGCGGATCGTGAGCGGGTTCTCCGCGCCCCTCCTCGTGCGGTCGGCCAACGACGGCACGAGCCGACTCTTCGTCGTGGAGCAGGCGGGACGCGTACGCACGGTCCTCAACGGGAGGATCACCGGCACCTTCATCGACATGCGTTCCACGGTCGCCAGCGGTGGTGAGCGAGGACTTCTCGGTCTGGCATTCGCGCCTGACTTCGCGCGCAGCCGTCTCGTGTTCGTCACCTACACGCGCGGCGACGGCGCACTCGTGCTGGCGAGGTTCACGACAGCACGAGCCACGTCGCCGAGCGTGACGCGCAGCTCGTTCAAGATCATCATGGTCGTGCCGCACCCGACCTACGGAAACCACAACGGCGGCGACATCGCCTTCGGCCCGGGCGGCTACCTTTTCCTCGGAACAGGTGACGGCGGCGCCGGGGGAGACCCGCGCAAGAACGCCCAGAACCTGCGGTCGCCCCTCGGCAAGATGCTGAGGATCAACGTCCGCTGCGGACACCTCTACTGCATCCCGCCGTCGAACCCGTACGCCAGGTCGACGACCGCTCGGCGCGAGATCTGGATGTCGGGGCTGCGCAACCCGTGGCGATGGTCCTTCGACACCAACGGCACCCAGTACATCGCGGACGTGGGGCAGGACCGGTTCGAGGAAGTCAACATCGTCTCGCCGTCGCGGGCGCGCGGAGCCAACCTCGGCTGGTCGTGCCGCGAGGGTCTGCACTCGTTCTCGACGTCGCACTGCGTCGCCGGGCGAACGCTCGTGTCTCCGGCCTTCGAGCTCTGCCACCCTGACCACGTCGCCGGATGCACGAGCGCCCGCGCCGGCGAGGCGATCATCGGGGGCTACGTCTACCGCGGTTCGCGCAACCCGGCGGCGGTCGGCACCTACGTGCTCGGCGACTACGTCACCGGCCACATCTGGGCCTATCGCTCGGGTGTCCTCAGTGCCCCGACGGCACTGTCCGGTGTCGCAGGTTTCGGCACGGACGACAACAAGGAGATCTACGCCGTGACGCTCAGCGGCAGCCTCTACCGCATCGGGTTCACCGTCCGGTGACCCACACGTCGGATTCGGTCCGACGTCCCGACACCTCGCACCGGTAGTCTCGATCTCGCCAGAACCCGACGCTTCGTACCCGCCGGGTCCCCTGCGGTCGACCCTTCGTCACGGTCGTGCCGCCGAGCACCAGGAGCTTGACGTGCCGCAGATCACCGTTCGCCTGCCCGACGGGTCCCTCGAGGAGCGGGTGGTCGCCGACGGCACCACCGCGGCCGAGCTGTTCCCTGATCGCTCCATCGTCGTGGCTCGCCTCCAGGGCGAGCTCAAGGACCTGTCCTACGTCGTCTCCGACGGCGACGTGGTCGAGGCCGTGGCCGCCGACACCGACGACGGCCGCTCGGTCCTGCGGCACTCCACCGCGCACGTGCTCGCGCAGGCCGTGCAGCAGCTGTTCCCCGAGGCCAAGCTCGGCATCGGCCCCCCGATCCGCGACGGCTTCTACTACGACTTCGACGTCGAGCGACCGTTCACCCCAGAGGACCTCACCGCCCTCGAGAAGCGCATGCAGGACATCATCAAGTCCAACCAGCGCTTCTCCCGTCGGGTGGTGTCGGAGGATGCCGCACGCGCCGAGCTGGCGCACGAGCCGTACAAGCTCGAGCTGATCGGGCTCAAGGGCGGGTCGTCCGACGAGCTCGGCGACGTCATGGAGGTCGGTGGTGCCGAGCTCACGATCTACGACAACCTCGATGCCAAGACCGGCGAGCGCGCCTGGTGCGACCTGTGCCGTGGCCCGCACGTGCCGAGCACCCGCGTCATCCCGGCCTTCAAGCTCATGCGTTCGGCTGCGGCCTACTGGCGTGGCAGCGAGAAGAACCCGATGCTCCAGCGCATCTACGGCACCGCATGGGAGAGCCGTGACGCGCTGAAGGCGCACCTCGCGTTCCTCGAGGAGGCCGAGAAGCGCGACCACCGACGACTCGGGCAGGAGCTCGACCTGTTCAGCTTCCCCGAGCAGATCGGCTCGGGGCTCGCCGTGTTCCACCCCAAGGGCGGCATCATCCGTCGCGAGATGGAGTCGTACTCCCGTCGCCGTCACGAAGAGGCCGGCTACGAGTTCGTCAACACCCCGCACCTGACCAAGGCCGGACTGTTCGAGACCTCCGGTCACCTCGACTGGTACGCCGAGGGCATGTACCCGCCGATGGAGCTCGACGCCGAGTACGGCGAGGACGGCGAGCTCAAGCGGGCGCCGCAGAAGTACTACATGAAGCCGATGAACTGCCCGATGCACAA
>Ga0075026_100000500_pt1 | contig 15722 bp, 9 predicted proteins | sample Str012_2_FD_71392 | JGI IMG/M metagenome (GOLD analysis project Ga0075026, IMG submission 71392) | Freshwater sediment microbial communities in response to fracking from Pennsylvania, USA - Straight Creek_MetaG_SC_2012 | ecosystem: Environmental > Aquatic > Freshwater > Creek > Sediment...
GCGATGGGGTTTCCGCGGGTGCGATTGAGCAGGAAGCCCGTGACCCGACTTTTCTCCACTGCCAGTTGGAGACGCCGGGAAGGCATGGCCCCGAGGTCTTTCGTTTCCGCGATCACGGCCCTCAGTCCACCGCATTTCAACGCTTCCTCCGTGGTCCATAACAGGTCCTTCTCGTTCGAGGGATGGATGAAGATCACCTGGTGCGGCTCCATCTTGTAAGCACACAAGGCGGGCGGGAATATGAGCGGCTCAGGGCTTATCCATACCGTGGCGCCATACTGGGGAAGACAAGCGGCGATCAGTGCTGCTATGAATCCTGAGGTCGTTGTCATATCCTCTTGCGTGGTGCCGAGGAATTCATGCACGGCCCCTGTCGGCAATGTTCCATCCGGAAAATGATGTTTCCAGAATGCCTGTCCCATAGGCATGGTCGATCCTTTCGGTGCGGATGCGAGTCCGCCGAGCGAAAGGATCGACCGTTGCAATTGTTGGATGATATCGGCCCTGGAATTGCCCATGCACCGGCTAAGGTAATGCTAAAAAATTTAGTAAACAAGTGCAAGTGAAATTCGTAAATAGCTGAAAATCAATATTAAAAACAGCGGAGGGTTTAAGCCCTCCGCTGTGAACACCTCCGGGGAAGTGATCAACAACTATACCAGCGCAGGGTTTAAACCCTGCGCTGTCAGGAGGGTGAAGGCATACGGATTTGAACGATCTTTGAACTCTAAACCCAACTGCATGAATCGCCTCCTGCCCGCCCTTCTGGGCTTTGTCCTGTTCGCCTCTTGCAATTCCGGAAAGACAGAAAAACAAGATGCTGTCATCAAGCCCGTCGATAGCCAGACCGTGGCACCTGTCATTCATCCCGAATGGGCCAATCAGGGCAACATATATGAAGTGAACGTACGGCAATACACGAAGGAAGGCACCTTCAGGGCTTTTGCCACGCATATGGACAGGCTGAAGGATATGGGCGTCACTACGCTCTGGTTCATGCCCATCAACCCGATCAGCAAGAAAGAACACAAAGGCGATCTGGGAAGTTACTATGCCGTATCTGACTACACCGCCGTCAACCCCGAATATGGCACACTCGATGATTTCAAGTCGGTCGTGAAGTCCGCACACGAAAAGGGATTCAAGGTCCTGATCGACTGGGTGCCCAACCACACAGGCGCCGACCATGGCTGGCTGACCCGGCATAAAGACTACTATGAACTGGACAGCGTGACCAAAGAGCCGATCTGGACGGCCGATTGGAACGATACGCGTGAACTCAATTACGCCAACATGGAGATGCGCGACAGCATGATCGCCGCGATGAAGTATTGGATCAAAGAGGCCAATATCGATGGGTATCGCGTGGATGTTGCCTGGGGTGTTCCCGATGATTTCTGGAAACAATGCCTGCCCCAGCTGCGCGCGATGAAGCCAGGCCTCTTTTTCCTGGCAGAGGCCGATGGTCCGCAGTATCATGTGGATGGCTTCGACGCCACCTATCCCTGGAACCTGTTCCATAAGATGGTTGCGGTGGCCAAGGGGCAAAATAATGCACTGGCGATCGATACGATCCTGCACCTTACCGACAGCACATACCCGGCCAACGCGATGCGGCTGTACTTCACCAGCAACCACGACGAGAACAGCTGGAACAAGGCAGACTTCGGCACCATGCCCGGCCCCATCCACACACCTTTCGCCGTATTGACACAGACCTTGCCTCGCGCCATCCCGCTGGTGTACAGCGGACAGGAAGAACCCGTGCTGGACTCTATCCGTTTCTTTTATAAAGATCCCATCAGCTTCAGGAAATTCGGCCGCGCTAAGTTCTACAAGACTCTGTTGACCCTGCGCAGCGGAAACCGCGCCCTGGCTGCGGATGCTGCATTCAAAAAGATCTCTGTAGGTGATGACAAAGCCCTTTACGCTTTCACCCGCGAGAAGGATGGCAAGAAAGTGCTGGTCATCGTCAACCTTTCCGGGAAAGCACAGATCGTGACCGTAATGGATGCATCCTTGTATGGAAAACCTTACAATGTGTTCGCTTCCACCAGCGAACCGGTGGATGGAAAGCCCTGGAGCATCGAACCGTGGGGGTATGCGATATATGTGTATCCGTAATTCCGGATTCCGGATCGGGGCGGTGGCTGGGTCAGACCCACAGGCCTACTTTTGTTCGTGTGCTTATTTCTTCCTGATCAGGACGAACTGTCCCAATTCATCACCCGTATCCCGAAATGGGATACAGATCGGAACCGACGATGAATTGTTACTCACGATCTTTTGGATCCTCGACCACAGATCATTCATGGTGAGGTAGGGGTCCGTATTGGCCTCCAGTTCCTTGAGCAGATACACCATGAATACACTGTTGTCCGGAACCGGAACGAGGTCACCGGAAGCGAGGAGTTGCCTGCTGGTCCTCTGGTAGAGTTGTTTGATATGTCCGGAGGCCTCATCCATTCCTGCATCCCGGGTGAGGCTGCCGCTGAAGCATGCATCACTGATGACCACCACGTGTTTGGCAGAAGTCTTCTTGAGCGCGACACGCATTTCTGAGCCGGAGACGAAGTTTTCCGTTTGCCCTTTGGCGGCTCCGACCGGGACCCAATACCCCTCTATCACGTCGCCTTTTTCATTTTTATCATATGTGCCATGGCCGGCATAGAATATGAGGACATTGTCGTTCTCATTCTTTTCCCTCAGGAGGGCGCTGATAGATGACAGGATCAAATTCCGGTCGGGGTTCCTCAACAACGTGACATGGGCCGCATCGAAATTGTACCGGTTGATCAGTATGTTTTTCAGTCGGGTGGCATCTTCAAAGGGCTTTTTCAGTTTGGTGAACTGTTCGTTGTTGTAATCTTCATCAGCGATCAGCAACGCATGGAAATTCGCGGTCGGGGATCCCGGGTCAAGTGCGGGTATGGCCGCATCGACTTTAGTGTTGGCGCCGGTGGTTGTCTTTTCAGGCGGCGCCAGGATCAAGGACATGGTCACTGGATTGGAGATCTGACTGAGGTACCCTGGCTTTGCTTCCGGCATGATCGGATTGATCTCGAGGGCTTTCTTGTAGGTGCTCCGGGCCTCAGCGAGGTTGCCCTTCATTTCCTGGACATACCCAAGTTTCGAATAGACGTTTCCCAGCATTTTCTGACCGGACAGGTAATCATAGGGACTCAATTTCCGATAAGACTCGAATTCCTGGATCGCTGTTCGAAGCAGTGTTTCGGCATTGTCATAGTTCCCGGTGCGAATGTGGTAGATGCATGCCTGTATGTATGTGCTGACGAACTGGAATTTGCTGTTGTCTATGAAGCCATTGAGGTTCCGGTTTTTATATTCGTTATAGATCGATTGGGCTGATGTGAATTGGTCGTCCGCCAATAGGGTGAGGATCAGATTGGCACTGGCATTCCCGTATCCTGGATCAGCCTTCAGGCAGGAGATGAATTGCCCGGCGGCATCGGTATACTTTCCTTTGTAGAGATAGATCAAGCCACGCCCATTGGTCGCGGTCCAGTTATCAGGGTTGTTTTGGAGGATCTGGTCAAAGGTCGCAAGCGCCTCATCAGGTTTGCCACCGTAGTAGTATGCAAAAGCCTTGTCGAGCATCGCATCGGTGTTCCGCCCGTTGACGGCCAGGGCTTTGTTGAGGTATTCCACGGCCTTCGGGAAGGCCTTGGTCTGGATATAAGTTTTCCCCAGGTAGTGAAGGGCATATTCGTGGCGGGGGCGCAATCGGAGCATATGGTTCAGGTCGTCAATGGCCCGGGTGTATTCGGACATGTCGAAGTATGTAAGTCCTCTTCGGTAACTGGCATCGGAATAATTGGAGTCGATCAGTATGGTGCGTGAAAAGTCTTCAATGGCTGCCTTGTAATTCTTGCGATTATATTGTAGCTGGCCTCGATTGTAGTATGGGTAAACGAGTCCAGGATTGAATACTATGGACAGAGAAAAATTATCAATGGCTTTTTGGATATTGGCAGTATCTCTGTATTGTCTGGCGAAATAGATGGAGCCGATGTCATTGTATGCATCTGCGTAACTGGGGTCCAATGCCAGAGCCGCATTGAAATCATGCAGTGCGTTCTCTTCGTCCTGGATCTTTTGAAAACAATAGCCCCTGTCCCGCAAATAGAATTTGTTTCGGGGGTCAAGTTTGATGGCCCGATCATAGTTCCGGATGGCGGAACGGTAGTCTTCCTTGTGGGAAAAGGCGGTACCAAGGGTGTTATAAGCTTCTGTATAGTTGGAGTCCAGTACGACGGCTGCGTTCAATTCCTTGATGGCATCATCGTAGCGACCCGTGTTGGAGAACACCCTCCCTTTGTTGTAGTGAGGGTATTTGTTTCGGGTGTCTTTTGCGATGGAGGTATTGAAGTATTCCAGCGCTTGGGGGTAACCGACTGCCCCCTTGTCGAAATGGATCAATCCGATATCGTTGTAGACGGGGGAGTATTCAGCATCAAGCTGGATGACTTTCCTATAGTCCTGAAGGGCATGGGTGGTGTCTGACAGTTTGTAGTAGCAGAATCCCCTGTTCAGATAGCTGAATTTGTAAGCCGGATCTGCGAGGATGGCCGCATTGTATTCTTCGATGGCCTTCCTGAATTCATTCTTGCCGAACCATGCATTGCCGGCGAGGTTATGTGGCTCCGGGTCGTTGGGTTTCAGCAGGATGGCCTTGTTGGCCAGCTGCAGGGCTTCATTAAGTCTTCCCGCATTGAGTTCCTGATTGGTCTCTATGATCAGGTCATTGTAATTCTCCTGGCTAAAGAGGATATTGGGAGAGAACAGGAACACCCATGTGACCAGGATACTGGAGATGCTGATGGAGGTTTTCGTGTTTCCTGCTGCCATAAGAAGTTCTTTTCTACCTGCCTTATCGGAGACCATTGATCATTTCCATCAGAGTGATCCTGCTGGGTTTACCCAGGAAGTAACTGGCTTCGGAATAGGATTCATTGAAGATCTCTTTGCGCCCCGATTCTGGCCCCAGGGCCTTCGCCACGGCACGCACCATGTTGGCCAACGCGCCTTCTCTGTCCAGAGCAGGGTCGAAGGCTGCGACCCTCGTGGCCTTGTTCGTTGCCTTATTGAAATATCCGAGGAAATAGACGCCTGGGTCTCCGCCCAGGTGTTCCTGCAACTTGGAAATGATCTCAAGCGTTACCAGTAGCGTGTCCTTATGGGTCGACAAGGTCTCACTCTCCACTTTCCCCCGATGCTGTTGCTGCAGGAAGAAGTAGTGTTGTTCGTCGATGGGATAGTGGGCCGCTTCAAAAAGGTATTTGTTCAGGGGGCCGAACAGCATTTTGGGGTTGATGGTACTGTCCGTCTGAAATTCGACTTCCAATGGTGGGAAGTCGTCCGAGCGAGAGACCAGGCTTGGGGTTTCCCAAAGCAGATGCAAGGACAAGGCCACCAATTCCCAGGATTCACTTCCTTTGGTTTCCGTTTTTGCGACTGGCCGGGAGATCTTATAGCGTGCCTTCCTGGCCCCAGTCGAAATAGCGATCAGGAAACCATCACCCCCGGCATAATTGATCTTCTCCTTTGAGCTGATGACCTGACCCTCATGAATGGCCTTTCCACCTTTTTCACGTAGGACATTGCCCCTGACATACGTGATGAAAAGATCCATGTCCTGCGAATTCACTGAATTCGACGCCAGTTGGAACAGGATGAATGCCCACAAGGCAAGCCTATGAGTGCTGAACCGTTTTTTCATCTTTCCAGTATTTGATAATGTCGCTGAGCAAGGAGTAATAAAAGGAAATGAACAGTATGTTCACATGGGTGTGGAAGATCATATACGAGGCGAAGGATACAACAGAAACGAAAAAGGCGATGGAAATGAATTTTAGCAGGAAGGAATGGGTCAGGTAGTGCAGAATTCCGGAACCGGTGAAATGGAAATGGGGAAAGCCCTTGAAGAATACGAGGTAGCTCAGCAACGCAAAGGCACAGGTGATGTATATGAGCCAAAGTGGGGAAATGAATTGCCTCCCTTCGTTAAGGGTCAGGAACGTGTTATAAAGTATGAGGACCCCGGGCATGGAACCGATGGGCGTTCGGTGAAGGTCTTGTCCACTGAAATTTCCGATGACCACGTATTTGCCATCAAGAAATCCTGCGCCGCGGAGGCTGTCGCCTAAAAGAATGGTCAGGTCATGCGCGGTGTACAGCGGAACGGTCGGATGCGGGCCCTCTTCCTGGGTGTTTTCTTCTGGGGAGCCAGATGCCTGGATCATATGTGGCCTGATCCGATAGTTCGGAATGATGGAACCCAACACGGGCCGACCGCTACAGATCGTTCCCAGGAAGGTTGACTCATAGCTCCGATGATTCACCCATTCATCTGCCAGGAGCGGCAGTGTTTTCATACTGCCTGGATGGATCAGTTGGAACTTGACCATTTTTTCATCATGGGTGTAGTATTGAGCCAGGCCGCTCCGGGCCTTGTTGAAAATGGGTTCGACCGGAAGTCCAGCTTCCAGAACGTACGGGGTCACGAAATGCGGCAACAGGCCGATCTCGTTTTCAAGGGAGGAATCGTGGTCCGTTCGTTCGGAAAAAAGAATGTCACAGATGATCAGGCCGGGAGGCTTAGGCTGAATGTTGATCGCGTGGAAGAGTCTTGCCAGGGCCTTACGGTCCGTGATGGCCATCTTGCCATATTCTTCCGGATCGTCGATCAATTCGAGTTCTTTCGCGGTATTGACCAGGACGGTTTTATTCAGGATCTGCGTATCGGGGTGGTTGGTCTGTAGACGGAACCAATTGAGGTACTGGATCTCTTTTTCTTCGGGCTCCGTAACGTAGTTTATGTTGATGTACCACCAAAGGATCAGAAGCGTGGCCACGCCGTGCAATACCGAAAGGAGTACCTTCTTCCACATGTTATGGCAGATGGGTGTTTGAGATGGTTATCCTGACCTGAACATCACGCATGGGGAAGTTAGACAAATGCGGAAGAACGGCAAAATCCGACAGGTGTGTGAATGGGCGTCACATAACCGGGAATAAGAAGAGGGAACCTCATGGTTCCCTCTTCTTATTTCATACTAATCAACCTGTTATGGTGGAGCCTTTATCAAAGTCCCTTGAGGGTGGCTAATCTCTCCCATTTGCTGGTACGGGCGTCCTCGGCTTGGTGCAGGAATCGTTCTGCAAGGGCGGGGTCCTTGGCCTTGATGATGTTGAAGCGGTTTTCGTGGTACATGAAGTCGCCCAGCGCCATCGAGGGTTCTTTGGAATCGATCACGAAACGCTCGCCCTTGGGCTTCATCGGGTTGTAGTGGAACAGGGGCCAGTAGCCGGATTTCACAGCGAAGTCCTGTTCTTCCGCACCGTGTGCCATGTCGATGCCATGGGCGATGCAATGGCTGTACGCGATGATGAGCGAGGGGCCGGGATAAGCCTCGGCTTCGAGTATCGTTCGCAAAGTATGGATGTCGTTGCCGCCCATTGCGACCTGCGCGACATAGGCCGTGCCGTGCGCGATGGCCTGGAGGGCGAGATCCTTCTTGCCGGTCTGCTTGCCGTTCACGGAGAACTTGGCACTGGAGCCCAGCGGTGTGGACTTGGATTTCTGTCCACCTGTATTGGAGTACACCTCGGTGTCAAGCACCATGATGTTCACGTTCTCGCCGGTGGAGAGGATATGGTCGAGGCCGCCATAGCCGATATCATAGGCCCAGCCGTCACCACCGATGATCCATACTGATCGTTCGGCGAGGAAGTCAGCCAGGTGCAGCAGGTTCTGTGCGGTGAAAGACTTGTTGCCTTCGAGGCGGTGCTTCAGTTCCTTGATCAGTTCATGCTTGACCTTGATCTCGGCTTCGGAGATTTCGGGAGCATGGGTAAGAGCGTCTGCGAGTTCTTCTCCGATATCAGGGCGCATCTCACTCAGCATCGCCAGGGCCACTTCGCGTTTCTTGTCGTTGGCCATCTTGATGCCCAGACCGAACTCTGCATTGTCCTCGAAGAGGCTGTTCGCCCAAGCCGGTCCAACGCCCTCTTTGTTCTTGGTCCAGGGGGTGGTGGGCAGGTTGCCGCCGAAGATGGAGGAGCAGCCCGTGGCATTGGCCACGATCATGCGTTCGCCGAAGAGTTGGGTCAGCAGTTTCAGGTAGGGAGTTTCGCCGCAACCCGAGCAGGCACCGGAGAACTCGAACAGGGGCTGGAAGAACTGCGAGCCTTTCACCGTGTTGCGGTTCACGCGGCTGCGGTCCACTTCCGGGATGGACAGGAAGAAATCCCAGTTCTCCTTTTCCGCTTCCTGGAGTTCCAACTTGTCGACCATGTTGAGGGCCTTATGGTTCGGATCGGTCTTGCTGGTGATGGGGCAGAATTCCACGCAAAGTGTGCACCCGGTGCAATCTTCAGTGGATACCTGCAGCGTGTAGGCTTCTTCGGCCTTATTCCATTCTTTGCCGATGGGGTCGACATGCTTGAATGCCGCCGGGGCTTTATCCAGCAGGCTCTTCTCATATACCTTGGGCCGGATGGCGGCGTGCGGACATATGAAAAAGCACTTGCCGCACTGGGTGCAGAGTGAAGTGTCCCATACGGGCACTGCGTCGGCGATGTTGCGTTTTTCCCACTTGGTGGTTCCGGAGGGGAACTGGCCATCCACGGGGAATGCGCTCACCGGAAGCTCGTCGCCTTCGCCGGCGATGATCCTGGACAGCACTTCCTTGACGAAGTCAGGCGCGGCATCGGGGACGATCTCGCCCATCGGTACGTCACCTGTCACGCTCTTGCTGTAGTCAACTTCATAAAGGTTGGCCAGTGTGGCGTCGACGGCGTCGTAGTTCTTTTTTACGACGGCCTCGCCTTTCTTCCAGTAGGTCTCATAGATGGCTTCCTTGATCTTGGCGATGGCCTCTTCACGCGGAAGTATATTGCTGATGGCAAAGAAGCAGGTCTGCAGGATGGTGTTGACACGATTGCCCATGCCGGCTTCGCGGGCCACGGTATAGGCGTTGATGGTGTAGAACCTGAGTTTCTTGTGGATGATCTCTTCCTGGATCTTCTTCGGCAACTTGCTCCAGACCACGTCCTTCTCGTACGGTGCGTTCAGCAGGAACACGGCGCCCTCTTCGGCATCCTTGAGGATGTCGTACTTGGTGAGGTAATTGAAGTGGTGGCAGGCCACGAAGTTGGCGGAATTGATCAGGTAGGTGGAGCGGATGGGCTTCTTGCCGAAGCGCAGGTGCGACACCGTGAGGGATCCGGACTTCTTGGAATCATAGACGAAATAGCCCTGCACATGATAGGGCGTCTTGTCGCCGATGATCTTGATGGAGTTCTTGTTGGCGCTCACGGTACCGTCGGCACCGAGACCGAAGAACAGTCCACGGAAAAGGTGTTGCGATTCAAGCGAGAAGTTCCGGTCGAAGGTGAGGCTGGTGTGGGTGAGGTCGTCCAGGATGCCCACGGTGAAGTGGTTCTTGGGTTGTTCCTTCAGGAGTTCATCGTATACGGCCTTGACCATGCCGGGAGTGAACTCTTTAGAGGAGAGACCATATCGGCCACCGATGATGCGGGGGTGCAGGCCGGAGTTGGCTTCATTGAAGGCATTGACGATGTCCATGTACAGGGGTTCACCGATGGCGGTGGCTTCCTTGCAGCGGTCCAGCACGGCGATCTGCTTTACGGTCTTCGGCAGTACGGCGATATAATCCTCGATGGAGAATGGTCGGAACAGGCGGACGTTGAGCACGCCGGTCTTCTCACCCCGGGCATTCATGTGATCGACGACCTCCTGGGCGGTCCCGGTGCCGGAGCCCATCATGATGATGACGCGCTCGGCGTCGGGAGCGCCATAATAGTCGAAGAGGTTGTAATGGCGGCCGGTCAGTTCACCGAACTGCTTCATCACGTCTTTCACGATGCCGGGAACCTTGCTGAAATAAGGGTTGGCGGCTTCGCGGTTCTGGAAATATACGTCCGGGTTCTGGGCGGTGCCGCGAATGAAGTCATTTTCCGGAGAGAGTGCACGATCGCGGTGGTCGTTGATGGCGTTCACATCGATCAGGGCCTTGATGACTTCGTCGGAGATCAGTTCGACTTCATTCAGTTCGTGCGAGGTGCGGAAACCATCGAATATGTTGAGAAAGGGCACGCGTGACTTGAGCGTGGCAGCCTGTGAGATCAGGGCCATGTCCATCACCTCCTGCGGGTTGTTTCCGAAGAGCATGGAGAACCCGACCCCGCGAACGGCCATCACGTCGGAGTGGTCGCCGAAGATCGACAGGGCGTGCGTCGCCAGCGTGCGCGCCGCGATATGGAACACAGTGGGCGTGAGCTCACCGGCGATCTTGTACATGTTCGGGATCATCAGTAGAAGGCCCTGTGATGCGGTGAAGGTGGTGGCAAGCGCACCTCCCTGAAGGGCGCCGTGGATGGCACCAGCGGCACCCGCCTCGCTCTGCATCTCCATGACACGGGGAACCTGGCCGAAGATGTTCTTCATGCCTTTGGCACTCCACTCATCCGCCCACTCACCCATGGTGGAAGAAGGTGTGATGGGATAGATGGCGCAGACTTCGTTGGTCTTATACGCGATGTACGCCGCGGCTTCGTTGCCGTCCATGATCTCCAAATGCTCGGGTTTCCCGGTAATGGCCGTATCGACGGTCACCGGAGAGGATGATTTTTCCATAATGCGGTTGATTGTATGAAATGTGCGGGTGATCTCACGAGTCCCAGAATTCAAGAACGAATGTACCTTTTGGCATTTCTGACGACGATGATGGGCATCACCCTTGATCGTGACCGTCATCATTCCTATAAGATGCAGTAAATGAATGGGTTGCGTGGAAAAGTAAACCTGGAAAAGGGTTGGAAAGCTGGAAAAGGAGTTACGGAAGGATAAGAAATCGAGGATCGAGGATCGAGAATCGAGGATCAACAGCCGGTCGCTGACTGACATTGCTCCCGGCGAAAGTGCTATCGGTGAAACACGGTTTGAATTTGCGGATCCGGGATTCTCGATCCTCGATCCTCGATCATTATATTTACTTCATGATCCATCTGTCCAACGACCACCTCTCCGCCGACATCCACCCCGACGGCGCCGAACTCCGATCCCTCAAACATCACGGCCGCGAGCATCTCTGGTCCGGTGACCCGGCCTTCTGGGGCAAGCACTCCCCCGTGCTCTTTCCCATCGTCGGTACGGTGAAAGGCAATGCATACACCTATGAAGGAAAGGAATATACACTTCCCCGGCATGGATTTGCCCGCGAGAAGACTTTCGTGGCAGAAGTATTGAGTCCATCAGAAGCAAGGTTCACCCTGACCGACGATGAATCCACCCGCAGGATCTATCCCTTCACTTTCCGCTTCCACCTCAACTATAAATTATATGGAGCACGGATGATCCTGACCTATTCGGTCGAGAACCCGGGGGAGGAGGACCTTTTCTTTTGCCTCGGCGCACATCCGGCATTCGCGGTGCCCAATGCTCCGGGACTTTCCTACGAAGATTATTATCTGGAATTCAGCGAACCGGAAACTGCCGGGCGCTGGGAGTTGGAGGCGGGTTTACTCAAACCTGTGCCCCTGCCCTTCCTCCATGAAACGATCCGCATACCGCTCAGTCGGGAACTGTTCGCGAAAGATGCCATTGTGCTTAAGGGGCTCCGCTCGTCGACTTTGGTCCTTGCTTCGGCCAAGGATCCGCATGGTGTTTGTTTCAGCATCGAGGGCTGGCCCCACCTGGGACTATGGGCGGCACCGGGCGCCGACTTCCTTTGCATCGAACCCTGGCAGGGGCATGCTGACCACCTGGATGACGACACGGACATCCGCACCAAGGAAGGTGTGGTCAGGCTGGAACCGGGAAGAACTTGGTCCAAGGCCTGGTGGGTCGAGCTGTTCTGATCCTTATTGTTGCTGCTGTTGCTGCGAATCGAAGCTTTCCATCAGGTCTTCGACAGGCTGGGTGCTGGGCAGTTCCTGCATGGTGACCCGGTTCATCTCCTCAAAGACATGACCATCCTCGTATCCAACGGATACGTATACCTGTAATTTCTGATGGGCCGGACCCTTGAAGGTGCCCTTGACAGGCGTGCAATCCGTGAAGTTCCTGCCTACGGCGAGCTTCACGTGGTCACGGGTGACCCAGACATTGTTGGTAGGGTCGATGCCGGCCCAGCCGTGGCCGGGGATCCAGGCTTCCACCCACGCGTGCGTGGCGCCTTCACCACGCATGCCATTCTTGTTGGGGCAGATGTACCCGCTGACATAGCGCGAAGGGATGCCCATCGTGCGCAGCATCTGCAGCATGACATGCGCAAAGTCCTGGCAGACGCCGGAGCGGTGCTCGAGGATCTCATCCACCGTGGTCTCGATGTCCGTGATGCCCTTGATGTATTTGAAGTGGACGAAGATGAACTGGTTGCACTCCTGGACCATGGTGGCAATGCTCTTCCAGGGCTGGTCCACCTGCTTCACGATCTCATCGATGGCGGCCTGTCCTGCAATGGGATCCGGGCTGTTGAGTTCCAACAACTGGATATTTCCATCCACATCCTGTTGAAGGATGTCCCGACCATTGCTGAAATGTTGCGGGGAAGGACCTGATGGGTTCGTGCGCACGGTGAGCCGGCTTTCGATCACCATCTCCATATGCGGCTCTGCCAGGTTGAAGACGGCCACCTTGTTCTGCCAGTAATCCTGAAAATAGTGAAGCCCCGGATGTCCGGTGATGATCAGCTCCTGCTGAAGGATCTCCTGTTCGCCTCCTGCATAGGGGAAGATCCGCACCTCGTTGACGCTTTCGCGGACAGGTCGATCGTAGTCGTAACGGGTGATATGTTGGATCTTGAATACAGGCATGTTGCTTCTTAAGAGTACGAGAAGAAGATCTGGGTGAGCAATTTATTGAATTGCAGCAGATCATGGCGGATATCCAGCATGAACTTATCCACGCCGGTCTCCGCAACGAGCGCCGTGTCGGCATATTCCAGCTTGCTGTGTAACCTTCCGAATATGAGGGCCAGCTTGTCTTTCTCCGGCGTGTGGTTGTGGGCCAGCACGTCACGCATATAATGGCGCAGCTTATGCAGGGTGTACCGGATCGAGCGGGTGAAGTCACGGTTGAAGAGCACCTGGTCTGCGACATTCCGGGTATGGTGTGAGGTACGGTAGGTCTTGAGATGCAATTCATAACCTGACAGGGACAGCAAGAGGCTGCGCCAATGCAGGATGTCCTTGTTGTCGTTCAGGTTGTACCCGATCTCCTGGAGATAAAGGCCGGAGAGTTCAAGCGTGATCAACCCCCTTTCCGTGTATTTGCCCAGGTTCATGAAACTCCAGCCGGCACTGCGGGGCATGGTGCTGTGGGTGACGCCATTGTAAAGTGTGACCATCTCGGTCAGGGTGTCAAGGAGCGCGAGGGGCTGGTCGCCGGTAAGCTTCTTTTCCAGCTTGGGGGAATGCACGAAGTGGTACAGGGCATTCACTTGTTCCCATACCTCCTTGGTGATGTGATCCTGGGCGCCTCGGGCATTCTCCCGCGCACGGGTCAGGAGCACCTTCATCGAATTCGCATTCTCTGTGTCGGTGATGAAGAAGCGCAGGGTGGCGGTGGTGTCGTTCTCCAACTCCTTGAGCTTCTCCTCATCCAGATGACAGAAGATGTCCAGTGCCGGACGCCAGGAAACATATTCGTCGCTGTTCTTGTCCAGTCCGAGCACATACTCGGTCCTGAGGATGCGGAGAATGCCATCGGTCCGTTCCAGGTATCGGTCCAGCCAGTATAAGGAGTCTGCGATGCGGCTCAGCATGATGTTTCTTTTAGGGTTACTTGCGTTCGGTGTCCACGATCCAGGTGTCCTTGCTGCCCCCGCCCTGGGAGGAGTTCACCACCAGCGAGCCTTCCCGCAGGGCCACACGGGTGAGCCCTCCGGGTACGATCTGTATGCCGTCCGGTCCACAGAGCGCGAAGGGCCGAAGGTCGACATGGCGGCTTTTGAGTTTGCCATCGAGGAAACAGGGTACCGTCGACAGTTTTATGATGGGCTGAGCGATGAAGTTGCGGGGATCTTCGTCCACCGCTTTCTTGAACTCCTTGATCTCCTTCTCTGAGGCCTTGTTCCCCATGAGCATGCCATAGCCACCGGACTGGTTGGTGCGCTTGAGCACCATGTTGCCGATATCGCTGAACACATGTTTACGCTGTTCGGGATCCTGCATCTGGTAGGTGGGCACATTGGGCAGGATGGGTTCCTCATTCAGGTAGTAGCGGATCATGTCGGGCACATAAGCATATACTGCCTTGTCGTCCGCGACTCCATTGCCAACTGCATTCACCAGTACGACATTGCCTTTGCGGTAAGCACTCATGAGTCCCGGTACGCCGAGGGCACTGTCGGCCTTGAACACCAGCGGGTCGATGAACTCATCGTCGATGCGGCGATAGATGACATCCACCTGTTTGAGTCCCATGGTGGTCTTCATGTACACCTTGTGGTTGTCGACCATGAGGTCTCGGCCTTCCACCAGCGGGATGCCCATCGAGCGGGCCAGGAAAGTATGTTCGTAGTAGGCTGAGTTGAAGATGCCGGGCGTCATCAGCACGACGGTGGGGTTGGCGATCTGCCGCGTGGCAAGGGACAACAGGTTCCGATGCAGCAGCAGCGGGTAGTTGCTCACCATCTGAACCTGGTTGGCCGCCAGCAGGTCGGGGAAGAGGCGTTTGGTCACTTCGCGGTTCTCCAGCATGTAAGAGACGCCTGAAGGTGTACGGAGATTGTCTTCCAGTACATAGAACTGTCCATCACCGCCGCGGATCAGGTCGATGCCGGCGATGTGGACATAGATGTCATGCGCCACTTTGATGCCATGCACTTCGCGGGTGAACTGGGGGCAGGAGGCGATCAGTGCTGCTGGGACCACACGGTCCTTCAGGATCTGCTGGTCACCATAGACATCCTTCAGGAACAAGTTGAGGACCTTCAAGCGTTGGGCGATGCCCAGCTCGATCCTGTCCCATTCCTTTTTTGTGATGATGCGGGGGATGATGTCGAAGGGGAAGATGCGTTCGATGCCTTCGTTGTCGCTGTACACCGTGAAGGTGATGCCCTGGTTGAGGAAGAGTTCACTTGCCAGTTTGTCTTTCTCCTGCAGGATGTCCAGGGTGGACAGGGCGAGCGCCTTGCGTACGAGGCGGTACTCCGGACGCGTCTGGTCGTCGGCAAACATCTCGTCCCAGAATTCGGGACGGTGCACGTAGGTCTTCAATAATTCTTCACCGGTCATGAGGGATCAGTTTACGTGAGCAAAGGATCCACAGGCCCGGCAGTCTAAGTTGGTCCGGCGAATATAGGGAAAAACGCCTAGACGCCCTTCAGGCCTATGTGCAGCTCGGTCAGTTGCTTGTCGTCGATGGTGGAGGGTGCATCCAGCATTACATCGCGTCCGGAGTTATTCTTCGGGAAGGCGATGAAGTCCCGGATGCTCTCATGACCACCGAGGATGGCACAAAGACGGTCGAAGCCGAAGGCGAGACCACCGTGCGGGGGAGCGCCGTATTCGAAGGCTCCCAGCAGGAAGCCGAACTTGTGCATGGATTCTTCCTTGGTCATGCCCAGGGCGGCGAACATCTTTTCCTGCAGTTCACGCTGGAAGATGCGAATGGACCCGCCGCCGATCTCGTTGCCGTTGAGCACCATGTCATAGGCATTGGCTTTGATATT
>Ga0075026_100000502_pt1 | contig 15720 bp, 19 predicted proteins | sample Str012_2_FD_71392 | JGI IMG/M metagenome (GOLD analysis project Ga0075026, IMG submission 71392) | Freshwater sediment microbial communities in response to fracking from Pennsylvania, USA - Straight Creek_MetaG_SC_2012 | ecosystem: Environmental > Aquatic > Freshwater > Creek > Sediment...
GGTGAGCTGCGCCCGCAATGCCGCCCCCTGCATGGTATTTGACGAGGTCGACGCCGGCATCGGCGGTGCGGTCGCCGAGATCGTCGGTCGCGAGCTGCGCGGGCTCGGCGCCACGGCACAGGCGCTGTGCGTCACGCACCTGGCCCAGGTGGCCTCGCAGGGCCACCAGCACCTCAGGGTCAGCAAGCTCAGCGATGGGCGCAATACCCGCATCAGCGTCACGGCGCTCAGCGGCGAGGCGCGCGTCGAGGAAATCGCCCGCATGCTCGGCGGGCTGGAGATCACTGCGCGGGCGCGCGCCCACGCGCTCGAAATGCTCGAGCGCGTCGCCGTCGATCAGCCGCGCGCGAGAGGCCGCAGCTTGCGGGCTGGGCAGTCGGCCCGCAAACAGCGGCCGTAAAGCACCAGCGAGTGCTCCTGGATCGCGAACTGCAGGCGCGAGGCAATCGCGTCCTGGCGTTCCTCGATGGCGGCGTCGACGAACTCTTCGACGTGGCCGCAGTCCATGCAGACTATATGGTCGTGATGCGCCCCGTGATTGAGCTCGAAGACCGCCATGCCATCCTCGAAATGATGGCGGGTGACCAGACTGGCCGCCTCAAACTGCGTCAGCACGCGATAGACCGTGGCCAGGCCAATGTCTTCGTGGGATTCGAGCAGCTGCTTGTAGATCTCCTCGGCCGACATGTGGCGCGTGGCGCCGCGCTCGAGTATCTCCAGGATCTTCAGCCGCGGCAGCGTGACCTTGAGGCCCGCTTTACGGAGATCTTTGCCTTCCATGATTGTTGTGCAACCTACAGTCGAAGCCAAGCGCGCGCCGCTGCGTTATGATTACGCGCATGCAAATTACCACCTTGAACCGGCGTCTACCACTGCGGCACGCGGCCCGCGGCATGGCGCTCGCGGCGGCGTCCTTGCTGCTGGCAGCACCGGGCTGTGTCTATCGCATGCCGATTCAGCAGGGCAACCACCTGGATGCGAGCAGCATCAGCCAGGTCAAATCCGGCATGACCCGCGCCCAGGTGCGCTATCTGCTCGGCACGCCGATGGTGCCGGGCGGCTTCGCCAACGATCGCTGGGACTACGACTACTATCTGAAGCTGCGTCGCCTGCAGAGGCCGATACGCTCGCACGCCACGGTGTACTTCAAGAACGAGCTGGTGGATCACGTCGCCAGCGACGTGCGCGGCAATCCCGCCGAAGAGGTCAGCAAGACCCCGGTCAGCGCCCCGGCGAATTGAGCGGGCGCACCGCGTCCCTGGCGGCGCATGCGCGCTGCCGCCGTCGCTGGCGTGGATCCAGGCTCAGTGCCCGGTACAGCTCGATGCGATCGCCGTCAGCCGGGATCGCGCTGCGGGCTTTGAGCCGGCCCCAGATACCCACCGCGCCATGCTGCCAGTCGCCGGCGCCCTCCCCCAGCACTGCCCGTGCCCGTTGCAGCGCCGCCTCCAGATCATCGGCGCTCGCCAGCGTCACGGTGCACAGCCGCGGTCCGCCCGGAGCGTCCACGGCCACCAGGCAGTGCTTGCCCGCGTGCTCAGTGTCCATGGCTTAAGTCCGCTGCAGGCGCGTGCCCTGCGCGCGCGCGACGAAGGCCGTCACCATCGAACTCGCGGTGCTCTCGAGCAGCGGCTCGAGCAGCGCCGCCTTGAGCGGATTGGAAAACTCGAACTGCAGGCTCAACTCGATGCGGCAGCCGTTGGCAGCCACGGGGGTAAAGCTCCACAGTCCGTGCAAGGCGCGCAGCGGCCCGTCGACCAGCTCCATGCGGATCTGCGCGTGCGGCTGCAGGAAATTGCGCGTGGTCAGCCGCGTGCTCAGCGGACCACGATGCACCACCAGTCGCGCCACCACTTCGTCACGGGTGTGCATCAATACCTCCGCGCTGCGGCAGCCGGGCACAAAATGCGGATAGGCGGCAATGTCGGCGACCAGCGCAAACACTACGCTGGGCGGCTGGGCAATCAGGGCGGTGCGGGTCAGCGTGCGCATGGGCACAGAGTCTGGAGTATCCGTCCGATTGACTCAACGCCTGCGGGTACAATGCCCGCATGGTCAAATCAGAACATGCCGGGCGCCTGATCGCCGAGAATCGCCGCGCGCGGCACGAATATTTCATCGAGGAGCGCCTCGACGCCGGGCTGGCGCTGGAGGGCTGGGAGGTCAAGGCGATGCGCGCCGGACGGGCGCAGCTGGCCGAGGCCTATGTCTACATACGCGGCAGCGAGGCCTTCATGATCGGTGCCCACATCGCGCCACTGAAGACCACCTCGACCCACAAGATCGCTGACCCGGTGCGCACCCGCAAGCTCCTGCTCCATCGCAATGAGCTGGACCGGCTGATCGGCGCCGTGGAGCGGCGCGGCTACACGATCATTCCGCTGGAACTGTACTGGCAGCACGGCCGCGCCAAGCTGCAGATTGGCCTCGCCAAGGGTAAGCAAAAACACGACAAGCGGGCGGCCGAAAAGGACCGCGACTGGCAACGCAACAAATTGCGGCTGCTGCGCGCCCACTAGCTGCCTACCGGGCAACGGGCGCCCGCCACCGTAACGCGCTATGATGTGCGGGTACTTTGAAGGGGCCGACCGGTTTCGACGTGGGTTGCGAACCTTCAGGGGCGTGCCGAGGCGCAGTGGCCCTCGTTAATAACTGCTGCAAACTTTAGTTGCCAACGACGACAACTACGCTCTAGCCGCCTAAACACGGCTGACCTCAGACTGGCTGGTGCCTATGCCACCAAATCTGGGGACGCGCTCATAGGATCGCGGTTCACCGTGCGACGGGGTGACACCGTTAAGAGACACCGTCGCTGGTCTGGCGTCTTCCCTGCTGCTCGGGTAGCGACGGATGAGAACCAATGAGACAGCTACGCGCGTAGATCCTGAAGTCTAGGACTTGCGGACGGGGGTTCGATTCCCCCCGGCTCCACCATTGTCAGACGCAGCGCCGCTGTGCGTTTGACCATTCCAGCTGCACCATGTGTGCACCCTGGCGGCGGAACTGCCAGGCGCAGATGTCGCCGATCTCGCCATGGGTATCGTCGTACCAGCCGGTGCCGGGTACCGGATCGGTGATCGCCTCGCACAGCTCGTGCGAGCTCGTGGCCGTCAGCGCATCGAGCACCGCCATGCCGCCCAGACACCCCGCGCACGAGGGATAGGGCATCAACGCGTAATACACGGTGCCCGCAGCATTGTGATAGCCGCAATAACTCTGGCAGGACCTGCCACCGCCCATGCTGGAGACGATGCCGGGCTCGAGGAAGATGAAATACAGGGTCTGCGCGCTGGTCTTAGGCACTTGCCTGGCCCGGATCCACTTTTGCAGCTGTTTGCGAACCGCCGCATCGGTAACGCCACCACTGGGCGCGCCCTCGCCTCGCACGCTGCTGCCCAGGAAACCGCCGTGGCCGATTTTCCGGGCGCCCACACTGTATTCGGCCAGCTGATCCATCAACGGACTGACCAGGATATCGCTGAAGAAGCGGTCCAACCCGGTTACCAGCGCCTGGGCCGAGGCCGAGGCCTGCCAGGAATTTCCCCAGTACACGGCGTAGACCTGCGGGCTGGTGAGCAGCGGGCCGCCGCGGTAGCTGAGCTGCGCGTTGGCGGGTGCCAGGCGCGGTTTACCGTCATACAGATCGTCCCGCGCCGTGGCGCGCTGCGCCGTCGCCAGTTGGTCCACTGACAGGCCAGGCTTGGGATAATGCAGCGGCACGATGCGCACCGCATCGCGCCCCGCGGTCCAGCGGCGGGGAGCACGACGAGCGGGTGACTTGGCCATAGTTTCAAGCTCCTGTGCCGAGGGCTCCAGTACTGCCGCCATCTTAGCGCGGTGCCCAGGCGGTTGCGCACCTGGCGATGGCCCCTTAGTCTGCGTCTCGCCTTTACTCTGGCAGCCGGCATGATCCACACCCTTGTCACCTGTCCGACGCTACTGCTGTGCCTGCTGGCCGGCAGCAGCGTCCGCGCAGCCGCCGACCCGGATGACATCTCCGGCGGTGAGCAGAACTTTGCGCAGCGCTGCGTGGGCTGCCATGCGCAGCCCAGAGGGCGCATGCCGGACATTGCCGCCCTGCGCGCCCGCGCACCCGAACAGCTGGTGCAGGCCATGCGTTCGGGCGCCATGCGCCCGCAGGCCAGTGGACTGTCGGTCTACCAGATGCAGGGCATCGCCTATTTCCTGACGGGCCGCATGCCGACCGAGCCGGCTGTGATGGTGAATGAACCGAACCGCTGCGCGCCGGGCAGGCACGCGGCCACCGGCCGCGCCGCTGGCGGCAGCGCCGATGACTGGAATGGCTGGGGACGCGATGACAGCAATACGCGCTTTGCGGCCAACCCCGGTTTCAGCGCTGCCGAGGTGCCGCGGCTCAAAGTGAAATGGGCCTTCGGTTACCGCGGCTCCTATGTGTACGGCCAGCCGGTCGTCATTGCCGGGCGCGTCTATGTCAGCAGCTCCGGCGGCCGCGTGCACGCGCTGGACCTGGCAAGCGGCTGCGTGCACTGGAGCTTCGATGCCGATGCCGGCGCGCGCACGGCGATCGTGGCCGGCCGCGCCGGCGATGTCAGCGCGCTGTACTTTGGCGATGACTCCGGCACGGTCTACGCGCTGCAGGCCGGCGACGGCGGGCTACTGTGGAAGCGTCGCCTCGATGCGCACCCGTTCGCGCGCATTACCGGCTCGCCCAAACTCCATGACGGTGTCCTGTACGTTCCGGTCTCATCGCTCGAGGAAGTGGTCGCTGCCGACAGCAAGTACCCCTGCTGCACTTTCGCCGGCAGCCTCGCCGCGCTCGATGCGCGCACCGGCGAACTACTGTGGCAAAGCAAGACCCTGGACCCGCCCGTAGCGCAGCGCCTCAGCGATGCCGGTACGCAGCTCTATGGACCGGCGGGCGCTGCGATCTGGAGCTCACCGACACTGGATGCCGAGCATGGGATCGCGTACGTCGCCACCGGCAACTCCTACACCGACGTGCCGACGGCCCATTCGGACGCGGTGCTGGCACTGCGGATGAACACTGGCGCCCTGCTGTGGTCGCGCCAGCTCACCCCCGGCGACAATTTCAACATGAGCTGCGCGCGCCCGCAGGTCTGTGGGGCCGGAACTGTCTGCGAGCTGGGCGGCAAGACCAACTGTCCGCTGGTGCCCGGGCCAGATCTGGATTTCGGTGCCTCCACTGTGCTGCGTGATCTGCCGGACGGCCGGCGCCTGCTGATTGCCAGCCAGAAATCCGGTGTCGTGTATGCGCTCGACACCGCGCATCAGGGCGCCGTGCTGTGGCAGGTCCGTCTGGGCGCCGGCGGCCCGCTGGGCGGAATCGAATGGGGCGCCGCGGCCGACGAAGAGCGCGTGTACGCGCCGATATCGGACGCCTTCGCGAAGCCGTCCGAGGCCCGGCCCGGATTGAGCGCTCTCGATCTGGCCAGCGGCACGCTGCGCTGGAGCGTTGCGGCGCCGGCCGGGAAATGCCGGCGAGGCATCAGCCCCTGTCTCAACGCCTTCGTCCAGGCCGCCAGCGCAATGCCGGGCATGGTGTTTGCGGGCTCGCTCGACGGACATCTGCGCGCCTATGAGGCGGTCAGCGGCGCGCTGCGTTGGGATTTCGACACCGCGCGCCGCTTCCGCACTGTCAATCGCGTCCCCGCGAGCGGCGGCTCGCTGGATCTCGGCGGCGCGGTGCTGGCAGGCGGCATGCTGCTGGTCAATTCCGGATATGGTCGCCTGGTGGGCCAGCCGGGCAATGTGCTGCTTGCTCTGTCGGTCGGTGGTCGTTAACTCACAGAAGGAAATCGTCATGCTATCCCCGTCGCGCTCCCTCAGCCTGCTGCTATTGGCTACACTGCTCAGCGTCGCCCTGCCCTTGGCCAGCCCGGCCGCGGAGAAGAAAGTGGCCCAACGATGCATCACGGTGCTGTATCCCAACAAGCCCGGTGTGACCTTCGACTTTGACTACTACCTCAAGAAGCACAAGACCCTGATCGAGCGCCTGTACGGCAAGGGCATCAAGAAGCTCGAGTTGCGCCGCGGCGTGTCGACGCCCGACAAGTCGGCGGTTCCCTATGTGGCCGTGGTCAATATCTATATCGGCTCGCAGAAAATATTCGACGCGGCTTCCGCCAAGTACACGCAGACGCTGATTGACGATGTGAAGAATTTCACCAACGGCATGCCCACGATCCAGTACGACGAAATCGTCGACTAGGCGTGCGCCGCCGGCCTCAGGTCTTCCGCGCCGGCGCGCGCTCTTTGAGCCGCCAGTCGCGCTCGCGCGCATAGATCGTGGTGGTGTAGGTGCGCGTCAGCGCGGCGCGCGCCGGCGGCGGCGGCGCGCTGGGCAAGGATGCCATCAGCGCTTCGGCGCGCTCGCGCATCACGTTGCGGAACTCGCCGTGCGAAAGGATATACAGGTCGTTGTGCTGCACGCCGGCGAGCACCAGGCGTCCGGCCTCGAGCGGTTCCATGCCCACCTCGGCAAAGCGGCGCATGAACTCCTGCATCTGCGCCGCGGTCTCGGCCGGCGGCGTGGGCGCGCCGTCCACGCGCAGTTCGGCGGGGCGATTGCGCTCCGAGGCGGCGATATTCGATTTAACCAGGCCCGGACAGAAAATGGATATGCCGATGTTCTGGCCGTCGAGCTCATCGCGCAGGGACTCCATCAGACCCATGACTGCAAATTTGGACGTCACGTAGACACCGACGTTGCCAGCCACCAGGCTCGCGGACGATCCGGTCGTCAGCACGTGAGCGCCCTCGCCATGGGCACGCATGCGCGGCAGGAAGGTCACCAAGCCATTGACCACGCCGCCCAGGTTGACGCCCAGACCCCAGTCCCAGTCTTTGTAGCTGGCATCCTTGGCCGGCGTGCGCAGGCCAATGCCGGCGTTGTTGCACAGCAGGTGCACCCTGCCGAATACCCGTTCGGCCTCATCCGCGGCGCGCTGCATGGCGTCGCGATCGGTCACGTCCAGTTTCAGCGTATGCACGCCCGCGTTGCCGGGTTTGAAATGCGTCAGGGCCTCATCACGATGCGCTTCGTTCAGGTAGGTGAAGATCACCCTCATGCCGGCCTCGGAACAGGCCTGCGCGAGCCCGAGGCCAATGCCACTGGAACCGCCCGTAATGAAGGCCACCTTGCCGCGCACCTCGGCGAGCGGCCGCTGATGCCCGGCCGCGGGCGCGGTGGCCGCCGCCGGCGCCGCGGCAGCGACCGGCGCGCTGAGCAGGCTGCTGAAGGCCGAGGTGGCCGCGGCGGCAACGCCCAGTGAGCTGCTCTGCAGGAATTGTCTGCGTTCCATAAATTACTCCACGGCTTAGGCCCATCGCGGCGTGTGGAGGATAGGAGATTTGCTGCGCACACGCATTGGGCAACTGCCGGCGCGGGACGTTTATTGCTATCCTGAGCATTGTGAAACGTACCGCCTCGGCAGTCTGGTTCGGCGCTGCGCGCACCGGTGACGGCATGATCATGTCGCACAGTGCCGCGCTGGAGCGCGTTCCCTACGTGATGGCGAGCCGCTTCACGGCCAATCCCGGCACCAGCCCGGAAGAGCTGCTGGCGGCGGCGCACGCCTCCTGTTTCACGCTGACCCTGTGTACGGCACTGAGTGCGGCGGGCCTGGCGCCGACACGCATTGCCACGCAGGCGCAGGTCAGCTTCCGGGAACTGGACGGCGTCTGGTCGGTCAGCGCCTCGCACCTGGAGGTGCGCGCCGCGGTGGCCGACGTCGATGCCGGCGCGTTTGCCGATTTCGCGGTGGCGGCCAAGGACAGCAGTCCGATCACGCGCGCGCTGCGCGTACCGGTCACGCTCGATGCGCGGCTCGACCTGGATCGCGTGGAGACACCGGTGTCGCCCTATGCCGATGAGGCCGGACCCTGATCGGCTTCAGGCGCTGCGCCTGACCATCACGATGGTGGCGATGCCCAGCAGCGTCAGCGTCACCGAACCGATCACGTGCAAAGCGATCGCGGCGCCGGCCAGGCCCAGCCGGCCCTGCTGCAGCAGGCGCGCCACTTCGCCCGAAAAGGCCGAAAAGGTCGTCAGGCCGCCAAGAAATCCGGTCACCACCAGCAGGCGCAATTCCGGTGCATGGCTCAGGGGCATCGCCAGCAGCGCGATCATGATGCCCATCAGATAGCCACCGAGCAGATTTGAAGTCAGCGTTCCCAGTGGAATCGCCGGAAACAGTCCATTGAGCCCGAGGCCGAACAGCCAGCGCAGCACCGCGCCACACGCGGCGCCAAGCGCGACCAGCAAGGCTGAATTGAGCATGAGCCGGCCCTCGGGGTGACAGCAGGACGCACAGTATCTAGACTTCGGAGTGCATTTTGCACCCCCGGACGGAGAGCTGCCATCAACAACAATGTCGTCGTACAGCACCTCGTGCGGGCCGACGCCGCGGTCATCGACCGCCTGGCGAGCTGCGGCGTGGCCACGGTGCATGAGTCCCAGGGCCGCAGCGGACTGCTGGCTCATTACATGCGCCCGATCTACGCCGGCGCCAGCGTCGCCGGCTCGGCGATCACCGCCCTGGTAACGCCGGGCGACAACTGGATGATTCACGTGGCGGCCGAGCAGTGCCGGCCCGGCGATGTGCTGGTGGTGGCGCCCAGTTCGCCGTGCACTGACGGCTATTTCGGCGATCTGCTCGGCACCTCGCTGCAGGCTCGTGGGGTGCGGGCACTGGTGATCGACGCCGGAGTACGCGACGTTGCCACGCTGACCGCCATGCGCTTCCCGGTCTGGAGCAAATGCGTGTGCGCCCAGGGCACCATCAAGGCCAGCCTGGGCGCCGTGAACGTACCGGTCATCTGCGCCGCGCAACGCGTCGAAGCCGGCGACGTGGTGATCGCCGATGACGACGGTGTGGTGATTGTGCCGCGCGCGCAGGCTGCCGAGGTACTGGCCGCGGCCGAAGCCCGCCTGGCCAACGAGGAAGACAAGCGCCGCCGCCTGGCGGCCGGCGAACTCGGCCTGGACCTGTACAAGATGCGTGACAAGCTGGCGGCGCTGGGTCTGAAGTACATCTGATGGCACCCCGGCTGTGAGCGCCTCACATCAGACCCCGGTTCCCTGCATGCTGATGCGCGGCGGCACCTCGAAGGGCGCGGTACTGCTGGCCAGCGACCTGCCCGTCGACACGGCACTGCGTGACCGGGTGTTGCTGGCCATCATGGGTTCGCCCGACCTACGCCAGATTGACGGTGTCGGCGGCGCCGAGCCGCTGACCAGCAAGGTCGCGATCGTGAGTGGCTCCACGCGCCCCGGAATCGATGTCGACTACCTGTTCGCGCAGGTACTGATCGACCAGCCGCTGGTCGATGTGAGTCCGAACTGCGGCAACATGCTGGCCGCGGTCGGTCCCTTTGCCATCGAGCGCGGTCTGGTCGTGGCGCGCCACCCACTGACCAAAGTAGCCATCCACATGGTCAACACCGGCAGCCTGGCCGTAGCGCAGGTGCAGACGCCCGACGCGCGGGTCCGCTACGACGGCGACACGGCGATTGCCGGGGTGCCAGGCACAGCAGCGCCGGTCGCCATCGACTTTCTGGATACCGCCGGCTCGGTGTGCGAAAGCCTGCTGCCCACCGGGCGGGCGCGCGATGTTGCCACCGGCGTCGACGTCACCTGCGTCGACAACGGCATGCCGGTGGTGGTGATAACGGCGGCCTCGATGGGCAAGACGGGTTACGAAAGCCCTGCCGATCTCGATGCGGACCTGCCCTTCAAGGCACGCCTCGAAAGCCTGCGGCTCGAGGCCGGACGGCTGATGGGTCTGGGCGATGTCACCAGGCGAGTGGTGCCGAAGATGACGCTGATCAGTGCGCCGCGCGCCGGCGGCGACGTCTGCACGCGCACCTTCATCCCGCACCGCTGTCACGCGGCCATCGGCGTGCTCGGCGCCGTCAGCGTGGCCACGGCCTGTGCGCTGCCCGGCTCGGTGGCCGAGGGTATCGTCAGGCTGCCGGCCGGATCGCCACTGGTGCTGTCGGTGGAACATCCGAGCGGCGAGTTCACCGTGACGCTGACCGTGTCCGGCTGCAGCGCCGCCGACTTCAGTGTCGGCCGGTCCGGAATATTGCGCACCGCACGCGCGCTGATGGACGGCGCGGTGCTGATTCCCCATTCAGTCTGGAACGGTGCCTGACCCTGAAATTCAATCACGCGCTACCCCTGGCGCTGTGCTGCGCGTTAGCGGCAGCGGCGGATGGCGACCCCTTCGCTGTCCATGGCCAGGCGACCTTCACCGAACAGCTGACTGCGCCGTTCCATGCACCCTATAGCGGGGCCAATAGCCTGACGCAACGACGCGGCGCGGAGACGCTCGATTTGACGTTGTATCTGGGCGCCCGCCTGTGGTCGGGGGCCGAGGCCTGGGTCAATCCTGAAATCGACCAGGGATTTGGACTGGATAACACGCTGGGTGTCGCCGGGTTTCCCAGTGGCGAGGCCTACAAGGTCGGACGCAGTCATCCGTACTGGCGTCTGCCGCGGCTGTACCTGCGCCAGAGCATCGATCAGGGCGGCAGCAGAGAATCTGTGGAGTCACTTGCCAATCAGTTTGGCGGTACCCGCAGCAGCGATCGCTGGGTCTTCACGGTCGGCAAGTTCAGCGTCACGGACATCTTCGATGCCAATCAGTATGCGCACGATCCGCGCGCCGACTTCATGAACTGGACCGCAGTCGACAGCGGCACGTTTGACTACGCGGCGGACGCCTGGGGATACACCGCAGGGGCCGCGGCCGAGCACTACCGGGGTCCCTGGACCATGCGGCTGGCCGTATTCGAGCTGTCAAAGGTTCCGAACAGCGAAGTGCTCGAGCCCGGCTTCCACGAGTTGCAGTGGGTGGCAGAGGTCGAGCGGCGCTACGGGCAGCGAGACCATGCCGGCAAGCTGCTCGTGACCGTGTTCGATAGCCGGGCGCGCATGGCGCGCCTGGACGATGCCGTCAATCTGGCCCGGGCCACGGGTGCAAACCTCAACGCCGCGCTGGTCGCCGCACGCGGCTACCGGGGCCGCGCCGGCATCAGCCTGAACCTTCAGCAGCAGCTCACGCCGGCGTTGGGCCTGTTTGCGCGTGCCGGCAAGGCCGGTGGCCAGGTTGAGGCCTATGAATTCTCTGACATCGATCAGTCGCTCGCCGCGGGCCTGTCTATGCCGGGATCGCGCTGGGGTCACGCCGACGATACGGCCGGAATCGCCCTCGTGGTCAACAGCATCTCCGCAGCCCGCGAACGCTTCCTGAATATGGGCGGCCTTGGCATCCTGGTCGGCGATGGGCGGCTGCCGAACCCGCGTGCCGAGCAGATACTGGAAAGCTACTACCAACTGACGCGCCGGCGCGGCATCCAGCTGACCTTCGATTATCAGTACGTCGTCAATCCGGCCTACAACGCCGAGCGCGGACCGGCCTCGGTGCTGTCATTGCGTGCCCACGCGCAGTTCTGAATTTAGCGCTGTCCGGCTGCGCACCGGCCGCAGCCCGCTCACGCCGCCGCCCCGCGTGCGCGCAACCGGGCGTCGAGACGCGGGAACACGCGGCGCGCGTTGCCCGCAAAGATGCGCTGCTTGTCGGCCGCGCTGATCGCCAGCGCATCGACATAGCGCTTGGTGTCGTCGTAGTACTGGCCGGTGGTCGGATCGATGCCGCGCACCGCACCGATCATCTCTGACCCGAACAGGATGTTCTCTATCGGGATCACCCGCGCCAGCAGGTCGATGCCGGCCTGGTGGTAGACGCAGGTGTCGAAATACACATTGCGCAGTACCGATTCCTGCAGTGGTGGCCGCTTGAGATCCTGCGCCAGGCCGCGATAGCGTCCCCAGTGATAGGGCACCGCGCCGCCGCCGTGCGGAATGATGAAGCGCAGTGTCGGCAGGTCGCGGAACAGGTCGGCGGTGATGAACTGCATGAAGGCCGTGGTGTCGGCATTGATGTAGTGCGCGCCGGTGGCATGGAAATTCGGGTTGCAGCTGGCGCTGACGTGTACCATCGCCGGCACGTCCAGTTCCACCATCTTTTCATAGAGCGGGTACCAGTAGCGGTCGGTCAGCGGCGGACTGGTCCAGTGGCCACCGGAAGGGTCGGGATTGAGATTGCAGCCAATGAACCCGAGCTCGCGCACGCAACGCTCGAGCTCCGCGGCGCTGTGCGCTGCGGGCACACCCGGCGACTGCGGCAGCTGGCAGACACCCACAAATTTATCCGGATACAGGCCGACCACACGGCCGATCAGGTCGTTGCACAGACGTGTCCAGCGCAGGCTCACGGCCTCATCGCCCAGATGGTGGGCCATCGCCGAGGCGCGTGGCGAGAAGATCGTCAGATCGGTGCCGCGCTCGCGCTGCAGTTTCAGCTGGGCGTTTTCCAGACTGTCGCGCAGCTGCTCATCGCTGATCTCAGGGCTAGCGTTGGTGGCGGCCGCGCCGCGCTGGTAGTCCGCGAGCTGGGCCTCGCGGAACAGCTGCAGCGCTGCCGGCGCGGTCGTGTAGTGACCGTGGCAATCGATAATCATGCCCAATCTTAACCGAATGATTGCGGAAACTGCGTATCGCCATGGCGGCCAGTCGGGAGCACATTGCATGCGGAGGGTCAATTCATGAATGCCAGCATCCAGGACATACCCGGCACCACCCTGTTCAACGGCCGGGAGGCGCTGAAGGGCTATGCGCTCAATCGCATGTGCTATTCCTTCAACCAGGCCGAGAACCGCGCCGCCTTCCTGGCCGACGAGGCCAGTTACTGCCGCCGCTACCACCTGACGCCGGCGCAGCGCGATGCGGTCGCCTCGCGCAATGTGCTGACCATGATCGCGGCGGGCGGCAACATCTACTACCTGGCCAAACTGGGCGGCATATTCGGTCTGAACGTACAGGACATCGGCGCGCAGCAGACCGGCATGAGTCTCGAAGCCTTCAAGGAAAAACTCGTCCAGGCCGGAAAGTGACCTGCACATGGCACAGATAGTCGGTTTCATCGGCACTTCGCACGTACCCGCGATCGGCAAGGCCATCGCCCAGAATCTGCAGAAGGACAGCTACTGGAAGCCGTTCTTCGACGGTTTTCCGCCAGTGCGCAGCTGGTTGGCGCAGGCCGCCCCGGACCTGATCGTGATGTTCTACAACGATCACGGTCTGAATTTCTTTCTCGACAAGTTGCCGACCTTCGCGGTCGGTGCGGCGCCGCAGTACGTCAATACCGACGAGGGCTGGGGCATACCCAGTCTCGGCGCCTTCCGGGGTTACCCCGAACTGTCCTGGCACATCATCGAGCAGCTGGTGGCCGACGAGTTCGATCCGGTGAGCTGCCAGGAGATGAACGTCGATCACGCCTTCTCGATTCCGCTGGCACTGCTATACCCCGACCGGATGCACTATCCGGTGCGCGTGGTGCCCATCTGCATCAACACCGTGCAGCATCCACTGCCGTCGATGAAGCGCTGCCTGGCGCTCGGACGCTCGGTGGGGCGCGCGCTGGCGTCCTGGCCCGAGGCCGCGCGGATCCTGGTGATGGGCACCGGCGGACTGTCGCACCAGCTCGATGGCGCACGCGCCGGCTTCATCAATCGCGATTTTGACCAGCAGTGCCTGGATGCGCTGATTTCGGACCCGGAAGCCCTGCAGCACTACAGCGTGCACGAACTGGTGAGTCTGGCCGGCACCCAGGGGGTGGAGATCCTCAACTGGATGGCAGCGCGGGGCGCCCTGGCGGGCGGTGCCAGACAGGTCTATCGCAACTACCACATACCGATCTCGAACACCGCCTCAGCGGTGCAGGTGCTCGAGCCGCTGCGCCAGTAGCCCTAAGGCTTAAGCAGGCAGTGCTCGAGCCGATCGAGCGTATGCATGGCCTCGAGCGCCTGGGCCACACTGGCGTTGGGCTCGCGGTGGGCGGCGATCGCCGCGAAGAATTCGCGATCCTGCAACTCGATGCCGTTCATCGACACCGCGACCTTCGAGACATCGATCTGGTTGTCGTTGCCGTCGAACAGGTCGTCATAGCGGCAGATATAGGTGCCGTTATCGCAGATGTAGCGGAAGAAGGTGCCCAGCGGCCCCTCGTTGTTGAATGACAGCGACAGCGTGCAGATCGCGCCCGAGGGCACTGCGAGACCAATGCTCATGTCCATCGCAATGCCGAGCTCAGGGTGGAGGGGACCCTGCAGCGCCTGCACCCTGGAGGCCACCTGCCCGGTCTGGTACTGGAACAGGTCGACCGTATGGCAGGCGTGGTGCCACAGCAGGTGGTCGGTCCAGCTGCGCGGCTTGCCGAGCGCGTTCATATTGGTACGCCGGAAGAAATAGGTCTGCACGTCCATCTGCAGCACCTTGAGCTCACCGGCGCTGATCCTGGCATGCAGCCACTGGTGACTGGGATTGAAGCGACGCGTGTGCCCGGCCATCGCCACCAGACCGGTCTCGCGCTGCACGCGCACGATTTCCTCGGAATCCTTCAGGCTGTCGGCCATCGGGATTTCGATCATCACATGCTTGCCGGCACGCATGCACTGTACGGCCTGGCGCGCATGCAGCTGCGTCGGCGTGGTCAATATCGCGGCGCTGACTCCCGGCTGCGCCAGGCACTCGGTCAGATCGGTGGACCAGTGCGGAATGGCGTATTTTTCGGCCACCTCGCACGTCGACTCGGCGCTGCCGCCGGCCAGCGTGACCACCTCGATGCCGGGAATCTGGCGTATCGCCTCGAGATGCTTGATGCCGAAGGCGCCCTGCCCGGCCATGCATATTTTCATCAGCGAGCTCCTTATCAAGCCGTGAACTGATAGAGGCGATGCGGGTTGTCGACCAGCACCTGCTGGCGCGTGACCGCATCGGGTATCATCAAGGGCAGCAGGTCGACCAGGTCGCCGTCATTGGGCATGTGCCGGGCGATGTTCGGATGCGGCCAGTCGGTGCCCCACAGCACCCGCTGCGGACCGGCCGCGATCAGCGCCTGTGCAAAGGGCACGGCGCTCGCAAAGGGCGGACCCTCGCTGGCGATGCGCTCCGCGCCGCTGATCTTGACCCAGCAGTTGCGGTTGCGGCGCAGCAGTTCGAGCAGCACCTGGAATGGCGCCTGCTGCAACCCTTGCGCAGTCGGCACGCGACCCATGTGATCGATGATGAACGGCACCGGCAGATCGCGCAGCATGGCATCGTATTGCGGCAGGTCCTGGGCATCAAAATGCAGATCGACGTGCCAGCCCAGCGGCTCGATGTGCGCTAGCACGCGTCGAAACTCGTCCAGGTCCGGCACGCCACCCAGGTGGCGCACAAAGTTGAAGCGCACACCGCGGAACCCGTCGGCATGCAGCCGTCGATAATCGGCCGGCGTGAAGCCGTCGTCGACATTGGCGACGCCGCGATAGCGGCCGCCGCTCTGGGCGATCGCATCGACAATCACGGTATTGTCGGTGCCATGGCAGCTGGCATTGACCAGCACCGCTCGCGACAACCCGAGCTTCGACTGCAGCGCCTGGAACGCGGCGAGCGGCGCATCGGGCGGCGTGTAGCTGCGGTCCGGCGCGTAGGGGTAGCGCCCGCCAGGTCCGAAGATATGGCAATGCGCATCGCAGGCGCCCGGCGGCGGCTGAAAGCGCGGTTGCCGCGGGTCCGGATCGGGCGGCTTGCAGCTGGGAATCATGCCGCTATCGTACCCTAAGGCAGGAATACCCAGTCGCGGTCGATGATGCCGGCGCTGCGCAGCGCCG
>Ga0075026_100000503_pt1 | contig 15694 bp, 14 predicted proteins | sample Str012_2_FD_71392 | JGI IMG/M metagenome (GOLD analysis project Ga0075026, IMG submission 71392) | Freshwater sediment microbial communities in response to fracking from Pennsylvania, USA - Straight Creek_MetaG_SC_2012 | ecosystem: Environmental > Aquatic > Freshwater > Creek > Sediment...
AGGGCCGCTAGCTCAACTGGCAGAGCATCGGGCTTTTAACCCGCAGGTTCCGAGTTCGAGTCTCGGGCGGCCCACCTATCACCGCATCCCCATCAGGTCGTCGATCGACTTGATCAGCGCCGCGTGCCATCTACGCTGCCCGCCCATGGGCGACGGGTGGACCATCGACATCGACGCCGCGGGCGATCCCGCCGACGCCGACACCGAGTACGACGCGCGGATCCTCGCGTTCGAGCAGGCGCTCGAACCGCACGAAGGGGCGGCGGCCGGCAGCGACGCGCACGATCGGTTCGGCGCCCGCTTCTCGCTCGACACCGCCAGCGTGAACCCGGTCGAGGTCCTCGAACTCGGGCTCGAGGTCTTCCACGACGCGGCGATCGACGCCGGGCTGCCGCCATGGCAGGTCGTCCGCTGCGAGATCCTCACCTACGCGGAAGACGACGCCCGCGACGAACCCGACGAGGACGAGCCCGCTGAGGAATAGGTTGTGCCGATGGGCGACCCGGCCGCGAACGACGAGCGACGTGAGATCCTCGGTTGGGAGCAGTTCGGCGCTGCCGGTCGTGAGCTCGCCACCACCATCGTCGGCGACGGCTACCACCCCGACCTCTTGCTCGCCATCGCGCGCGGTGGGCTGTTGATCGCGGGCTCGATGGCCTACGCGCTCGGAATGAAGAACTGCTGCGTGATCAACGTCGAGTACTACACCGGGGTCGACGAACGGCTCGACGTCCCGGTGATCCTGCCGCCGAACCTCGACCTCATCGATCTGAGCGACGCGCACCTCCTCATCGTCGACGACGTTGCCGACACCGGGGAGACGCTCGCGCTCGTCGCCGACACCGTGCGACCGCAGGTGCAGGAGTTGCGCACCGCGGTGTTGTACGAGAAGAGCCGCTCCATCGTGAAGTGTGACTACGTATGGCGCCGCACCGACGACTGGATCATGTTCCCGTGGTCGTCGATGCCGCCCGTCCCGGGCGCGGTCGCCGACGAATCGCGCGCCCCGAGCTACGACGGCGCCTGAGGAGTCCCTGAGAACTCCGGAGAACCAGGAGCACCGGCCCGTCGTTGAACCGGGCGATGCACAGGAGTGGGAACGACCTCAGGAATCGGATCGTCGGCCTCGCGATGGTCACGGTCATGGCCTTCGGAGCCGTCGCCGGTGTCGCGACCTCCGCCGACGCACAGGTGTCTTCGAAGTACGACGCCTCCGTCGACGCGACGATCGCCGACATCCAGGCCTACTGGACGGCGACCATGCCCAGCGTCTACGGCCAGCAGTACGACGTGATCCCGACCGACCGCGTGTACGCGTACTCGCAGAGCAACCCGCCCCCGAACTGCGACGACGGCGGTCAGACCCGCGCACCGTACGAGCAGGTCGCCGGCAACGCGTTCTACTGCAGCAACGGTGACTTCGTCGCCTACGACGAGCAGGGCCTCCTGCCGAAGTTGCGCGCCAACTTCGGGGAGTTCGCGGTCGGACTCGTGTTCGCCCACGAGCTCGGACACGCGGTCCAGGCTCGCGTCGGCTACCAGCCGTCGGCGACGGTCTACATGGAACAGCAAGCCGACTGCTTCGCCGGTGCGTGGGCCGAGCACGTGGCGTCGAGCGGAGACGCGAACGTGCACCTGTCGTCGAGTGACCTCGACACCGCACTCGCGGGATTGCTCACCTTGAGCGACCCGTCGGGGATCGACGGTGGACAAGACGGCGCGCACGGCAACGGCTTCGACCGGGTGAGCGCGTTCCAAGATGGTTACGAAGGTGGCGCGACGGCGTGCGCCGACTACCAGAACCAGCCCCCCGCCGTCACCGAAACCGGCTACTCGAGCTACTCCGATCAAGCGAGCGGCGGGAACCTCCCGCTCGCCGACCTGATGACGACGGTGACGAAGAGCCTCGACCAGTACTGGGCGGCGCAATCGTCGAAGGCCACCGCGCCGACTCTGACCGCCGACGCGACGTGTGACGGCGGCTCCGACGGCGGTGTGCTCGAAGCCACCGTCACCTATTGCCCGTCGACCAACACGATCACCTACGACAGTGCGACGCTGCAGCACGCGCACGAATCGATCGGCGACTTCGCCAGCGGCATGTTGCTCGCGGCCGCGTGGTCGTCGTCGGTGCAGCACGCGCTCGGGGTCGAGCTCGGCACGACCGCGGCCCGCAAGGGCGCTGAGTGCCTGGCCGGGGCGTGGGCCGCGAACCAGTCGTCGACCCTGTCGCCCGGCGACCTCGACGAAGCGGTCACCCTCCTCGTGTCCACCAGCGATTCCGCCGATCGAGGGACTGCCTTCGACCGGGTGGCGGCCTTCCGTGCCGGTTACAAGCACGGGCCGTCGAAATGCGTGAAGTCGAGCTGATTCCCTCTCCCCAGCTCGCTCGCGACTCCGGGGCGTGTGCAATGACGCACACGCCCCGGAGTTTTCTCGCGCGCTCCACACCACGGCTCTAACCTCGCTCTCACTTTCCCCATCTACAACTGGGGCGTGCAGGGCATCCCCGCAACCCGTGGTACCGACCGAGGGTGGAGCAACGACATGACGTCCAGCGGTCGCCCGGCCAATGGCGGAGCGGGCCGGGTGCTCGTGGCCGAAGACGACAAGAGCGTGCGCGAGTCGCTCGTGCGCGCACTCACGTTCGAGGGTTACGACGTGGTCACCGCGGAAGACGGCTCCGCCGCGCTCATGGCGGTGCTCGACACACAGCCCGACGCGATCCTCCTCGACGTGCTGATGCCCCACGTCGACGGCCTGACCGCGTGCCGTCGACTGCGAGAGCGCGGTGATCGCACGCCGGTGTTGATGCTCACCGCCCGCCACGAGGTGAGCGACCGCGTCGCCGGTCTCGATGCCGGCGCCGACGACTACCTCGTGAAGCCCTTCGCGCTCGACGAGTTGCTCGCGCGCTTGCGCGCGCTGCTCCGGCGCACGAGCATGTCGGGCGACGACGAAGTGTTGCGCGTCGGTGACCTGTCGCTCGATCCGGCACGCCGGCAGGCGTGGCGCGGTGATCGGCCGCTCGAGCTCACGAAGACCGAGTTCGATCTCCTGGAGCTGCTGCTGTTCAACGCCGGCATCGTGTTGACACGCGAGCAGATCTACGAGCGCATCTGGGGCTTCGACTTCGAGACGTCGTCGAAATCGCTCGACGTGTACATCAGCTACCTGCGCCGCAAGACCGAAGAGGCGGGCGAGTCGCGCCTGATCCACACCGTGCGGGGAGTCGGGTACACGGCCCGACCGTCGTGAGCCTTCGCACCCGCCTCACTGTCATCGTGGCGGTGATCGTGGCGGTTGCGGTGGTCGGCGGCGCGTACGCCGCGCAGGTCAGCGCCAAGCAGGCGCTGCGCGACGAGACCGACAAGTTCCTGCACGACCGCGCCGCCGGCCTCGTGCAGCAGCCGTCCGGCGATTTCGGCGGCACCTTCGGTGGCGCGCCGAATGACCACGACGATCACGGTCGCCGCCTCTTCGACTACGACGCGGTGCAGCAGACCATCGATCGCAACGGGACGGTGACCAACACCCTGCCCGGTCAGCCGTCGCTGCCGATCGACGCGCAGGACCGCGCGATCGCGGCGCGCCCCTCCTCGTCGCAGTACCGCGACGTGACGGTCAAGGGCGTCGAGTACCGGATGATCACCGCCTCGTTGCAGAGCGGTGGCGCGGTGCAGATCGCCCGGCAGGTGTCGGAGGTCGACGACGTGCTCGCCGTCCTGCGCAACCGGTTGGTCGTGATTGCGCTGGCCGGGATCGCGCTCGCCGCGCTGGCGGCTTGGCTGGTGATGCGCCGCGCGACCCGTCCGATCGAGCGTCTCACCGAGACGGTCGAACACATCGCCGCTACGCAAGACCTCACGACGCCCATCCCTGTGCGCGGCCACGACGAGGTCGGGCGCCTTGCCGCCAGCTTCAACACCATGCTCATCGCGCTCGACACATCGCGCGAGCAGCAACAACGGCTCGTGGTCGACGCCAGCCACGAGCTGCGCACACCGCTCACCGCGGTGCGCACCAACATCGATTTCCTCGGCCACGCGCCCAACCTCGATGCCGAAGCGCGCGCCCAGCTCATCGCCGAGACCCGCCTCGAGCTCGACGAGCTCACCAACCTCGTGAGCGAGATGGTCGAGCTCGCCACCGACGTGAGGAGCGAGGAACCCATCGAGCCGGTGGCGCTCGGCGACGTCGCGAGCGACGTGGCGGCTCGGTTCCGTCGCCGCACCGGCAAGGAGATTCGCGTCGACGTCGATGACGCGGGCACCGTCGACGGCCGCCAGGCCATGCTCGATCGTGCGGTGTCCAACCTCATCGACAACGCGCTGAAGTTCAGCCCTGATGGCGAAGCCGTCGACGTGACCGTGCGCGGCGGAACGGTGGAGGTGGCCGATCGGGGGCCGGGGGTCGCGCCCGAGGACAAGACCCGGGTGTTCGACCGCTTCTACCGGGCCACCGCGGTGCGCACCTTGCCGGGGTCGGGCCTCGGCCTGTCGATCGTGGCGCAGATCGCCGCGTTGCACGGCGGATCGGTCACGCTCGATGCCCGCGACGGCGGGGGGACGGTCGCTCGGCTCGAACTCCCCGCGGCGACGGCCTGATCTCGCGCGATTCTCACCCCTTTCCAAGACTCCTCTCACCTGAGGGGACGAGCATGGGGTTCGTCGGCGAGACCAGATCTCGCCCCCGCCGTGTGCCGGCACTACCGCCCCTCCACTCGTGGTGCCGGCACTGGCGCGCGTGCGAGAGTTCGTGCCGTGCGATTCGTGGTGTACGGCGCCGGGGCCATCGGTGGTGTAGTCGGTGGGCGGCTCGCGCAGCACGGTCACACCGTCGTGCTGATCGCCCGTGGCTCCCACGCCGAGGCGATCCGAGCCGACGGCCTCCGCGTCGTCGGGCCCGGCGGCGACACCGTGACCGTGGTGGTCCCGGTGGTCTCGACGCCGGCCGACGTCGACTTCACCGACGACGATGTGGTGCTGCTCGCGGTCAAGAGCCAGCACACGCACGACGCGCTCGACGCGCTCGGTGCACTCGCACCACCCGGCATCGCGATCGTCTCGTTGCAGAACGGCGTCGCCAACGAACCGGCGGCGCTACGCCACTTCGCAGACGTGTACGGCGTGTGCGTCGTGTGCCCTGCGCTCCATCTGGTGCCGGGTGTGGTGGAAGCCCACGCCGGTCCTGTCGCGGGCATCCTCGACATCGGACGGTATCCGACGGGCACCGACGCTCGCGCCCACGCGATCGCGGCTGCGTTCCGGGCGTCGACCTTCGAGTCGGTGGTTCGGCCCGACATCATGCGGTGGAAGTACGCCAAGTTGCTCAACAACCTGGGCAACGCGGTCGACGCGCTGTGCGGCCCTGATCCCGCCGGCCGCGAGCTTCGGGGTCGCGCGTGGGCGGAAGGCGCCGCGTGTCTGCGCGCCGCGGGCATCGACGCGGTGACACCTGAGGAAGATGCCGCCCGCCGGGGTGACGGCTTCCGCTGGGGCGGCGAGGCGGCGCGGTCGCGCCCGGGCGCCTCGTCGTGGCAGAGCCTGGCTCGGGGCACCGGCTCGATCGAGGCCGACTATCTCAACGGCGAGGTCGTGCTCCTGGGCCGCCGACACGGCGTGGCGACGCCGGTGAACCTACTGCTGCAACGGCTCGCGAACCGTGCCGCCCGGGATGGGCTGGCCCCCGGGAGCATCGACGTCGCCGAACTGATACAGATGGTCGCCGTCTGCGAATAGGTCCCGACAACGCAGCAGCTGATCCGAGGAGATCTCGACATGGACGAAGTCGCGACGATGCACAAGGTGATCACGATGACGGGCCAGGTGGTCGACAACATCGATCCGTCACAACTCGACAACCCGACGCCGTGCACCGAATGGACCGTGCGCGATCTACTCAACCACGTGGTCGGCGGCGCGACCATGTTCGGGCTCTGTGTGCGCGACGGCTCGGTGCCCGACGAGAAGTTGGGTGAGCTCATGATGGGTGACAACCTGGGCCCCGACTTCAAGGCGTCGTTCCACCACGCCACCGCCGATGCCGAGGAGGCGTTCGCGCTCCCCGGCGCGATGGACAAAGTGGTGAAGCTGCCCTTCGGCGAGATGCCGGCCGGTGAAGCGCTCAACATTGCCATCTTCGATGTGGCCACCCACGCGTGGGACCTCGCCAAGGCCACCGGTCAGAGCACCGACCTCGATCCCGAAGTCAGCGCCGTCGCGTACATGGTTGCGCAGAACATGCTGAGCGACGAACTGCGCGGCGCGGGCATCTTCGGCCCCGAGATCACCGTCGCCGACGACGCGCCGGTCGCCGATCGCCTCGCCGCGCTCGCCGGACGCACGCCGTAGCCCCGGTCTCGACGCGCTTCAGCCCGCGAGTGGGCGCATCCGGCGCACGGCCGCGACGGTCAACAGCAGGATGGCGGTGAGCGCGAAGAGCAACGTGAAGGCCGACGTGAGCCAGACCGCGAGGTCGAGGGGTGTGCTCGGGAGTGGTCGCACCGCCTGGTACGCGATGGTCAGCAGCGCCGACCACACGAGTACCGCGCGGCTGACACCGGCCCGGTGTCGCCACGCCGCGATCGGCAGCACCCACATCGCGTAGCTCGCGAGCACGTAGCTCCCGGCGAACAGGAACGCGGCGATCGCGCCGACCGCGACCAGTTCCGGGGTGGGGTCGGCCAGGCGGGAGCAGGCGAAGAGCAGCGCGAGGCCGATGACGACCACGATCGCGGCGGGGCCGATGCGACCGACCACCGCGTGCGCGGGCTCGCCCTCGGCGATGCCGAGCAGGTGCTCCACCGCGCCGCCGCGCCCGAACTGCCCGATCGATGCCCGGCTCAAGCGGTCGGAGGCGTCGGCGAGCGGGGTGAGCGCGCGCGTGCCGCCGGCCAGGACGTAGGGCACGACGACCACCAGCGCACCCGCGGCGCCCGCGCGCGCGGCGAGGCGTGCGCCGTGGTGTCGCCACGCCCAGATGAGCACGAATCCGAGTGCGGCGATCGCGACCAGCTTCACCGACGCCGCCACCGCGAGCAGCACGGCCGCGGCGACGAGTCGCCGTCGCCCCGCCAGCACGACACCGGCGAGCAGCGCGAACCCGACGAGTGCATCGTTGCGGCCGACGTTGACGACCTCGAGCATCACGACCGGATTGCATCCGACGAGCGCCACGACCACGGGGTCACGCGTCGTGCGGTACAGCAGCACGAGGATCGCCAGCACCGAGAGCGCGGCGAGCAGTTGGAAGCCGAGGCGGTTCGCGAGCACGTCGGGACCGGCGATCCACGCGACCCCCGCGGACATCGCGGTGAACGCGGGACCGTAGACCGATCGCGTGTGACGCCACCCCGACCCCACCTGGGCGAGGAGCGGGTCGTGCGGGAATTCGGCGGGCGCGTGCGTGTACGGGCTCACGCCGTAGTGCTGGAGGATGCGCCCGTCCATCGCGTAGGAGAACAGATCGCGCGACTCGGCGGGCGGCAGCACCACTGCGACCGCGAGCAACCCGAGCGATGCCACCACGACCATCGGCATCGTGAGCGCGACCCGCAGGGATGGAACCGCGACGATCGCCGCGAGCGCAGCGATGGCGCCGGAGATCGCGAGCGCCCGCACCCAGGCCGAAGCGGAGAAGCCCTCGTGTAGGACGACTGCGGTGCCGACCACGGTCACCGTCAACAGCGTGACGACGGCCACCCGGGCCCGGCGCATGCTCACGAAGGCGAGCAGATGCGAGCGGCCAGTTCGCGCGGCGCGGTGACCACGTCGAGGTCGCAGACCTCGACGAGGTGTTCGAGGTTCCGTTGGTGCAGCACGTCGTCGCCGAAACGGTTGAGTGCGACGACGACCGGGAAGCCCGCGAACGCGGCGACGGAGAGGCGTACCGCGTTGATGGCGCCGAGGCCGGCATCCGCGACCACCACCACGAGATCGGGCGCGAGCAGCGCGGCGAGCGCCACGTTGTCACCGTCGTCGCTGAGCGGCGAACGCGGCCCGCCGACCCCCTCGACCAGGCCGACGTCGACGGTCGCGGGCCACGTGATCGCGTCGGCGAGGTCACGAGTCGTGAATCCGGGCCGGCCCAGCTCGCGGGCCGCCATGGGCGGTGCCCATGCGAGTGCGTAGGTGCGCGACGCCGGGCACACCGACGCGGGATCCTCGCCGGTGGCGGCGGCGAGCACGTCGGCGTCGGTCGTGGTCGCATCGGGTTCACCCGACTGCACCGGCTTGCGCGCCGCGACCGTCGCGCCGGTGGCGTGCAGCTCGCGCGCGGCCGCCGCGGTCCACCAGGTCTTGCCGATGTCGGTGGCGGTGCCGCTCACGAACACCAGCGCGCGCGGACGACTCACGGCCGGTCGGGGAAGCACGCGGGGAACAGCGTCGAAAGCGCGGCGGCGAGCCCGTCGATCTGCTCGGCGGTGTGAACCGCCGAGAGCGCGACGCGAAGGCGCGACGTGCCCGGGGGGACGGTCGGGGGGCGGATGGCGGTGACCAGGTAACCCCGCTCCAGCAACTCCGCCGCGGCCGCGAGCGCGCGGGCCTCCTCGCCGCAGACGAACGGGATGATCGGTGACGGGTGTCCGGGCCGCAGCCGGTCGACGTTGGCGCGCAAGCGGGCGCGCAATGCCTCGCCTTCGGGTGACCGCAGCACCCGGAGCGCCGCGAGCGCGGCTGCGGTGTCGGCAGGCGTGGACGCGGTGGTGAAGATGTAGGCGCGGGCCCGGTTCACGAGCAGGTCGGTGTAGCGCGTCGGGCCGGCGACGAAACCACCGAGGGCACCGAGGGTCTTCGACAGCGTGCCGACCCGCAACACGTCGACGCCTCTGAGCGCGTCTGCGGCAAGCGTTGGCCCGAGCACTGCGTGCGCCTCGTCGACCACCAGGAGCGCGCCGTGCTGCGCGCACACTTCGGCCAACTTGTCGACGGGGGCGACGTCGCCGTCCATCGAGAAGGCGGATTCGGTCACTACGATGGCGCGCTCGGTGCCGGTGCCGCGCAGGATCTCGTCGACGTGCGCGGCGTCGCAGTGGCGGTAGACCGCGAGCGGCGCGCCGGCCAGACGGCGACCGTCGATCAGCGATGCGTGGTTGAACTCGTCGGAGCACACCAGCGTGTCGGGCCCGGCGAAGGTACCGAGCACACCGAGGTTGGCGACGAATCCGGTGGTGAACAGCACCGCGGACTCGGTGCCCTTCCACGCGGCCAGCTCGGTCTCGAGCTCGTCGTGCACCGGGCGCGACCCGACGATGAGGCGTGCGGCGCCCGCGCCGGTGCCCCACCGGTCGATGGCCTCGTGCGCGGCGCGCTGCACCGCCGGGTGGTGGGTGAGCCCGAGGTAGTCGTTCGACGCGAACGTCACCAGCCCCTCGGCGTCGGCGGCGGTGGGATCGAACGTGCGCGGCGCGCGCCACTGTCCGGCGGCCACGATGGCGTGCGTCGCGCCCGCAACCCAGTCGTCCCAGCGGCTCACTCTTCCCGCTCCTGGCGGCTACACCGCCGGGCCGCTGGGCCCCGCTCGCTGCTCGGCGGGATACCCGCCTCTCTTCGCTCGCTCACGCCGTCACCTCGTCGAGCGCGTCGACGAGCGCGTGCACGATGCGATGCAGTTCGGCCGACGTGACGGTCAGCGGCGGCATCAGCACGACGACGTCGCCGAGCGGTCGCAGCAACACGCCCCGATCGACGGCGGCCGCGCACACACGCCGTCCCCAGCGAGCGTCCTCGGGCGCCTCGAGCTCGACCCCACCCATCAGGCCACACAAGCGGACGGCGCGCACCGCGGGGTGCGACGCGACGCGGTCGTCAAGCAACCCGCGCAGCTCGGCCGACCGCGCCCGCACGTTGTCGATCACCGCCCACGCGTCGAGGAGCTCGAGGTGGCGCAACGCGACCGCTGCCGCCAGTGCATTCCCGGAGTACGAATGCCCGTGGTACAGCGTGCGATCGGAGAGATCGGGTCCGAGGAAGGTGTCGAACACCGGCCCGCTGGCCACCGTCGCCGACATCGGCAGGTACCCCGCGGTGAGGCCCTTGCCCAACACCAGCAGATCGGGCCGGAGCGCGCACTGCTCCGACGCGAAGAGGGTGCCGGTGCGACCGAACCCAGTTGCCACCTCGTCACAGATCAGAAGCACGTCGTGCGCGCGGCAGGCGGCGCCCAGCGCGCGCAGGCCGTCGGGGTCGGCGAGTTGCATCCCGGCCGCGCCTTGCACCATCGGTTCGACGATCACCGCCGCGAGCTCGTGCCGATGGGCTTCGATCATCGCCACCGCGGTGTCGAAGCAGCCGGGCTCGGCGAAGTTCGGTGCTCGCACCACCGGGAACCGCAACGGATCGAAGAGATCGGTGCCGAAGCCACCGTCGCCCACCGAGAGCGCGCCGATGGTGTCGCCGTGGTAGGCCCCCCCGAACGCGAGGAACGTGTCCCGGCCGCGGACTGCGCGGTTCACCCAATGCTGGAACGCGATCTTGAGCGCCTGCTCGACCGCGGCGGCGCCGTCGGAGGCGAAGAGGAAGTGTGGGTCGTCGACAGGGACGACGCGCGCCAGCGCCTCCGCCAACTGGACCACGACCACGTTGCCGTTGCCGAGCATCGTGGAGTGCGCACCCCGATCGAGTTGCGCGCGTACGGCATCGTCGAGCTCGGGAACGTGATGACCGAGGGTGTTGACCCACAGCGACGAGATGGCGTCGAGGTAGCGACGACCGTCGACGTCGATGAGCTCGTGACCCTCGGCCCGCTCGACGACGACCGGCGCGTGGTCGGCGAACGTGTCCATCTGCGTGAACCCGTGCCACACGACGGCCGCGTCACGCGCCACCCATTCGTCGTGGCGCCCCACGAGCTAGTCGGCGACGTGGTCGGCGTCGAGGACGCGGAGCGCGACCCGCAGCCGCTCGGCCGCGGCCTCGAGCGAACCCGCCGGTGGATTCGGGTCGGCGTGCGCGAAGGACAGCTCCGACACCGAGTCGAAGGGCACGACGTGCAGGTGGACGTGCGGAACTTCGTCGCCGACGATCATCACGCCGACGCGCCGCGGCGCGAAGGCGGCATCTTGCGCGCGTCCGATGATCTGCGCCACCCGGAACAGGTGGGCGGCGAGGTCGGGATCGAGGTCGATCCAGTGGTCCACCTCAGCGCGGGGCACCACGAGAGCGTGGCCCGGGTGCATCGGGTTGATCGAGAGGAACACCACGCACTCGGGATCCCGCCACACGAACACGCCCGGGATGTCGCCGTCGATGATGCGACTGAACAGCGTCGGCATGCGGCCAGGCTAGCGATCGTCCCTGGATCGGGTTCAGTGCGGTCCGGCGAGCAACGAGTCGGCCTGGGCACCGGCGCGACGGGCACCGGCGATGATCGACGCCAGTGCGAACAACGCTGCGGCCACGAGCACGATCGCACCGCCCGCGGCGAGCGCCCACTGGCGCGCCGCAAACAGGCCGAACACCGACGACACGATGCCCACACCGACAGCGCCGAGGAGCGTGCCCCGGAACGAGCGGGCCAACAATCGGCTCGTCGCCACCGGAAGCACCATGAGCGCGGCGATCAGCAGCACGCCGACGATACGCATTGCCATCACCACCGTGACCGCGGTGAGCACGGCGAGCATCACGTTCAAGGTGCGCGCCGGAATCCCCGCGACCCGCGCCGAGTCTTCGTCGAGCACCACCGCGAGCAGTGCGCGACCGGTGATGCCGATCGCGAGCACGATGACCGCACCGAGCGCGAGGACTGTCCACACGTCGTCGGCGGTCGCGGTGAGGATGGATCCGAACAGGTACGGCTGCAGGTTGGTGTTGGTCGCCGACCGGCTGGCCAGGACGACGCCGGCCGCGATGCCGCCGTAGAACACGAGCGCGAGCGCGAGGTCGCCGGTGGCGCTGCCGCGGGTGCGCAAGAACTCGATCACGAGCGCCGCCGCCACCGCGACCGCCAGCGCGGTCCACGTGGGTGACGTGTCGAGCAGCAGGCTGGCGCCGATCCCGGCGACGGCGACGTGACCGATGCCGTCGCCCAGCAACGACAATCCCTTCTGCACGAGGAACACGCCGATGAGCGGCGCGGTCGCGCCCACGACGACGGCGGCGAGCAGGGCCAGCTGCATGTAGGTGCGATCGAAGGGCCACGGCAGCGCCCACGGCATCCCCGGCAAGCCGCCCACTACGAGCGCTCCATCACGTGAGCTCCATCACGCGAGCTCTTCGAGCCAGAGCGGGAGATCGTCGCGGTGCACGCCGAGGCTCACGCCGGTGGCGGCGAGCTCCGCGGGTGGGCCGTCGAACATCACGTGGTGTTTCAGCACGATCACGCGATCGAGATCGTCGGCGACCGCGCCCAGTTCGTGCGACACGAGCAGCACCGCGGTCTGGTGTTCCTGCAGGAGGTGCACGAGCGAATCGCGGAACAACCGCTGCGAGTCGACGTCGACGCCGGCGATCGGTTCGTCGAGCACCAGCAGCTGCGGATCGGCCGCCAGCGCGCGGGCGATGAGCGCGCGCTGCTGTTGACCACCCGACAGCTCGGTGAGTCGTTTCTTGCGGTGTTCGGTGAGCGCGACCGAATGGAGCGCGTGGTCGACTGCCTCGCGATCGTCGGCGCGCCGGCGGCGCCACCAGCCCTGTTTGGGGAGACGACCGGTGGCGACGACCTCTTCGACGGTCGCCGGGAGATCGGACGCGATGCGCGGTCGTTGGGGTACGTACCCGACCCGCCAGCGATCGCGCAGGTCGCGCGGGGCCACGCCGAACACCTCGACCGATCCCGACTGCGGCGCGAGGAGCCCGAGGAGGATGCGCAGCAGCGTCGACTTCCCGGCGCCGTTGGGACCGGCCAGCGCCGCGAACTCACCTCGGTGCACGGCGAGGTTCACGCGATCGAGCACGGTCTCGGGACCGTAAGCGAACGACACGTCGGTGGCGGCGAGGACCGTCGGGGCGTCGGCCTCAGAATTGAGCATGATTCTCATTATGGCCGCTCCGGGCGCAGGCGCCACGCGGCGGCCACCGCCAGGCCCGCACCCAGCCCGAGCGTGATCGTCACGAGCAGTCGAGTGACGACCGAACCCAACGTGCTCGGCACCTGCGAGTGCCCGAGCATCGCGACGTCGGCGAGGCCACCGGCGACGAACAAGAAGATGGCGGCGATCAGCACGACGGGAACCGCCGACTCAGCTCCCCGCCGTGCGATCCAGCCGAGCGCGACGAGCGCGATCACGATGGCGGCGATCGAGTACACGCTCTCGGTGCTCTTGGTGCCGAACGACGCGGTCGATGCCCCCCACAACCCGACAACGTGGAGCAGTTGCGTGAGAGCGAGCGCGGCGAGCACGATCGTGAACAGCGCGGCCCACCACCGCGTGCGCGCCCCCACGACGACGAGCGCGGCGAGCACCAACGCGCCGAACACCCAAGGCCACGGTGACGGCGGCGGCACGTAGATGATCTGGCCGCGCACAGCAACCGACTGGCCGCCGACGCGCAACGGGATCTCGATATTGTCGACCACGTGGCGAGCGTCGGGTCGGCGGGCCACTTCGGGCGGATCGTCGGTACCCATGAAGTGCGCGCGGTGATCGTGCCAGCGCGCGGTGCGCGACGTCGAGATCCGCTTCCACACGGGGGACGCGTGCGCGTCGGCCGACTTCGGCAGCGCGCCCGTGAGCGTCGAGGAGCGGTTGAGAACCGTGGCGGGTGAGAGCGTGTTCTCGAAGACCCCGCTAGGCCCCACCCGGAGGTACGGCTCACCCTCGTAGCCGAGCACGACCACCTCGACCGGGCCGCGGTTGGTGAGCTCGATCTGGGTGCCGAGGTCGACGGCCCGCACTTCCAACCCGGCGACGTGAGGGGTGACCGACTGCAGCACAGTCTCGTAGTTGGTGGGCTTCAGCCCGCCCAGCCCGTGCGCCGACGCGGGAGCCGCGCCGACCAGCAACCACCCACCCACGAGCGCGCTCACGAGCCCGGCCCGGAGCCACCACCGGCGGCGGATCATCCGCCGTCGACCGCAGCGGCGAACGGCCGCGTGTGCTCGTCCACTGCGACCGACGATACTGGCGCGATCCGACGCTCTTCCCCCCGTCCTCCTCGCGTCGACCCGGTGCCGTGATCCGACGCCTGCTCGCGCTGGTCCTGCTGGCTGTCGCCATCGGCGTGGTTGCCGCGGCACCAGCGTCGGCCCACGCCCAGCTCCTCACGACCCAGCCGCAGAACGGCGGCCAGTACGACCGTTCTCCCGCGGCAGTCACGCTCCGGTTCGACGATGCCGTCGAGGTCGCGCTCGGCGGGATCCGCGTGTACACCGGCCAGCGGGACCGCGTGGACACGGGATCGCCCGAGCACCCGAACGGCAACCAGCGCGAGGTCGCGGTGTCGTTGCCGAAGCTCGCAGACGGCACCTATCTCGTCGCGTGGCGGGTCACGTCGTCGGATTCGCATCCGGTGGAGGGTGCGTACACGTTCCAGGTGGGTGCGACGGCGACGCTCAGCAAGCGGAGCGCGCAGACCGCGGCCAACGCGCTGCTTGCCGCGAACGGCGGTAGCCGCACCGTCGGCGTGGTGTACGGCGTCGGGCGCGTCGTGCTCTTCGCCGGGCTCGCGCTGCTCATCGGCGGCGCGGTCTTCCTCGCGTGGGTGTGGCCCCGGGGACGCGACGATCGACGCGCGGCGCGGATCGTGTGGACGGGCTGGATCGCCGTCGCGGTGGCCACGGTCTCCGGCGTCGCGCTCGAGGGCGTGTACGCGGCCGGACTCCCGCTCGACAAGGTGTTCGACCTTTCGATCGCGCGCGACGTGTTCGACACGCGTTACGGCCGGGTAGCGCTGGCGCGCCTGGCGCTGCTCGCGCTGGCGTATCCGCTCGTTCGCCGATTGTTGCACCGTCACCCCGCCGCCGAACATCCCCTCGGCGTTGGATGGATCGTCGGCGCCGCGTTGGTGGGCGCCGGACTCGCGGTGACGCCCGGCATCAGCGGCCACGCCGGCACCGGGATCCAAACCGGACTGGCGATCCCGGCCGACCTCGTGCACGTCGTGGCGATGGCGTGCTGGCTGGGCGGGCTGCTCATGCTGTGCGTCGCGGTGCTGCCCCGCAGCGACGCCGATAAGCTGCGCGAGGTGTTGCCGCGGTATTCCGCGCTCGCGCTCGGCGCGATCGTGGCCCTCGTGCTCTCGGGCACGTACCAGACGTGGCGTCAGGTCGGCAGCATCGACGCGCTGAAGCACACCGACTACGGGCACCTTCTCATCGCCAAGTTGATCGCGTTCGCGGCCCTGGTGGTCGCTGCCGCGTTCAGCCGCGAGGTCGTGAACCGTCGCTTCCGCGGCGGGGTGCCCGACGACGAGGAGATCGACGCGACGGTCCCGGTCGCGGTGGGCGTCGGCGGTGGTAGTGGTGGCAGTCGGTTCGCCGCCGACGACGCCGGACCCGACGCCGGACCCGACGATTGGCATGACGACACCACCGACGAAGAAGAGGTGCGTCGACTGCGGCGCTCGGTGTTGGTCGAGGTGGTGATCGCGGTCATCATCTTGTCGATCACCGCGTTGCTCGTGAACGCGGCGCCGGCGCGTTCGGCGACGACCCAGCCGGTCTCGCTCACGATGAAGTCGAAGGAAGTGTGGGTCTACGTCGACATCGCCCCCGGCATCTCCGGTCGCAACGACATGCACTTCACCGCGCT
>Ga0075026_100000504_pt1 | contig 15694 bp, 12 predicted proteins | sample Str012_2_FD_71392 | JGI IMG/M metagenome (GOLD analysis project Ga0075026, IMG submission 71392) | Freshwater sediment microbial communities in response to fracking from Pennsylvania, USA - Straight Creek_MetaG_SC_2012 | ecosystem: Environmental > Aquatic > Freshwater > Creek > Sediment...
ATCTGTGCGCGTGACCTTCAGGAATGCCTGCTGCTGCAGCTCTATCGCAGACAGACGGATGCTCCTGAAGGCTCCATTGATGACGCGATCCAGATCCTGGAACACCATTTCGACGAGTTCACCAAGAAGCACTACGAAAAGATCCAGCGGAGCCTGGACCTCGACGATGATGACCTCAAGGCAGCCATCGGACAGATCATACGCCTCACCCCCAAGCCCGGTGGGAATGTAGGCGAAATGAAATCGAACGAGAGTTATGTCATCCCTGACTTCTTCGTACTGAACACAGCGGGCAAGCTCGATATCACGCTGAACTCGCGCAACGCTCCCGACCTGCGCATCTCGGAAGGTTACCGCGACATGCTCAAGGAGTATGACCGTGGCAGTAAAAAGGACAAACGCCAGAAGGAGGCGGTCATGTTCATCAAGCAGAAGATCGATGCCGCCAAATGGTTCATCGATGCCATCAAACAGCGTCAGCATACCCTGTATGTGACCATGGAAGCCATCCTGGACCACCAACGCGAGTTCTTCCTCACCGGCGATGAGACCACGCTGCGGCCGATGATCCTGAAGGACATCGCCGAGCGCACCAACCTGGACATCTCCACCGTGAGCCGTGTCGCTAACAGCAAGTTCGTCCAGACCGAATTCGGCACCTATCGGCTCAAGTTCTTCTTCAGCGAATCGCTCAGCACCGAGAGCGGCGAAGAGGTCTCCACCCGCGAGGTCAAGAAGATCCTCAGCGATATGGTGGAAGGTGAAAGCAAGAAGCGTCCACTCAGCGACGAAAAGCTGACGGAGATGCTTCAGCAAAAAGGTTATAATATTGCACGCCGGACGGTGGCCAAGTACAGGGAGCAATTGAACATCCCCGTCGCCCGTCTCCGGAAAGAACTCTAAGCCATGACCGAAGTCGATCTGCAGCGGCCCGGCTCCATCAACTGGCCGGCCAGGCTGATATCCATTCTCTTCCACCCCTTGCTGCTGGGCGTGCTCATGGCTGCGTACATGATCTTCTGGAATCCGGACTTCTTCGTCGGCATGCCCAGGGTGCGCATTCTCCGATTCATCACGTTCACCAGCAATACCGTAGTCTACCTCCTCCTGGTCGTGCTGTTGCTTCGTGGACTGGGTTTCTCGAAATCGATCCTGCTGCACACGCAGCGGGAACGGATCATTCCTTACATGGTCTCCATAATTCTGTATTTCTGGACCTGGCTGGTATTTCGAAACCTGCCGGATGTTCCAGTGGAATTGGCCGATATGTGTTTTGGCATGTTCCTCTCCGCTTCAGCCGCCCTGATGCTGAACAGTTTCTTCAAGATCAGCATGCATGCGATCGGCGTGGGTGGCTTGATGGGTTTGATGGTCATCCTCCTTCGCACCGGTCACTTGTCATCCGCGTTGCCGCTGATTGCTTCCATCCTCATCACCGGCATGGTCTGCAGTGCCAGGCTGGCGGATTCCGACCATCGCGGATTCGACATCGTCACCGGCCTGCTGGTGGGATTCCTCGGTCAGATCATCTCCCATTGGTTATAAGGCAAAAAAAAGCCCGGTCTCGTAGCAGACCAGGCTCAAACCTAACCATTCTAAAATCCACTAACTATTTAGCACCTGTGACCTGGACAGGTATTTCTTATCGGGGTAATATATGAAGAGCAGGTTGCCGCTCTTGATCCGGTCGATCACACTTCGGCTATCCTTTTCCGGTAGTGCTGGACAGCCCCAGCTGCGGCCCAGGTAACCTTTGCGGGCGATGGCTGATTCGTTGGCATAGTCCGCCGGGTGCATTACGATGGCCCTGTTGAGTGCATTGTCATTGAAACCACGGTCCAGGCCTTCGAGCTTGAGCGAGTATCCATTGGAACCCATGTACGGTTCGCGGGTCACGTAGAAACCGAGGCTGCTCTTGTTCGAGGAGCGGCGGTTTGAGAACCGGTGTGCAAATTCACCTCCGGTGTTCTTGCCATGGGCCACGACGGTATTATATAACACGCTCATGTTGCGAAGGTCGATCACCACGAACCTGCGTTCGCGGGAAGAGCGTGTGAAGTCGATGATGGAAATGATGCTGTCACCACTCAATACGCCTTTGCGCGAGATCTTGTCGAATCCTTTCAGGGCGAGCTTCAGGACATCCTGTGAGAAGCCCAGCTGGTCCAGATGGGTGAAGGCGTAGATGCGGTCGGAAAAATTGAGGGAAGTGGGAAGGCCACTCAGGCCGGGGGTCATCCTGACCACCTTTTCGTATGGAATCACGTTCCTGGGGAGCGGCGCCCGGGTACTCGACATGACGAGAGGCGCGCATAGAACGGCAGTCACGGCTATGAGCCTGGATACGGATTTTTTCATGGATACGGGGTACTTGGCGGACCCTAATAGAACGGACCTCTTCATTTGATATTGCCTTTTTTGGGTGGAAAAAAGCCGCTCCATCGATCAACACTTGTTCGTCAGCTACTTGGGGCGGGAAAAAAGCAGTGGCCTGATTCTGGTCGTGCAAAGGTAAGTTGGCATACCCGGTTCCGGGTATATCAGGAAGCCTGCGGGCAGGATTTTAACTTTTCGGGGTAGGGGCCTATAAAACACTTATAATATTGAATATCAATATATTAAAACTGGTGGCACGAGGTGGTGGCACGAGGTGGTGGCACAGGGTGGTGGCACAGGGTGGTGGCACAGGGTGGTGGCACGGGGTGGTGGCACGAGGTGGTGGCACAGGGTGGTGGCACGAGGTGGTGGCACGAGGTGGTGGCACCAGTTTCTCATACTTTTGAACCATGCGCCTGTTGCCGATCATTCTTTTGATGCTCCCCATTCGGCTCCTCGCTCAAGCCCCCACGACCTACACCGCGAAAGGGCACTCCCACAACGACTACGCCGGCCTACAGCCCTTCACGAACGCATATTCCCATGGCTTCGGTTCCATTGAGGCCGACGTGTTCCTGGTTCGGGACACGCTATGGGTCGGACATGTGCCAGGCGATGTGGAACAGCGACGTTCGCTGGAAGATCTTTATTTACGCCCACTAGCGGATCATGTGCAGGCCAACAAGGGGCATGCCTACCCGGATCATAAACAGAAGCTTCAGCTGATGATCGACATCAAGACAGAAGCCATCCCGACCCTGGAAGCACTAATTCGGGAGATCGGCAGGCACCCAGAACTCACCAGAAGTACCGGCCTGACCTGGACCATTTCGGGTAACCGTCCGCCGGACAGTACCTATGACCGATATCCCGATCTTATCCGATTCGATGGCGATATCACCCGGCCGTACGCCGATGCCCCACTTCGGCGCATCCCCATGATGAGCGCCGACTTCATCCGCCTCGTGGATTGGCACGGGAAAGCCCCTCTGGATCCATCCAACCAGGAAAAACTTCACAGCCTGATCGAACAGGCTCACCGCCAGGGAAAGAAAGTGCGATTCTGGAATGCGCCGGATGATCCCCCGTCATGGGCCATCCTGCTGAGCTTGGGTGTGGACTACATCAATACGGACAAGGTCGCTGAGTTTGCGGGGTATCGATGAGTGGCGGGTGAGTCCCCTTCCTAATTTGGTTAATCCCCCTTCCCATTCATTCAGTTTACTCCGAACCCCTTATCTTTATCCTTTGACCCACCCCGATAGAAGACATTGCTTGCTCCCGGCAAGATCGAACCTCTCCTGCCAATGAATGGATAGGTCGGAAGTCCGGAACCTGGGGATCCACCCAAACTTTAGCATACCCGCCTCTCCGGCCCTGGTCGGAGGAGTGATTTTTTTGATAAACCAACACACTGACTATGAGTTTTCTCAAACGCGCGCTGACAATGCTCGTGTTCAGTCTCCTGACCATCGCAGCCTTGGCCCAGAAACAGACCATTTCCGGCACCATCAAAGACGCCAAGACCGGCCAACCCCTTTCCGGCGTGTCGATCCGGGTGAAATCCACCAAGGTGGGCACCAACACGGACGGCAATGGCCTCTACACACTGAGTGCCATTCCCGGTGAAGACCTGGAGATCACTATGACAGGCTATGAGACCCGTACGATCAAGGCAGGAGCCACCGCTTCGCTTGACATCTCCCTCGTGCCCGCCGTGGCCACCCTCACGGATGTGGTCGTCACGGGTTCGCGTGGTGGCGCCCGCGCCAAAACGGAGACCGCCGTGCCGGTCGATGTCATTCGCCTGAACCAGTTGGGCGTGTCCTCTGCCAAGATGGACCTGACATCCGTGCTCAACTACGCGGCCCCTTCGTTCAACTATAATAAACAGACCGGCGCCGACGGTGCTGACCATATCGACCTTGGCACCCTGCGTGGACTTGGCCCTGACCAGACCCTGGTGCTCATCAACGGCAAGCGTCGCCACACGACCGCCTTCGTCGCACTCTTCGGCACACGCGGTCGCGGCAACTCCGGCGCCGACCTCAACGGCTTCCCCGAGGCAGCGGTGGACCATATCGAGATCCTGCGGGATGGCGCCTCTGCGCAATACGGCTCCGACGCGATGGCTGGTGTCATCAACATCATCCTGAAAAAGGACATCAACCACTGGAACATCCAGGGTGGATGGGCCGGCTTCGATGATCCCAAGTACAACGCGTGGAAGACCCGCGCAGGGAATGAATATTATTACGGCAACCGCATCGATGGCGGTACCCTTTCCCTCTCCGCCAACAATGGCTTCGCCCTCGGCAAGAACGGCGGCTTCATCAACATATCGCTTGACGTCTTCAAGCAGAACAAGACCTATCGCCAGGTGGCGGACACCAACGTGATGTCCAACCCCGACGCCATGATCCTGAACACCGGTCGGCGAGCATTTGGCGATGGATCTGTGACCACGGTCGGCGGCATGTATAATATGGAGATCCCCCTGAGTAAGAGTGGCAAGACCACCTTTTATTCCTTCGGAGGTATCAATCACAAAAGCAGCGATGCCTTCGCTTACTCACGCAACTATAGCGGCCGCCCCGACAGGTTCCCGATGGATGCCAGCGGAAACCTGATCATGGTCCCGGACATCATGCGCACGTCAAAATCGGGCGAGATCTATTACAACCCGCACATTCAAACCAAGATCAATGACATTTCCTTCGCTGCAGGTCTTAAAGGTGGAAGCGATGCAGGGCTGCATTGGGATCTGAGCAACACCATCGGGCGGAATGATTTCCACTACTATGGTGACAAGACCTTCAACGCCTCCATTATCGGCAGTGCAGCCAGGACACATTTCGATGACGGCGGATTCAATTTCCTGCAGAACACCACCAACCTGGATTTCAGCAAGGCATTCAAGAATGTCGCCAGCGGCCTGAATCTCGCGTTCGGCGCGGAGATGAGGTATGAGAAATACGGCATCTACAAGGGCGAAGAAGCCTCCTATGCCAACTACGATCCCGCCAAAGCCCAGGCTCCCGGCTCGCAAGGCTTCCCCGGTTTCAGTCCGGACGATGTGATCGATGCCAGCCGCACCAATCTCGGTGTTTATGCTGATGCGGAACTGAACGTCACCAAGGCCTGGCTGGTGGACGGTGCCGTGCGCTTCGAGAACTATTCCGATTTCGGCTCCGTATTCACCTGGAAACTCGCCTCCCGTTTGAAGCTGGCCCCGAACTTCAATCTGCGCGGTTCCGTGAGCACGGGCTTCCGCGCCCCCTCATTGGCCCAGATCAATTTCAGCAACACCCTGACCTCCTTCAGTGGCGGCAACCTGGTGCAGTCGCGCATCGCCCGAAACGGCGATGATGTGACGAAGGCAGCAGGCATCCCCAACCTGAAGCAGGAGACCTCTTTCAACGCCAGCCTCGGCTTCTCCTGGAAGGCTGCCCCTAACCTGACCTTCACGATCGATGGTTACATGGTCAAGGTCAAGAACCGCATCGTGCTCTCCGGTCTCTTCAGCGCCGATGACCCCGACCTTCCTCCCGAATTCACCGATAAACTCAAAGCCCTCAACGTATCCACGGCACAGTTCTTTGACAATGCCGTCAACACCACCAACAAGGGCATCGACATCGTGGCCGACTACAACAAACGCTGGGGCAAGAACAGCTTGCGTATCCTATTGGCTGGCAACTTTCAAGACATGAAGGTGGATGAGGTTCATTATCCCGCTGCCTTCTCCAGCACCTACAAGCAGCAGAAGACCTTCTTCAGCGATCGGGAAGAAGCCTTCCTGTTGGCCTCCGCCCCCAAATCAAAACTCAGCCTGGGACTCGACTACATCGCAGGCAAATTCGGCGTGGGCGCACACCTTACCTACTACGGCAAGATGCTGACCAAGGGCTTCGGCTGGACAGGCTTCGCTTCAGCAGCGGGCTCCGGTGGACCTGGCGACCCTGCCATCTCCGGCAGCTTCACGGGCATCGATCCCTATGTGGATGACGACCGTTACCTCGACCAGAGCACCTACACCGGTGATGGCGTACACATCCATCCCGAGAACTTCGTGTACAAAGGCAAGCTCTCCACAGACCTGTATGTCTCCTACCAGATCGCCAAACCCGCCACGATCTACATCGGTGCGGACAACATATTCAATGTGCATCCGGGTCTCTCCGCCGTTCCGCAAGGCCGCTACCAGGGTTTCGACAATGAGACCGGTGGTGCGTGGGAATCTGTGCAGATGGGCTTCAATGGACGCCGGCTATTCGCCCGCTTCGTCCTGAACTTTTGACACCTGACCCCTAGAAAGAAGAATGCCGGGCTTATGCCTGGCATTTCTTTTTATACCTGGCGGAAGAGATCTTCCGCCGAGAGTTCATCTTCCGCCAACACTGCAATTCCATTCATCTTCAGCGATGCTGCTCGTATCTCCTGGCGGGTAACAGGTCCTTAAGGTCCTCCATCTCCATCTTCCCGATGGCCGCACTGTTCATCGCTGATATGGCTTCTTCCAACTGTTCTTCGGAACGCACTCCGACCACCACGCTGCTCACGGCCGGATGGTGAAGCACGTATCGCAAAGCCGTCTGTGCGGGCCGTCGACCGGCATGCGCACCATCGGACAGGGCCTCGCGAGCGCGATCCATCGCTGCCGCTTCCTGTCCCAGGTATTCCTTTCCGGCCTTGTTCACCAGCAGCCCCTGCGCGAGTGATCCGCGCACCAGCACGCCGATGCCCTTTTCCAGCAACAGGTCCAGCATGGCTTCTTCCGGCCGCCTGTCGGCCAGACTATATTGCATCATCACGCTCGTAATAGATGATCGTTCCACCCAGGTCCGGATGACATTGGGCCGGATCGAAGAGATGCCGTAGTGCAGGATCTTGCCTTGCTTTTTCAGGATCTCAAAGGCGTCGATGGTCTCGTCCATGGGATCTTCGATCGTTCCGCCATGCAATTGATACAGATCGATGCGGTCCGTGCCCAGTCTTTTCAAACTCTCCTCCACGGAAGCCATGATGTGTGCTTTCCGCGGGTTCCAATCCAGTCCGCTGCCATCGGCGCGCCACTGGTTGCCCACCTTGGTGGCCAGTATGACCCGGTCACGATGGCCCGACAAGGCCTTGCCAACGATCTGCTCATTGAGCCCATGCTCATATATGTCGGCCGTGTCTATGAAGTTGATGCCGAGATCCATTGCACGATGGATCAGGGCGATGCCCTCCCGCTCGCTTGCAGCTTTGAGCGACATGCAGCCGAAGCTGATGGCGGAGACATTCAATCCGGAGTGGCCGAGTATGCGGTATTCCATGTTGGTTGTTAACAGCCTTACGGCAGTTGTTGCTAAAATATGACTACCCGGCGACCTTGAATCCCTGAATCCACCACACTCGCCTCCACATCGAACACTTCATGGATCATCGAGGCATCAAGCGAATGACCACCAAGGATATCATGCGCCACACGGCCATTCTTCATGAAGAGAATGCGGTCACCGTAAGTGAGCGCGTGGTTCAGGTCGTGGAGAATGGCGATGACCGTTACTTGTTCACGCGTGAGATCGCGGGCCAGGCCGAGCACTTGATGCTGATATTTCAGGTCGAGATGGGACACGGCTTCATCGAGGAAAAGAAAGCGGCCATGTCCGTCAACGGGCTCCCAGATCTGGGCCAGTGCCCGTGCGAACTGGACACGTTGCTGCTCGCCCCCTGAAAGGGTCAGGTAGTCCCGTTCGGAAAATGCCGTCACGCCAGCGGCCTCCATCGCTTTCGCCACGATGGCCTCGTCATGTTTGGAATGGACGATGCCGAAATGAGGATAGCGTCCCATCATGACGATGTCGTATACGCGCAACGGAAAATGCAGTTCAGGATTCTGGCTCATGACCGCACGCAGGCGTGCGACATCCTTCCTGTCCAACACGAACACGTCCTGCCCATCATAGCGGATCGTGCCAGCGGTGGGTCTTGATTCGCCGCTGAATACTTTCAGGAAAGTGGACTTGCCGCAGCCATTGGGCCCCACGATGACATGGAACTTGCCAGGAGCGAAATCGGCATCGATGCCATCCAGGATGGTCTTGCCGCCGATGACATGCCGTATGCCCCTGGCCTCAAGCATAGAACCCTCCTTTCTGCATCTTGCGCGTGTTGGAGATGAGCATGTACAGGAAGACGGGTGCACCGACGAAGGCGGTGATGATCCCGATGGGAAATTCCGAAGGGGCCACGAGTACGCGGGCGACCAGGTCGGCCAGGTTGAGGATGATCGCTCCCAACAGCGCAGAGCCGATGATGAGGAATCGGTTGTCGCTGCTGCGCACCAGTCTCAGCATATGCGGCACGATCAGTCCCACAAATGCGATCACGCCGACCAGGCTGGTGGCCATGGCGACGAGGAAAGTATTGACGAGAATGACGCGCCGCTTCAGACTCTCCGTACGGACGCCAAGATAGCCCGCCTCTTCCTCGCCCAGCATGAGCGCGTTGAGGGCCTTGGCCTGCCGAAGGCTGAACAGGATACCCAGCGCCGTGGATACCCCCACGATCAACACACCGTTCCAGTCCGCGCCGGAGAGTGTGCCGAGGTTCCAGAAAGTGATGCTGCGCGCCTGTGGGTCGCGGGCAACGTATGAAAAGAAGCCTGTACCTCCGTTGGCCATCGCGTTGACGGCGATGCCCGCGAGGATCATCGTATTGACGTTGGTCTTGCCGAAGATGTTCGAGAGTCGATACACGATCATCGTTGCGGTGAAGCCTCCGGCGAAGGCGAAGATCGGGAGCAGAAAAGGGCCGAGCACATCCGCATAGGCCCCGGCGATGCTCTTGCCCATGACGAAGACGAAGGCCGCGCCGAGGGCAGAACCGGAGGAAGTACCCACCAGGCCGGGCTCTACGATGGGATTGCGGAACAGCGATTGCATCAGTGCCCCGGACACCGACAGGGACGCGCCCACCAGGGCACCCAGGATTACGCGGGGAAGCCTGATCTGAAGAAAGACCTGCTCCTCGACATGGGTGAAAGAGGCCGTGGTGGCCATGCCCAGTCGTTTCACAAGGATGCCCAGGATCTTGTCATAGGAAAGCTCCACTGCACCCACCCGAACGGAGATGAACAGGGTGATGATGAGCAGGACGGCCAGTCCCGCATAGATCGTGGCGTAACTGGCTTTCCGCATCAGGGCTTCTTGTGCACGAGCTGCATGATCTTGAGCACGTTCTCGCCGGTGCGTGGACCGAGATAGACCAGGTCATGCTCCTCGATGCGGTAAATGCGGTCATTCTTTGCCGCGGGTGACAGGGAGATGCCGGGCAGTTGCTTGAACTTCTCCAGGCTGCCCTGCAGGTCATAGCCGAAATCGGTGGCGAGGATGACATCCGGCTGAGCGGCAGCGATCACTTCCGCGCTGAGGTCATGCCATTTCTGCGCCGTATCGGAAGCGTTGACGGCACCGGCCCATTCCAGCATCTGGTTGGGTACGCCCTTCTTGTTGAAGACGAAATATTTGTTGGCGGCCTGACCGAAGTGGATGATGAGCACCCGGGGCTGGTCCTTGTAGCTCTTGCGCGCAGAATCGAGCTTGGCCATGTCGGCATCGAGCTTGTCGCAGAGTGCCTTGCCCTTACTCTCCGAATGGAACTCATTCGCAACGGTCATGATCAGCCACTTCGTGGAATCGATCGAAGGGCCGGCCTTGAACTCACGCAGCGGGATGCCCACCTTCTTCACCTGTTCGATCACATTTTCCGGTGCAATGTTGCCGTCATGCCAGACCACGCTCGGGTTGAGCGAGATGATGCCTTCCGCATTCAACGCGCGGTGATAACCCACGGTAGTGAGCTTCTTCGCCGCTTCAGGATACGTACTGGAAATGTCCACACCCACGAGCGATGTGTCACCGCCCACGCCGAATATGATCTCGGTGAGTTGCTTGGATACGCAGACGATGCGCGTCTTGCCGTCAGACTCTTCCTTTTTTTCCCCGAAACGTCCACAGGAAGCGAGGGAAAGCAATACAAGACCGGACAGGAACAGTGACCTCATCGTAAGGATTTTGATGAGGGGTGAAAATACGACGAAATCGAGGATCGAGGATCGAGGATCGAGGATCCGCAAAATCAAACCGTACCTCCCTGATGGCAATTTCGTCGCGGAGTATGACCGTCAGCGGTCGGCTGTTGATCCTCGATCCTCGATCCTCGATCCTTGATCCCCTATTTCCCACCTTTCAGCTCAGCCTGGAGTTTCTTCAGCTCCTCCCATTTACCCGTGGCAGCGAGTTTCGCCTGCTTGGGCCAGGTGCCGGGGTCATGCATTTTATAGCGGGAACCGGCGGCATCCAGGATGGTACGCAACGCAGTGACCTTCTGTTTGGACAGTTCGTCAAATGAAGTGACGCCATTCGCAGCGAGGATCTCGGCGATCTTCTTGCCGATGCCTTCAACCAGGGTCAGGTCATCCGGGCCGGAGGCCACAGGCATCGCAGCTTTTTTCGCAGGGGCCTTCTTCGCAGCAGGCTTCTTGGCGGACTCGACCACCTCGCCATCGTCCGATACGGCGATGAGGCAATTGTCCACCATGACGCGGTCGTCGTATACGTAACGGATCGCATTATTGTCGTTCACCCAGCGGCCATCGCTGAGGAGATAGCGATACTGGTAGGAGCGACCAGCTTCAAGTGATATCGTGACGGAGAGGCCGCCATCCTTTGACTTCTTGAGCGAGTATCCCTTCTCGGGAGCCCAATGGTTGAATTCACCCAGCAGGAGGCCTTCCTTTGCACCAGCAACAGTTTCTGGGGAGAGGACGAACGTTACTTTCTTCTTCATATTTGAATATTTTGGATTTGATGTGATCAGCCGCAAAGGTAGCCTAAAACAGGCTCAAAACCTTACCGGGCGGGCTTTTATAGCGGAAACGGTTGTGTTCGGAACTTGTACCCCGCCGATGGGTTACCTTCTATCGGCGGCTTTTGAATGGGCTTGGTGAACTGCCCGGTCTTGGCAGGAAATCCCCTCGGAGTGTGCATCTCAGCGATGCAGGCGTTGAACTATCAAATGATATTTTCGCCGAACTCGGTCATGAAGGACCGGTGGAAAACGCAGTAAATTGGTGGGCTACATCCCCTACCCAAGTGGAAAAACCGCACTGCGATGCATGCCAGAACATCTACCGGGACGACTCCCGGATCGGCCGGAACTCCAGACGGTAAACGCTACGGAACCTTGTTCCGTGAAGTTCTTGTATAGCTCTCTCCTTATCGGCGATGGACCATCATCATTCTCTTTGCAGTCCTTGTCGAGACTTCCATGGGGTTGGCCGCCCCGTGGCCGCTGAAGGTCATCATCGACCATGTCATTGGCGATAAGCCTCTGCCCGGCTGGCTGCGCGATCTGGGGTTGTATAGCAACGGCTCGCACGATTTGACACTGGCGGCGGTGGCAGCCTTGGCGATGATCTTCATCACCGCATTGGAAGGACTGGCCGGGTATATCAACAATTACTATACGGAAAGTGTCGCGCAGTATACCGCCAATGACCTGCGCCGTAGGCTCTACCACCACCTGGAGCACCTGTCACTCGAGTTCTATGCCCGCAACCAGGTGGGCAAGATCCTGAGTACCGTCACCACCGACGTTTCCGCCATCCAGAATTTCGCATCCTCCACGCTCATCAGCATCCTGGTCGACATTCTCACCATCTTCGGTATGCTCGGGCTGATGTTCTGGCTGAACTGGGATTTCGCCCTCATCGCTGTGGCCGTGGCCCCCTTTCTGCTGGTGCTGATCCTTCGTTTCCGTCGCGCAGTGAAAAGTGCCACCCGCGAGGTGCGCAAGGACCAGAGTGAGATGATCGCCCTCATGCAGAACGGCCTCGAATCCATCCGCGCCGTCAGCGCTTTTGGCCGGCAGGACATGGAGGAGGACAAACTCGAAGAAATCGGCAGGCAAACCGTTGAAGCAGCGCTCAAGGCACGCCGTGTCAAATCATTCATCTCGCCCATCGTCACGCTCACTGTCTCCGTATGCATGGCCTTCGTGCTCTGGCGGGGTGCCAGCCTGGCACTCAGCGGGGCGATGACCGTGGGCGCTCTGACGGTGTTCCTCTCCTATCTCGGCAAGTTCTTCGCGCCTGTGAAGGACCTGGCGAAGATGACCGGCACCCTGGCCCAATCCTCCGTGGCCTGGGAACGCATACAACAGATCCTTTCGACGAAACCCACCATCACGGACAAAATCGATGCGCTCGATCCGAAAGACATCAGGGGTGAGATCCGATTCGAAGGTGTCGACTTCTCCTATCTGCCCGGCACGCCTGTTCTGTACGACATCAACATCGGGATCCTTCCCGGCCAGAACATCGGCATCTGTGGTCCCACGGGCTGCGGGAAAAGCACCCTGGCCAGCATGATCCCGCGGTTCTATGATCCGGACATCGGAAGGATCATCCTGGACGGCCATGACATTCGCGACTACAAGGTGGATGCGCTGCGAAGGCAGATCAGCTTCGTGCTGCAGGACACCATGCTCTTTCATGGAACGGTCCGCGACAACATCGCATATGGACGTCCCGAAGCCATGGATGAGGAGATCCGGGAAGCGGCGAGGATCGCCAACGCAACCGAGTTCATCGACAAGATGCCGGATGGATATGACAGCGTCATCGGGGAAAGGGGCATCACCCTGTCCGCGGGCCAGCGCCAGCGTATCGGCATCACCCGGGCGGTCATCCGCAACGCTCCCATCCTCATTCTCGACGAACCCACGGGCACCCTGGATGCAGCAGCCGAAAAAGAGGTGACAGACGCCCTGCGTGCACTGACGAAGGACCGCACGGTCATCACCATTACGCACCGCCTCAACATCATCAAGGATGCGGACAGGATCTTCGTCATCAAGGATGGTCGGATGATCGAAGAAGGAAAGCACTACGAGCTTCTCGAGGGAGAAGGGCTTTATTCCAGGCTGTACAATCTCCAGGTGAAGGAGAACATGATGGCTTGAATTCGCGAATTGGCGAATGAGCGAATGAGCGAATTGAACAGCCGGGAGCCGTAGAGGCATAGCTTAATGATGAATGGCGAGCAGGGGCGTTTGATGAGTCGTGCTCGCCAACGAAACAGCATCCGGACAGCGGGGTTGATCTGGTGAATTCGCGAATTCGCCAATCCGCTAATTCGCTAATTATTGATCCCCCCACTCACTTCGATCCTCTGTCCATTCACCCAGCGGGCCTCGTCGCTGCAAAGGAACGCGACCACCGGACCGATGTCTTCTGCGACACCGACGCGGCCGAGGGGCGACAACCCGCTCAGGGCGGTCTTCACCTGAGGGTTGCTGCGGATGAATGCATTGTTGAAATCCGTTTCGACAGGACCGGGCGCCACGACATTCGCACGCAGCCCTCGGGCTCCGAGTTCCTTGGCCAAGTATTTCGTGAAGGTCTCGATGGCCCCCTTCATGGAGGCATAGACAGAATAACCGGGGTTGGAGAAACGCGTGGTGCCGGTGGAGATGTTGACGATACCTCCTCCGGGATTCATCATCGGCACCATCTTCTGCGTGAGGAAGTAGACGCCCTTGAAGTGCACGTTCAGGAATTCATTGAAAAGATCCTCGGTCACGTCCAGGAACGGAACGGTTCGACCCATGCCCGCGTTGTTGACGAGGAAATCGAATTTATCCGTGCGGAACGTCAGTTTGACACCGGTGATGAAAACGGCCACGAAGGCGTCCAGCGAGGCGAAATCACTCATGTTGAGTCTCAGCGCCAGGGCCTTGCCGCCCTGCCCTTCGATCTGCTTCACGAGGTCAGCGGCCATTTCCTCATTGCTGTTGTAAGTGAATACGACACCGATGCCTTTTTCAGCCAGGCTGATGACCATATCTTTTCCGAGTCCGCGGCTTCCGCCGGTCACGAGTGCGATCTTTCCGTTGAACATGGGGGATGTTTGAGGAGCGAAGGTACTCCGAAAGAATTCGCGAATTGGCGAATTAGCGAATTAGCGAATTGAACAGCCGGTCGCTAAAGGCCGGGGTTCGTTGGAGAAACGCGATCGATGGGTGACCGCGGGCTGGTCTCTCCAGCGAAAAGCGATTCGGGAAGAGGGTCCGATCCGGTGTATTCGCGAATTCGTTAATCCGCAAATTCGCGAATTCATATATTCATCCCCGGATTCTCCATCTCCGCACTCAACGAGTCTTTTCCGTGCGGCTTGGGCGCCACCACTTTCTCCATGTCCAGCTTCTTGATCAGGCGGAGCATCTCGATGGAATTGTCCGCCAGTTCGCGGCAGGAACGCGTCATGTACTCACTCCTCTTGAACTGGAGTACGTTCTTGTCCATGTCCTCCGCTGTCCAGCCGCGACTCCAGCCGACGAAACTGAAAGGTGGGAACGTGAACCCGAGGTCGGTGAAGAAGCACATCATCTGTCCGGCCACCTGCTGGATGTTGTCTTGGCCGCCCGTGATGATGAAAGAAGCGACCTTGTTGCGAACGAGGATCTTGTCATGGATGGTGATCTGGTTCTGGACCGTATTCAATCGCTCTGCCATCTTGTAGTACAATGACGATGCCTGTCCCCAACGGATGGGCGTGGCCAGCCAGACAATGTCCGCCCAGAGGATCATGTCGCGGTACACCTGCGTCATACCATCTTCCGGATTCGATTCCGTGATGCTGCAGGGCCAGTTGCAGGCCTGCATGTGTTGAGAATAGTATCCTTCGCAATGCTTGAATTGGAGGTCGCGCAACTTGATCATCTTCGTCGAAGCTCCATGCGTCTCTTTCGCGTAATCCAGCGATTTCTGCAGGGCGTCTTCCGATGTGGAGAATCTCGGCAGGGCATTGTTCATGTTCGTGGCGGAAATGCCCAGGATATTGAGGGAGTCAGGCGTGGTCTGATAGCGCAGGTTTAAGAGGTCATCCAGCAGGGGTGAATCGTGTGAGGCCTTCTTCGCCTTCACCACAGGTTCCGTGCTGAGCCAGATGCCTCCATCTTCCCGCTTCACCTCGAATACGGTCTGTTGGTCATGGAAGCCCGGAGGCGCGCTGCCCGTTACGATGTTGTACTCCCATCCATGCCAGGGGCAGGTGACATACATCCCATCGTATTTCTTTTCCACACATCCGAGACCCAGCGGCCCCCCACGATGCAAACAGGCATTGCCCAGTGCGGTGATCCGCCCTTCGAAGTGGAACAACGCCACCTTACGATTGCCCAGGTTCACCACTTTCGTCATACCTTCCGGCAGTGATTCAATGTCCAGGACCCTGATGTATTCCATTGCTCAATGTTTTACTGTTTCAAA
>Ga0075026_100000505_pt1 | contig 15675 bp, 16 predicted proteins | sample Str012_2_FD_71392 | JGI IMG/M metagenome (GOLD analysis project Ga0075026, IMG submission 71392) | Freshwater sediment microbial communities in response to fracking from Pennsylvania, USA - Straight Creek_MetaG_SC_2012 | ecosystem: Environmental > Aquatic > Freshwater > Creek > Sediment...
CGCCTGGGTTACGACGGCAAGGGCCAGCAGGTGATACGCGATCATGCCGGCCTGGACGCCGCCTGGCGCGCGCTGGGCGGCGTTCCGCTGCTGTACGAGGAGTTCGTACCCTTCGACGCGGAAGTCTCAGGGCTCGGCGTACGCGCCCGGGACGGCAGCGTCGCGCTCTACCCGCTGGTTCGCAACTGGCATGCGCAGGGCATCCTGCGCCTGAGCATGGCGCCGTGGCGGGCGCCGGCGCTCGAACGCCAGGCGCACCGTCACGTGCGCGCCGTGCTGCGCGAGTTCCGCTACGTGGGCCTGCTGGCGATCGAATTCTTCGTGAAGCGCGGGCGGCTGATTGCCAACGAGCTGGCGCCGCGCGTGCACAACTCCGGGCACTGGAGCATCGAGGGTGCCGTCACCAGCCAGTTCGAGAATCACCTGCGCGCCATCGCCGGCCTGCCGCTGGGCAGCGTCGCCAGCGTCGGCCACTCGGCCATGATCAATCTGATCGGCCGCATGCCGGCGGCTGCGGAGCTGCTGCGGATTCCAGGGCTGCATCTGCACGACTATGGCAAGGCGCCCCGGCCGGGCCGCAAACTCGGCCACTGCACGCTCGTGGCGCCCGACGCGGCGCTGCGCAACCGGCGCGCGCGCCGGTTGCTGCGGGCACTGGATCTCAAGCTGCCGGGCATACCTTAGGATCGCCGCCAATCCCATGTACCTGGAGCTGTTCAAACTCAGGGAACTGCCGTTCCGCCTCAGTCCTGATCCGCAGTTCCTGTTCTTGAGCAAGGATCACGCGCGCGCCAAGGCCTACATGGAATCGACCATCTGGTTCACGGATGGTTTCGTCGTGGTCACGGGCGAGATCGGCGCCGGCAAAACCACCCTGATCGAGACCTTCCTGCGTGAACTCGAGAAGGACGTCATCGTGGCGCAGATCAGCCAGACGCAGGTCTCGGTGCTCGAGTTCCTGCAGGCGGTGCTGGTGCAGTTTGGCTTCAGCCCCTTTCACATGAAGAAGGCCGAACTGCTGGCCACGCTCAACACCTTCCTAATCGAGCAGTACGCGGCCGGCCGCAAGGTACTGCTGATCGTCGATGAGGCGCAGAACCTCAACCTGCGCGTGCTCGAGGAGATACGCCTGCTGTCCGGGGTGGAGACCACCAAGGAGAAGGTGCTGCGCATCATTCTGGCCGGACAGCCGGAACTGAACGACAAGATGGATGCGCCCGAACTGCTGCAGCTGGCGCAGCGCGTGCGGCTGCGCTTTCACCTCGGCGCACTGTCGGCCGAGGACACCCAGGGTTACGTGCTGCATCGGCTGGAGGTGGCGGGCTCGCAGGGGCGCAGCATCTTTCAGCCGGACTGCTTCGAGATTGTCTACCGCTACACCGGCGGCGTGCCGCGGCTGATCAACACGCTGTGCGACACGGCAATGCTGGCGGCGTTCAACGCGGAGCGCGACCTGGTGCTGCCTGAAGACCTGATGGCCGCGATCGACGAGTTGCAGTGGAGCGAATTTGTCACGCGTACGGCCGCGGGTGCGCAGCCGCCGGTGATTCACGGTCGCCGCACGCAGCATCCGGAGCGCACCGAGGAAAACCAGCCGGTCAGCGCGCCACTGGCGCGGCTGCTGCTGATCAACGAAGGCCGCACGCTCAGCGAGCGGCCGCTGTATCCGGGGCGGCTGATCATCGGCCGCGCGTCGGACTCCGACCTCAGGGTCGACAGCCGCATGATCAGCCGCCATCACTGCCAGATCGTCACCAACGACCGGCTGTGCACGATCGAGGATTTGAACAGCACCAACGGCATCTTCATCAAGGACAAGCGGCTGCGCTATCACAACCTCAATGACGGCGATGTGATTTCACTGGGCACCCACCAACTGATGTATATCGACGAGCGTCCGGGGCACAAGCCGCAGAGCGCCGAAGGTCTCGCCGCAACCGGTCCGCAGCCGATCATCGCGGCGCCGGGCGGCTGAGATTCAGCTGCGAGTGTCGTCGATGTCGATGACCGGCTTGCCGCGCCTCAGGTAATCGGCGCTGGTGGCGCGGAAATCGCGCCGGTGCATCCAGATTGCCAGGCCGCCCACCAGCGTCAGCAGCCCCGCACCCGCGCACCACCCGCTCCACCAGCTGTCACTGCTGCGATAGCTTAACGCCAGCAACAGCAGGCCGCCGAGCAGATAGGCAAACGGCAGGCTTTCATAGACTGGTTTGGCGAGACGGGCCACGCCCGGATCCTAGCCTGCCCAGCCGACAGTTGCCACTATCCGCGGCTTGAACGACACTCGTTGGGATGAGTGAGTCCCATGACAGCGCGCCGCCGCCGCCCGCTCCGCCGCCCGCAGGGGTCTGGGAGCGCCTGAAGGAACACAAGGTGATGCAGTGGACGCTGGCCTATGCGGCCGCGGCCTATACCCTGCTGCACGTGGTCGAGATGCTCAGCGACGCCCAGGATTGGCCGCACGCCATCGTGCGCCTGCTCAGCCTGCTGCTGATCATCGGTGTGCCGGTGGTGATGACGCTGGCCTGGTACCACGGCGCCCGGGCGCAGCGCCACGTCAGCGGCTCGGAACTCACGATCATCACGCTGCTGCTGTTCATCGGTGGCACGGCGCTATGGGCCCTGTCGCGCAACCATGGCGAAACGGCGCACGGCGTGGGCGGCGCGATCGCTGCGGCGCCGCGGGCGTCTGAACTCCCCAGCGTCGCCGCTGGCGACAAGTCGATCGCCGTACTGCCCTTTGCCGACATGAGTGAGGCGAAGGATCAGGAATATTTTGCCGACGGCATGGCCGAGGAGATCCTCGATCTGCTGTCGCGGATTCCGGCGCTCAAGGTCATAGCCCGCACCTCGTCGTTCCAGTTCAAGGGCCAGGCGACCGACGTGCGCAATGTCGCGCGACTGCTGGGCGTGGCCACAGTGCTCGAGGGGAGCGTGCGCAAGGCGGGCAATCGCCTCCGCATCACCACGCAGCTGATTCGCGCCGCCGACGGTTCGCACCTGTGGTCGGAGTCGTACGATCGGAATGTCGATGACGTGTTCCGCGTGCAGGACGAGATTGCCGGGGCCGTGGTAAAGCGTCTGGAGCTCTCGCTGCTGGATCCAGCCACGCTGGGCGGCTCGCCCACTGGCAATCCAGAGGCGCATTCGCTATACCTGCAGGCGCGCTATCTCGTGAACCGCGACACGCTCGAGGATCTCAATCGCGCGGTGCAGCTCTACCAGCAGGCCATCGCGCTCGACCCGAAGTTCGCGGCGGCCTATGCCGGACTGGCCTACTGCCATGGGCGGCGTATCGCCAACGGCACCAACACCGCCGAGGCCTTCGCCACCACGCGCAGCGCCGCCGAGCAGGCGATCGCACTCGATCCCAAGCTGCCGGATGGCTACGTGATGCTGGCCATGGCGCGCATGCAATATGATCGCGACTGGCGCGCCGCCGCCCAGAACATCGAGAAGGCGCGCGCCCTGGACCCCAACAATGTGCCGATGCTGCACCTCGCTGGCCACCTGATTTCAGCCACCGGTTCGCTGGCGGAAGCGATTGGCGACTTCCGGAGCGCGATCGAGCGTGACCCGCTGAATCCGCTGCTGCGGCGCTATCTGGCGCGCATGCTTTACTACGGCGGCCAATATGACGAAGCCGCCCAGTTGTTGCGCGGCGTGATCGCGTCCGACCCCGGATTTCCGGCCGCGCACTACGAGCTGGGCCGCGTGCTGCTCGCGACCGGCGATCGGCAGGCCGCCATGGCCGCCTTTGCCGCCGAACCCTCTGTGACCTGGCGGTACATTGGCATGCCGCTGGGGTTACACGCGCTCAAGCGCGCGGCCGAAGCCGGCCAGGCGCTGGCTACGCTGGTCGCCAATTCCAGCGGCTCGGAGTTCCAGGTGGCCGAGGCCTACGCCGCCTTTGGGGACATCGACCAGGCCTTCCACTGGCTGGGCCGCGCCCGCGACCAGCACGACCCGGGCGTTATTGTAATTCGCCGTGACCCCTTGCTGCGATCGCTCGAGCACGATCCGCGCTATGCGACGTTCCTGGCCAGCGTTGGACTGACGCCGGCGTAGGCGCGCTGTCTCGGCTGGAGGAGCCGGGCGTCATGTCCGGCTCCCCCTTCACTGCGATGTGGCGCTGCGCTATTTAAGCATCAGCTCCTGCACAGTATCCGATCCCAGCACCGTGCGGATCTTGGCGCGGTCGGCCTGTGCCTGATTGGCCGCGGCCACCGAACCCTCGATCTGCTTGGATATAGCGTCACCCTTGGCAAGCGCCCCATCCAGCGCCGCCCAGTTCTTGTAGGTAATCACCAGCAGCACGTCGGCGTCATGCGCATCACGGGGCTGGGCTCCATACACCGCGTAGCTCACGATATCGCCCGCTTTCTTGCCGGCCTCCTGTTCCTGCTTCCAGACGGTATCAAGCCATTTCATGTAGTCGTCGAACTTGCCATCGACGGTTCTGATCCTGGAGACATTGACAACCGGGCCCTCGGTGTAAGCGTGATCGTCTGCCAGCACAGTGGCGCTAGCCGAGGCCAGGCAGGCGAAAGCCGCAGCGGCGGTAACGCGATTCATGATCGACATGAGATTCCCCTTGGTGTGTATTAAGTTGGTGTTCTTATGGTGCGCGCCCGAGAGACATCGCCACTGCTGTGCGGCGACCTCGCGTCCGTAAGGCTTACTTTACGCCTGTTGAGACGCAATGTATGTACGCTAACGGACCGCTACGCGGTGCCACCCACCGTCAGCGCATCGACACGGAGCGTGGGCTGGCCGACGCCAACCGGCACGCTCTGTCCTTCCTTGCCGCAGGTGCCCACGCCGGCATCGAGCTTCAGATCATTCCCTACCATGGCCACGCGCGTCAGCACATCGGGGCCGTTGCCGATCAGCGTGGCGCCCTTGATCGGCGCGCCGAGTTTGCCGTTCTCGATCAGGTAGGCCTCGCTGACCGAGAACACGAATTTCCCCGAAGTGATATCCACCTGGCCGCCGCCGAAGTTCACGGCGTAGATGCCGCGGTCGACCGAGCGGATGATCTCCTCGGGTGCATAGGGACCGGGGAGCATGTAGGTGTTGGTCATGCGCGGGAGCGTCAGGTGCGCGAAGGACTCGCGGCGCCCGTTGCCGGTGGGCGCTACGCCCATCAGGCGCGCATTCAGGCGATCCTGCAGGTATCCACGCAGTACGCCGTCCTCGATCAGCGTGGTGCACTGCGTGGGCGTGCCTTCGTCGTCGATGTTCAGCGAACCGCGGCGCCCGGGCAGCGTGCCATCATCGACCACCGTGCAGCCCGGGCTCGCGACGCGCTCACCGATGCGCCCGCTGAAGGCCGAGGTGCCCTTGCGATTGAAGTCGCCCTCGAGCCCGTGACCGATGGCCTCATGCAGCAGAATGCCGGGCCAGCCGGGTCCCAGCACCACGCTCATCGAGCCGGCCGGCGCATTCACGGCCTCAAGATTGACCAGGCCTTGGCGCACCGCTTCACGCGCCAGCTCAAGCGGCCGGTCGCCCGCGACCAGCTCGGCCAGCGTATAGCGGCCACCGGCGCCGGCGTAGCCCTGCTCGCGGCGCCCGTTGTGCTCGACGATCACCGAGACATTCATGCGCACCAGCGGGCGGATGTCGGCGCTGAGCGTGCCATCGCTGGCAGCGATCAGGATGGTCTCGTGCACGGCGTGACAACTGGCCATCACGCGCACCACGCGCGGATCCATGCGCCGGGTCTCGCGATCGACACGCTCGAGCCAGGCAACCTTCTGTTCGTCCGACAGGCTGGTGAGCGGATCGTAGGGCAGGTACAGCCGATGGCCACTGACCTTGCGCCAGGCCTGCACCGCTCCCTGATTCGGCCGGCCGGCAATGGCGCGCGCGGCGCGCGCTGCCTCCTCGAGCGCCTGCGGCATGATCTCATCCGAGTACGCAAAGCCGGTGCGCTCGCCGGCCATCGCACGCACGCCCACACCCTGCTCGATGCTGGAACTGCCTTCCTTGACGATGCCATCTTCCAGTGCCCAGGACTCCTCCCGGGAAACCTGGAAATACAGATCCGCTGAATCGACCGCGGCGCCGAGCACCAGATCAAGTGTATTGCCCAGCAGGTGGTCATCCAGCCCCGCGGGGTCGAGCAGTGAATTGCGCGCCACCTTGAGCGCGGCGGCGCTGAAGGGCGCATTGGCCCCGGCCGCCGCGCCGGCCAGCGGTGACGGTGTCAGCGGGTCGGGTACCCGCGTCGCGGCCTGGTTCATCGGATGGTCCATGGTGGCGATGGTCTCTCTATCAATGGTGTGTCAATGCTGCAGCACACGATGCTCGAGCGCCGGAAAACTGCGGCGCGCCTCGGCCTGGGCCGCCAGGTCGATCGCCGCGCAGACTACGCCGTCGCCGCGCTCCTGCTGCGCCAGGATGCGACCCCAGTAATCGATGACCATGCTGTGCCCATAGGTGTGCCGGCCATTGGCGTGTTCGCCCCATTGGGCGCTGGCCACCACATAGCACAGATTTTCAATGGCGCGGGCGCGCAGCAACGGTTCCCAGTGCGCCGCGCCCGTGACGGCCGTGAAGGCCGCGGGCACTACGAACCACTGCGCGCCGGCGTCCAGCAGCCGCCGGTAGAGCTCGGGGAAGCGCAGGTCATAGCAGATCGACAGGCCGAGGCGCCCGGCGGGCGTGTCGAGCGCCACGCTCGCCTGGCCCGGCGCCATGTGCGCCGACTCGCGATAGCTCTCCTTGCGTTCGGGCAAATCGACATCGAACAGGTGAATCTTGTCGTAGCGCGCCGCCCGCTCCCCGTGTTGGTCGTAAACCAGGCAAGCCTGCGAGATGCGCTCGCCCGGCGCGTTGGCAATCGGCACCGACCCGGCGACGATCCACAGCTGCAGCTCGCGGGCGCGGCGCGCCAGGAATTCCTGCACCGCGCCCCGGCCATCGGCCTCGGCCAGCGCGCGCCGGTCGGCATCGCGGCGCGCCATCATCGAAAAATTCTCCGGCAATACCGCCACCCGCGCACCGCGCGTGGCAGCCGTCTCGAGCAGGCGACCGGCGGTCTCCAGGTTGGCGCCCTGCGCCTCGCCCGAGCACATCTGCAGGGCGGCGACGCTGGCGGGCGTTTCGCGGGTACTGTTCATGGGCATCAGGCTAGCACGACATCGAACTGTTCGAGACTGTAGAGCGCCTCGGCCTGCAGGCGCACCGGCCGGCCCACTTGGCTCTCGAGGTCAGCCAGCACCGGCGCCTCCTCATCAAGGAGCCGTTCGACCACTTCGGGGTGCGCCAGGATCAATAGCTGCTCGACGCGGAACTGCGCGCTCTGGCGCAGCGCCTCGCGATAGATCTCGTGACAGATGGTCTCGGCGCTGCGCACGAAGCCGCGCCCCTGGCAGGTCGGGCAGGGTTCGCACAGCACATGCTCCAGGCTCTCGCGGGTACGCTTGCGTGTCATCTCGACCAGGCCGAGCGGCGAAACGCTGGCGATCTGATTCTGCGCGCGGTCCCCCACCAGGGCGCTCTGCAGCGCCGCCAGCAATTGCTCGCGATGTGCGATGTCCTGCATATCGATGAAATCGACAATGATGATGCCGCCCAGGTTCCGGAGGCGCAGCTGCCTGGCGATCGCCACCGCCGCCTCGAGGTTGGTGCGGAACACCGTGTCCTCGGGATTGCGGTGACCGACGTAGGCACCGGTGTTGACGTCGATGGTGGTCATCGACTCGGTCTGGTCGATCACGATATAGCCGCCGGACTTCAGCGCCACCTTGCGATCCAGTGCCCGGCTGATTTCTTCTTCGACGCCGTGCAGTTCAAATAATGGCGGCGTGCCGTGGTATTGCTCGATGCGCTCCACCGCTTCCGGCATGAAGGCCTGCGCGAACTGGCGCAGCCGCGCGTACTCGGTCGGGGCGTCCACCAGCACGCGCCGCACGTCGGCGTTGAGCTCATCGCGCAGCATGCGCGGACCCAGCGCCAGATCCTCGTGCACCAGCGAAGCGCTGCCGACTTGCAGGTACTGCTGGCGCACATGCTCCCAGAGGCGCGCCAGGTACAGCATATCGGCGCGCAACGCTTCAGGCGGCGCGCGATAGGCCGCGGTGCGCACGATGTAGCCGCCAGCATTCGGGCCGCGCGACAGCTCGGCCAGCTCGCGCACCTGCACGCGCAGCTGCTCGCGTGCGTCCGGATCCTCGATGCGCGAGGACACGCCCACACCCTGCCCATAGGGCATGTACACCAGAAAGCGCGATGGCAGCGAGGCGAAGCTGCTCAGGCGCGCGCCCTTGGTGCCGAGCGGATCCTTCAGTACCTGGACCAGGATTTCCTGCCCCGGCAGCACCAGCGCCGCGATGTCCGGCACCGCCGGCACGCTCTCGGCTTCGGCCGGTACCGCGCGCACGATGTCGCTCGCATGCAGGAACGCGGTGCGATCGAGACCGATGTCAATGAACGCCGCTTGCATGCCAGGCAATACCCGCGAAACCCGGCCCTTGTATAGATTGCCAACCAGGCCGCGGCGGCTGGCACGCTCGATGTACAGCTCCTGCGTGGCGCCGTTGTCGACCAGCGCGGCGCGCGTCTCGCGCGGCGTGACATTGATCAGGATCTCGCGCATCAGAGCACCTGCCAGCGCGGCACACCGGCGGCATCGAGCAATGCCGCAGTCTCGAACAGCGGCAGGCCCATCACACCGGAATAGCTGCCCTCGAGCCGCTCGATAAACACCGCGGCATAGCCCTGGACGGCGTAGCCGCCGGCCTTGTCGCCCGGCTCGCCGCTCGCCCAGTAGTGCTGCATTTCCACCGCCTCGATGGCGCGAAATTTCACCGTACTGATCGACAGGCGCAGCGCCTCGCCCTGCCCTGCGACCAGGGCCACCGCGGTCAGCACCTGGTGGCTGCGGCCCGACAGGCGCTCGAGCATGGCCAGCGCCGCAGCACGGTCGGTGGGCTTGCCCAGCATCTGCTCGTCCAGCACCACTGCAGTATCGGCGCCGAGTACCGGCAGCCGCCTGCGCGTTTCGCCGTGGAGCACCTGGTGCGCCTTGACCAGCGCCAGGCGACTGACGCAATCGGCAGCGCTTTCGCCGGCCAGGCGTACCTCGGCCACGCCGGGCATCGCCGTGCGATGCGCGACACCGATCTGCCGCAACAACGCGCTGCGCCGCGGCGAGGCGGAGGCCAGTATCAGATCCGGTTCAGTCACGATGCTCATTCACGATGATAGGGATGTCCACCCAGCAGAGTCGTGGCGCGATACAGCTGCTCGGCCACCAGCACGCGCGCCAGCGCATGGGGCAGCGTCAGCGCGGACAGCGACCAGCGCAGTGCGGCCCGCTGCAGCACCTCTTCGCCCAAGCCATCCGCGCCGCCAATGATGAAATTCAGGGTTTCGCCGCTTCGGCGGCGCGCGCCCAGCCACTCGCCCAGCCGCATGCTGGTGAACTGCCGGCCGCGCTCGTCCAGCGCGATGCTGAAGCTGCGCGGCTCCAGCAGCGCGACGATGCGCTGAGTTTCGGTGGCCATGGCGCGCGCGGCATCGCCGCGCGCGCTGCGCCGTCCCGGCGTCACTTCGCACAGTTCCAGCTTTTCGGCGCCGCGCAGGCGGCGCGCGTAGTCATTGAAGGCGGCCTCCGCCCAGCCGCCCAGCCGCGTGCCCACGGCGATCACACGCCAGCGCATCGGCGATCAGGCGCTCTGCGGCCTCGAATTCTGCGGCGCACCGCGCCGCGCCGCCGCCGGCGCCTCCCACAGTTGCTCGAGTGCGTAGAACTCACGCACCCGCGGCAGCATCACATGTACCAGTACATCCTGCAGATCGACCAGCACCCACTCGGCATCCTGCTTGCCCTCGGTGCCCATGGGTCGGCGGCCCGCGGCCTTGCAGCGCTCGATCACCAGCTCGGCGATCGCGCGCACGTGCCGGTCCGAGGTGCCGGAACACACGATCATGGTGTCGGCGACATCGGTCAGGCCACGGACATCGAGTACCTTGACGTTGAGCGCCTTCATATCCGACATCGCCCCCAGCGCCAGCTTTTCCAGCGCGATCAGCTCGGCGCTGCGCGGCACCTTGGTGCGGCCGACTGCGGCGCCAGGCTTGGGGCGGGGCTTCTTCTTGGAGTTCTTGGGAGTCGGCGACCGCTTTGCGGTCTGGGGCGCTCGCTGGGGCGCTCGTTTCGGGCGGCGGCTGGTAGCCATGCTTGGGGTCGGACCTCGAATTAAGCCTCAGGAGCTGCGTCGAGCATAGCACCCGCTGCCCATGATCAGCTCGCGGACCGCATCGGGCACCAGGTAGCGCAGGTCGCGTCCGGCCACGATCAGCTGGCGCAGTTCGGTCGAGGATATTTCCAGCTGCGTGACCGCATGGACGTAGACCCGGCCGGCCGGCGCCGCATGCAGGTCACGGACACTGCCGGTGCCGCGATCGACCATCACCTCGCCCAGCGGTCCAGTGATCGGCGCCTTCCAGCCCGGGCGGTGCGCGACCACCACATGCGCCAGCTCGAATATCTCGCGCCAGCGGTGCCAGTGCGGCATGCCCAGAAAGGCGTCCATGCCCAGCAGTAGACATAATGAGCGCTCAGGGTAGTCGCGGCGCAGATCCAGCAGCGTGTCCACGGAGTAGGACAGGCCGCCGCGGCGCATTTCCCGATCGTCGGCCACGAAGGCCTTCTGTCCGGCGATCGCGGCCTGCACCATCTGCAGCCGCAGTTCGGGCGGCGCCAGCGAGGCATCGCGGTGCGGCGGATCGCCGGTGGGCAGGAAGCGCACCTGCGCCAGCCGCAGCGACTGCCACAATTCAAAGGCCGTACGCAGATGACCGTAGTGGATAGGGTCGAAGGTGCCGCCAAAAATGCCGATGGGCTCGCTCATGCCCGCGCTCGCTGCTCCAGCGCCGCGCTGCGCGGCACGGGCAGTGTACGCTGCCCGCACAGCTCGACACACAGCAGCGCCATTTCATCCCAGGCGACACCGTGGGCACGCCCCTTGGCGCAGCGGTCGGCACGCGTGGCGCGCGCCACCAGCCGCGCCATGGGCAGGCCCTGACCCCGGTGGTCGTGCAGGGCGCGCACCAGCCACCACAGAATCCTGACCTCTTCGGCCCCCTCGGCGCGCAGTCCGGCGAGCACCCGCAGCGCGCGAGTCGCAGCGCGCGCGCCAATCGCATCAGTCAGCGACTTGACGTCGAAGCGCGCGCTGTCGCTCAAGGCCTCGGCCAGCTGCGCCGCTTCGAGTCGCGTTCCGGCACCGTGGTAGAGCAGCAGTTTGTCGATCTCCTGGCGGGCGGCAAGCAGGTTGCCCTCGGTGGCCTCGGCCAGCAATGCGATGGCCTCATCGCTGGTCGTCAGGCCGGCCGCTTGCAGCCGCTGTCGCAACCAGTAGGGAAACCGCGCCGCATCGACCGGCCAGATCGGCAGCCAGGCGCCACGCTCCTGGATTGCGCGCACCCACTCGCTGCCCTGCACATCGCGATCAAGCCGACCAGTGAGCACGATCAGCAGCAGGTCGTCACCGGCCGCCGCGATCAACCGCAGCAGCGTCGCCGCGCCATGGCCGGGCTTGCCCCCGGGCATGCGAATCTCGAGGATCCGGCGGCTGGCGAACAACGACAGGGTCTGCGTAGCACCGATCGCTTCCTCCCACACCGCGGCACTGCGCTCGATGAACAGCTGCAGGCGTTCATCGAAACCGGCGCGGCGCGCTGCCGCACGAATCGCGTCCAGCGCTTCCATGCACAGCAGCGGATCATCGCCCGAAACCAGATACACGGGCGCGAGGCGCCCCGCCAGGTGGCCGGCTAGTTGTTCAGCGGTGAGTTTCAAGGAGTGGTTCTTGGTGGCGGGGCGCGGAATCGATTCACGCAGACTAAGGCCTCGCGGCCCGATTTTCCACCCGCCGCGCTGACTGACCTCGGGGCAGATCGATCGCCTGGAGCAGGCCTTTCGGCAGGCGATTACCGACGATCGTTTAACGAACGGCCAGTCCTGAACCGAGCCCGCTCGCAGCGCCCCGCCCCTGAAAGTTGACATGTACCGCACATGCAACCATCATTTCCACATGCCTAAAATGATACAGATGCGCCACGTACCAGACGCCCTGCACCGTCAGCTCAAGGCGCGCGCCGCGCTGTCAGGACTGCCACTGTCAGATTTTCTGATCTTGGAGCTGCGCAAGATCGCTTCGCAACCGAGCGTCGCGGAAATGCGCGAGCGTTTGCGCCAGCGCGAACCCTATCAGAGCGACACCTCGCCGAGCGATGTGCTGCGCGCGGAGCGCGACGGCCGTTGATTGTCGTCGACGCTTCGGCGGCACTGGAGATACTGCTGCAGACGGCGACGGGCCTGCGGGCAGCCGAGCTGGCGTTTTCGCACGTCGAGCGCATGCACGCCCCCTGCCTGATCGACATCGAGGTGACGCAGGTGCTGAGTCGGCTGACCGCAGGCGCGGCGCTGGGCGAGCGTCGTGCACAGCAGGCGCTCACCGACTTCAGCGGCCTGCTCATTGAACGGCATGATCACGGCGTATTGCTGCCGCGGATCTGGCAGCTGCGCGAATCGCTCGGTGCCTGTGAGGCCACCTACCTGGCGCTCGCCGAGGCGCTCGACGCGCCGCTGCTCACCTGCGACGCCAAACTGGCGCGCGCCCGCGGGCATCGCGCCCTGATCATGGCGATCCGCTGAGCGACTTGCCGCGGGCGCAAGGCCGCATTACGCTCAACCCATGCCTACCCTCTTTGAACGCGTCATCAGCGGCGCGCTGCCGGCCGACATCGTGCACCGCGATGCGCAGGTCACGGCCTTTCGCGACATCCACCCGCGAGCGCCGGTGCATATCCTGATCGTGCCCAACAAGGCCATCGCCACCGCGAACGACATCGCCGATGAGGATGAGGCCCTGATCGGCCACATGTACACGGTCGCGCGCGACCTGGCGCGGCGCGAGGGCATCGCCGCGGACGGCTATCGGCTGATCGTCAATTGCAATGCGCATGGCGGGCAGGAGGTCTATCACCTGCATCTGCACCTGCTGGGTGGCCGGCCGCTGGGCCCCATGGTGGTGGCGCCCACGGAGCGTTCATCATGAGCAGCAGCAAGGGATTCTATCCGCCGATCAGGGCCTACCGGCGCGGCATGCTGCGCGTGTCACCGCTCCATGAGCTGTATTTTGAGGAGAGCGGCAACCCGCGCGGCAAGCCGGTTGTGTTCCTGCACGGCGGGCCTGGCGGCGCGACGAGCGGAGGGATGCGCCGCTTCTTCAATCCGCGCAAGTACCGCATCGTCCTGTTCGATCAGCGCGGCTGCGGGCGCAGTCGGCCGCACGCCTCCCTGGTCGACAACACCACCTGGCACCTGGTCGCCGACATTGAGGCGCTGCGCCAGCATCTGGGCGTCAGGCGCTGGCAGGTATTCGGCGGCTCCTGGGGCTCGACGCTCGCATTGGCCTATGCGCAGCGACATCCAGAGCGGGTCACAGAGCTGGTGCTGCGCGGCATCTTCCTGCTGCGCCGCTCCGAGCTGCACTGGTTCTACCAGGATGAACTGGGTGCCGCCGCGCTGTTTCCCGATCTGTGGGAGCAGTATCGCGCGCCGATTCCGCGTGCCGAGCGCAGCGACATGATGGCGGCCTATTACCGGCGCCTCACCTCACGCAGCGCTGCGGTGCGCGTGCGCGCCGCGCGTGCCTGGTCAGTATGGGAGGCGGCCACCAGCTACCTGCAAGCCGCCCCGACCGCGATCGCCAAGTTCGACGATGCCGACTACGCGGCCGCCTTCGCGCGCATCGAGTGCCACTACTTCGTCAACGGCGGTTTTCTCGAAGACGAGAATCAGCTGTTGCGCGAGGTGCGGCGCATCCGCCATATCCCAGCGGTGATCGTGCAGGGTCGTTACGATGTGGTCTGCCCGGCACGCAGCGCCTGGGCACTGCACCGCGCCTGGCCCGAGGCCGATCTGCAGCTGGTCGGGGACGCCGGACATTCGGCCTTTGAGCCCGGCAACACTCGCGCCCTGGTCGCAGCTACCGATCGTTTCGCCCGCGAGCGCGGCGGCAGGCGTTGAATCGCTCCAGCAGCCCGGCATACACCGCATCGCCGGTCGCGCCGACCGCCAGCCACTCGAATACCAGCGCCTCGAGCGCCACATTGACCTCGGCGCGCGCCTGCCCCAGGCCCTTCAGCAGCTGCTGCAACTGGTATTCACGGCGCAGGGCCTGATCGCCCGCCGGGCTCGGTGTGTCAGTGAGCAGTTCGGCGCGAATGCACAGCAGGCGCAGCGCCGCCTCGTTCGCGGCGATGTCAGTCGAGCCCGGCTGCGCGAGCGCGCTGCGCAAAGCCGCCAGTGCGCCCTTGGGCCACTGCCGATCACTCGCGAGATATTCTTCGGCCGCCGCGCCCTCGGCCACGCCAAGGCGCTGCCGCCGGATCAGGTCGGCCGCCTCGAGCACATGCTCCCAGGCCTTTAACTTGCCCTGCGCGCGCAGCTGCGTCAGTTTCTGCTGGCATTGATCCTGCAGTCTTTCGAAGCGCCCATAAATCGCCCGCGCCTGCGCCACTGGCAATTCACCGAGCGCGGCGAAGGCTTCGCGCAGCGGCGCGAGCCGCTTCACGCCTTCGATCAGCTCCGGGCCGGATAGCGCGAGGATCTGCTCGGCCTGCTCGCATAGCGCGATGGCCTGGGCGCGGTTGGCCTCGAGACTGGCTTGGTACTCGCTGTGCTGTTGCTGGCGTCTGGCGAATACGGCGTCGCAGTGCTGCCGGAACTCTTCCCACAGCCGCTGGCTCTCGTCCTGCGACACCGGTCCGATCGCCTGCCAGGCGAGCTGCAGGCGTTTCACGTCCTCGGTAGCCTGCCGACCGTCCTCCATCGTGAGCAGGCGCTGCGCGCGCGCGATTAACGCCCGTTTCGCTTCCGCATTGCCGGCATAGGCTGCCTCCAGGCGCGCCTGCAGCGCCGCCGACACCGCATCGAAGCTCTCCTGCAGGGGCTTGTTCGCCGCCCGCTCCACCGGCTGCAGGCGGCGCCACTGCTGTGCGGACTCGCGCAGCGCGCGCGCGACCTCGCGCCAGTCAGCCGCTTCGCCCTCCTGAGCCGCGGCGAATTCCTGCAGCCGCTCCAGTAGTGAACGGCGGTGTTCGAGATTGCCCTCGCGCTGCCGAGCCTGCGCGGCGAAATACTCGCGGCAGGGTTCGTAGGCCAGTTGCGCGGCGGCGTGGAAGCGTTGCCACTCGGCCTGGGTATCCTCGGTACTGCCTTTGCTGACCAGTTTCCATTCGTCCTGAAGGCGCTTGATGCGATCCGCAAGTGCGCGAGGCGCATCGCCGCAGTCGATCAGCACCTCCATCTGCGCTATCAATTCGGTGCGCTTGGGCGCCACCACGAAACTGCGCCAGTCCTGCAGCACACCGAGCTGCGCATCGAAGCTCTGCAGCTGCGAGCTCAAGTGCACCGGCAGCTTGCCGAGCGCACCGAGCTTGGCCTCGAGCGCGCGGCGCATGCCGGCCGCCTGGCGCGAATTGCCGGCGGCCAGGCTGCTCTGCGCCCGGCGCAGCAGCGCGCCGGCCTGGCGCAGGGCGGCAGCTGCGGCGGCCTGCTGCTCTGCCCGGGCCTGCTCCCACGCCTGCAGCGCTGCAGGCGTGGGAGCAGGCCCGGGCAGAGCAGCAGGCCGCCGCAGCTGCCGCCCTGCG
>Ga0075026_100000506_pt1 | contig 15635 bp, 11 predicted proteins | sample Str012_2_FD_71392 | JGI IMG/M metagenome (GOLD analysis project Ga0075026, IMG submission 71392) | Freshwater sediment microbial communities in response to fracking from Pennsylvania, USA - Straight Creek_MetaG_SC_2012 | ecosystem: Environmental > Aquatic > Freshwater > Creek > Sediment...
GTGCGGATCACGAACCGCCGAGGGCGCTGCCGATCTCGTCGAGCACCGCGGGATCGTCGATGGTCGAGGGCACGGCGAAGTCGCGGCCGTCGGCGATGGCCCGCATCGTGGCCCGAAGCACCTTGCCCGAACGGGTCTTCGGGAGCCGGGCCACCACGACCGCCCGCTTGAACGACGCCACCGCGCCGATCTCGCCGCGGACCATGGCCACCAACTCGGCCTCCAGCACCGCCGGCTCGATGTCGACGCCGTTCTTCAGCACGACCAGCCCCAGCGGCATCTGCCCCTTGAGCTCGTCGGCCACCCCGATCACCGCGCACTCCGCCACCGCGGGATGGGTGGAGATGATCTCCTCCATCGCCCCGGTGGAGAGCCGGTGCCCGGCGACGTTGATGACGTCGTCGGTGCGGCCCATCACGAACAGGTAGCCGTCGTCGTCGATGCGGCCGCCGTCACCGGTGAGGTAGTAGCCCTCGTAGGTCGACAGGTACGAGGACACGTAGCGGGCGTCGTCGTTCCACAGCGTCGGCAGCGAGCCCGGCGGCAGCGGCAGCTTCACCGCGATCGAGCCGTCCCGGCCGGGCTCCACCTCGGCGCCCATCTCGTCGAGGATCTCGACGCGGTAGCCGGGGACGGGCCGGGTGGGTGAACCGGCCTTCACCGGGAGGCGCTCGATCCCGAGGCAGTTGGCCGCGACCGACCAGCCCGTCTCGGTCTGCCACCAGTGGTCGATCACGGGGATGCCGAGCAGGTCGACCGCCCAGGTGTAGGTGTCCGGGTCGGTCCGCTCACCGGCGAGGAACAGCGCCCGCAGCTTCGACAGGTCGTGACCCGCGAGGAAGGCGCCGTCGGCGTCCTCCTTCTTGATGGCCCGCAGCGCGGTGGGAGCGGTGAACAGCACCGACACGCCGTGCTGGGCCGCCACCCGCCAGAACGCACCCGGGTCGGGGGTGCCCACCGGCTTGCCCTCGTAGAGCACGGTCGTGCAGCCCGACAGGAGGGGGGCGTAGACGATGTAGCTGTGGCCCACGACCCAGCCCACGTCACTGGCGGCCCAGAAGACCTCGCCGGGTTGCACGTCGTAGACGTTCGGCATGCTCCAGCGCAGCGCCACGGCGTGGCCCCCGTTGTCGCGCACCACGCCCTTGGGCTTGCCCGTGGTGCCCGACGTGTAGAGCACGTAGAGCGGGTCTGTGGCCTCGACCTCGACGCACGGGTGGGGCTCGGCCGCCGCCACCGCCTCGGCCCAGTCGAGGTCGCGGCCCGCCACCAGCGAGGCGGTGACCTGTGGGCGCTGCAGGACGATGCAGTGCTCGGGAGCGCTCGAACCGGCGAGGTCGATGGCCCGGTCGAGGAGCGGCTTGTACTCGATGACCTTGGAGCCCTCGATGCCGCAGCTCGCCGACACCACGACCTTGGGCCGGGCATCGTCGATGCGGATGGCGAGCTCGTGGGGGGCGAACCCCCCGAACACCACCGAGTGGACGGCCCCCAGGCGGGCGCAGGCCAGCATGGCGACCGCGGCCTCGGGCACCATCGGCATGTAGACGACGACGCGGTCGCCCTTCCCCACGCCGAGCGCCGCCAGCGCCCCGGCGAACCGGGCCACGAGGTCGCGCAGCTCCCGGTAGGTGTAGGTCGTGACCGTGCCGGTGACGGGGCTGTCGTAGATCAGCGCGGGCTGGTCGCCCCGCAGCTCGTCGACGCCGTCACCGCCGTCGACCCAGCGGTCGAGGGCGTTGAAGCAGGTGTTGAGCCGGCCCCCACGGAACCAGCGGTAGAACGGCGCGTTGCTCGTGTCGAGCACCGTGGCCGGCGGTTGCTCCCAGTGGATGGCGGTGGCCGCCTCGCCCCAGAACCCCTCGGGGTCGGCCATGCTCCGGTCGTAGACCTCGTCGAAGGTGCCCATGGGCCGCGAAGGGTAGCCCCGGTCCACCGGCACCGACCCTGGCCGAAGGTCCGCGTCGTGGGGCCCGATCGACCCCCGTGCGGCGGGTCAGTCGAAGGTGACCGCCGCCAGTGCGGCGTTGACCTCGGGCACCAGCACGTGGCGCAGCCGGTGGCTGCCGATCACGACGTAGAGGCAGAAGGGTCGGCCGTTGACGAGGAAGAACCGCTGGCACCCGGCCTGCCCGCCGATGCCGCGCTGCAGGTTGTTCGGGTCGAAGTCGTCGGGGTTCAGCGGCCACGGCGTGGTCTTGCCCATGAACAGCGCCGTGCCGGCCTCGGAGGCGTCGTGCTCGAGCAGGGCGATGAACACCGCGCCGGACTCCATGAGCTCCACCGCGCCGCCCCCGAAGTCGCCCCGCACGGGCGGCAGGGCGAAGTTGGCGATGTGGGCGATCGGCGGCACGATCTCGCGCACGCCGAGCGGCGTCATGATCCGCGGGTCGGCGCTCCGGGAGTAGATCTGCGCATCCCAGCCCGCCGGGGGCGCCACGCCGATCCCGAACGCGTTCAGGTTGGCCATGGGGTCCTCAGCTCGCCCGGCCCTGGTCAGCGGGGCTGCCGGGCACGGGATCGGTCTGTGGCAGGGCGGCGTCGTCGCCACCCACCAGATGGTCGGGGTAGAGGCTCGGATGGCCGGGGCCGATGCCCGCAGCCAGCAGGTCGTCGTCGGCGCGGGCCGCCCGCTCGGGACCGGACATGCGCCCGGCCGGGGCCGAGCGGGTGAGCGGGGAGCCGTCGAGGGCGAGGCCGGCGTCGGCGGCCGCCTGGCCGAGGAGGGTCGAGACCTGGGACCAGGAGGCGGCCGCCCCTTCACCCAGCACCCGGCCCGTGGGCCCGTCGACGAGGATGAAGTACGGGTTGGCCGGCACCGAGTACTCGTCGTAGGCCTCGGTCGACATGATCGTCGTGACCCCGGCAGGGGCCAGCAGGGCCACGGCCGAGCTGCTCTCGGCCTCGGTGCCCTTGGTGACGATCACCAGGCGGGTGTCGCGCCCTGGCAGGCGCGTGCCCTCACCGTCGCCGAACGCCCGCCAGAAGTCGGCGCAGGTGCCGCAGCCGCTCGAGAGGAACGCCAGCAGGGTGGTGTGCCCGGTGCCCACCACGCCGGCCATCGTGGCCGAACCCGTGGGGGTCATCCCGGCGATGTCGTGGGCGTCGGTGGCGACCAGGCCCTCGGCGCTGCGGGGCTCGGGCACGCCGGGCCGGGTGCGCAGCTCGACCGGCGAACGCACGCCACCGGTGGTCGACGCCGGCGAGGTGACGGTGGTGCCGTCCTCGTCGTCGTAGATCCCGGCGCCGAGCTCGTGGAGGCGCCGGAGGATCTCGGCGTGGCTGCGCAGCAGGCCGACGACCAACACGGCCAGCAGCGCCACCACGAGGGCGAGGAGCACCACGAGCACGGTCATGCCGTCACCACCCGGCAGCCGATCAGGACGTTCTCGGTGCCGGGGCCCTGGTTGATGGCGAACACGCAGACCTCGTGGCGGCCCCGGGCGATCGGCGTGGAGATGCTGAAGCCGTGGTTCGGGCCGTAGAGCGGGAAGGCGTCGGCCACGTCGGTGCGGACCTGGTTGGCCGTGCCGACCAGGGCGAGGCTCCCGTCGATGTAGACGTGCACGTCGGTGGCGGCGGCGGTGTCGGGGTCGATGGCCCAGCCGGCGACGGCGACCCGGCCGTAGGCGACCACGACGTCCTCGAAGTTGCCGAACGGGTTGCCGCCCACCTGCAACTGGCGCACCCCGAGCACGACCGACGCACCGGCGCCCACGTTGAGGGCCGTGACCCGCACGAGGCGCAGCCCGTTCGTGGCCGGCACGTCGACCTCGAAGCCGTGCACGGGGCCGTAGCCCGGGTACACGGCGGCGACGTCGGGGCGGGACAGGTTGGCGGACGCGGTGGCGGCGACGACACCGTCGACCTCGACCTGCACCTGGATGGGGCCGGTGTCGTCGGGGTCGAGGACCCAGCCCCGGACCCTGACGGTGTTGGGGCCGGTCCAGGTGTGCTCCAGGTTCCCGAACGGGTTGCCGGAGCGCACCTCGACGCTGCGGGAGGCCAGCACCTGGTCGGAGCCGGGCCCCACGTTGAGGGCCACCGCCGAGATCGTGTGCACGCCGGGGCCGGCGGGGACGGTCTGGGAGAAGCCGTGGTTGGCCCCGGCCGACGGGTAGGCGGACCCCACATCGGGACGGGCGTCGCCGGCGGTGACGGTGGCGACCGGGTTGCCGTCGAGGCGGAGCTGCACGTCGATCGGGCTGGTGAGCTGGTCGGGGTCGATGGCCCAACCCGCGACCTGCACGCCACCGGCGGTGGGCGTGGCGGCGTCGAGCGAGCCGAACGGGTTGCCGCCGATGACCGTGGTGCAGCCCAGCTGGGTGTTGACTGCACCGTTGCCCACGTTGATGGCGTAGACGCACACGTTGTGGGCGCCGACGGCGAGGGGCACGGTGACGGAGTAGCCGTGGTTGGGGCCGAGCGCCGGGAAGGCCTGGCCGACGTCCGGACGGGACTGGTTGGCGACGCCTTGACCGGCCCAGTTGCCGTCGACGTAGACGTGCACGTTCACCGGTCCGGTGGTGTCGGGGTCGGCGGCCCAGCCGCGCACCGTGACCTGGCTCGGGCCGGTGGCGAAGCCGTCGAGGCTGCCGAACGGAGAGCCGACCTTCACCGTGGCGCACCCGATGGCGGGGTTCCCGTTGCCCACCGGGCCGCTGTTGATCCCGTACACGCAGATGTTGTGGACACCCGAGGTGGCCGGGATCGTGATGTCGAACCCGTGGTCGGGGCCCTGGCCCGGGTTGGCGATGGCGACGTCGGAGCGGGGCACCGAGGCGGTGGCCTTCGTGGCGTAGTTGCCGTCGAGGTAGACGTGCACGTCGATCGAGGCGTTGGTGTCGAAGTCGATCGCCCAGCCCGTGACCCGGATGGCGGGTGCACCGTTGAGGGTGGTCTCGACTGCGCTGTTCACGTCGCCGACGACCTTGTGGAGGCAGGGACGGTCGTGCGAGGCGGTGGCCGCGTCGTAGCGGGCGGTGGTCGTGCAGGTGCCGTCGACCTCCCACGGGGCGATGCAGGTGACCACCCGGCAGATGATCGGGCCGATGCAGGAGACCTGCTGGTTGCACTGGCCGTAGCGGAAGTTCACGCAGCCGGCCTTGCGGTTGTTGCAGTCACCGAGGGCGCAGCCGCACGTGGTGTTGGCGCACCCGGCGCTGCCGCTGCAGATGCCGCCGCCGCCGCACCCGCACCCGTTGCAGGGCGAGTTGCAGTCCATGTAGTAGCGGGGGCCGTTGCAGAAGCCGGAGCCGTCGACCTTCCACCATCCACCGAGCAGGGCGCCCGGCGGGCACTGGTTCTTGCCGCTGATCGTGCAGCAGAACTCGGTGTAGCCGTCGCAGCACAGCGAGCCGCACTCGCAGTTCGAGCCGTTGCAGGCGCACACCGCGGCGTACGCGTCGGTGGGCGTCAGCGCGTAGGTGAGCGGGTTGGCGGCGATGGCCGAGCCGACGACGGCGGACCGGGCGAAGAACCCCCGGCGGCTGAAGCGGCTCCCGAGCAGACCCGAGACCTTGTCGGCGAGCTGAGCTGAGGGGCTCATGGGAGCGGCGACTCCAGGCTGAAGGTGCGCAGGGCACGGGCGGTGCGCTGCGCCTCGGTGGCGGGAACGCGTCGGGCGGCGACGAGCGCCTCCGGCAGCACGGTGAGCAGGGCGACACCGAGCCACACGGCGAGGACGGTGAGCCCGAGCTGAGGAAGGCCGGCCGCCGGCAGGTCGGGGCGCATGGAGACGAAGCCGGGGGCGTCGGTGACCGCGGCGGCAAGGGCGACCAGCGCGGCGACGGCGTCGACGACGGCGTGGATCATCGTGGGCGGGGCCGAGGAGCGCCCGAAACAGCCACACGAGACGGCCTCACCACCGGCGCGCAGGCGCAGCACGGCGACGGTGAAGACCAGGAACAGCACGGCCACCGCTGCCGCGAGGGCCCATCCGCCGAGGAGGAAGGCGGCGACGCCGACGGCGACCTCGACGAGCCCGAGGGCGCGGGCGAGCAGGGGCGAGGCGGGCAGGCCGAGGGCCCGGAGCATGGGGACGGTGGCCTCTGGACCGCGAAGCTTGGCGAGGCCCCCGACCGCGAGGATCCCGGCGACCACCCCGAGGAGACCTCCCAGCACCATGGGCGCCGAGGATAGGCGACCGGCACGGACCGACGGACCTAGAGGGCCCGACCTGCGAGATGTCCACTGCGCACCGCGCCCTGGATGTACCCGACCTCGCCGGCGTCGCCCACGACGTGGACCTCGAGCCCGGCGGCCTCCATCCCTTGGGCCACGCTGCGATCGGCGTGCACACCGCTGGCCAGCACCACCGCGTCGGCCTCGGCGGTCAGCCGGCGATCACCGACCCGGTACTCGACGTGGTCGGCGGTGATGGCGGTGACCTCGGCGCCGGTGACGAGCTCCACGCCGTGGGCCCGGGCCTCGAACAGCGCGCGGGCCCGACGCGGATGGGCCATCTCGACCCCGAGCTTGTCGCCGGCCTCGAGCACGATGACCTTGCGGCTCCGCTCGGCGAGGAACTCGGCCAGCTCGACCCCCACGAGTCCGCCGCCGATGACCACGACCTTCTTGCCGATCGGCATCCAGCGCCTGGAGAGGCCCCGCACCCGGTCCATGGTCGACATCATCCCGGTGCGCCGGCCGAGGGCGACCACGGTGCGCCGGTAGAGCGACAGGCGCTTCAGCGCCGACGGGTCGTCGCCGGTGAGCATCCCCCGCAGGTCGTCGCCCGACAGCACGTGGGGCAGGTCGGCACCGGGCACGTCCGGGCGGTCGCGGCGGGCGCCGGTGGCGACCACGACGGCATCGGCGCCGACGGCCTTCACCGCCTCGGGGGTGGCCTCGGTGCCCGTGCGCACGTCGACGTCGAGGTCCTGGAGGGCATTGGTGAGGTAGCGGACGAGCTCCGCGTTCATCGGCGTGGTGAGCGACGAGAACCGGGCGGTGCCGCCGAGCTCGGTCCCCTTCTCGAACAGGGTGACGCGGTGGCCTCGCAGCGCCGCGACCCGGGCGGCCTCCATGCCGCCCGGCCCGCCACCGACCACGACGACGGTGCGCCGCGCCTCGGCCGGCACGATCGGCCCCTCGTCGTAGTGGCCGAGCTCGGCGTTGACGGCGCACACGGGTGCGCCGTCCCAGAAGTTCTGGGCGACGCAGACGAAGCAGTTGATGCAGGTGCGGACGTGCTCGGCGCGGCCGGCGAGCAGCTTCGACGGGATCTCCGGGTCGGCCAGCAGCTGGCGGCCCATCGCCACGAAGTCGAGCTCACCGTTGCCGATGTGGTGCTCGGCGGAGTCGGGCGTGATGCGGCCGACGCCGATCACCGGCACCGCGACCGACTGCTTCACGTAGGCCGCCAACCCGACGTACTGGTCGGCCTGCCACGGGAGGGGCCCGTCGGTGAACCCGACGCCGAGGGCGTTGGGGGCGCTGGCCGACACGTGCACCGCGTGGGCACCGGCGGCCTGGGCCAGCACGGCGTGCTCGGCGGCCAGCTCGGGCGTGACCCCGCCCTCGGCGTACTCGCGGCCGTCGATGCGCACGATCACGGCGAAGTCGTCGCCGCAGCGGGCGCGGATCGCCTCGATCACGTCGGTCATCAGGCGGGCCCGGTTCTCGACCGACCCGCCCCACTCGTCGGTGCGGGTGTTGAAGCGGGGCGAGAGGAACGTCGAGATGAGGTAGCCGTGGGCGGCGTGGATCTCGACGCCGTCGAGGCCGGCGGCCTGCACCCGGGCGGCGGCGTCGGCGAACTGCTCGACGACCCATGCCAGGTCGTCGGCGGTGGCCGCCCGCTGGGTGGCCCGCTTGCCCCCGGTGAGGGCGGCCATCTTCATCAGCTCGTCCATGGTGAGGGCGCTGATGTCGACGTCCTCGTGGGGCATCGGCATCGAGGGGACCAGTTGGTCGCGGTCCTGCATGGCGTCGACGCCGGCGGTCTTGCCGTGGTGGCAGGCCTGCACGACCATCTTCGCCCCGTGCCGGTGCACCGCCCGGGCGAGGCGCTCGAGGCCGGGGACGAACCGGTCGGCGGAGAGGGCCGGCTGGTGGATGGAGGTGGCTCCCACCGGCCAGGCCACCGCCGAGGTCTCGAGGATGAGCAGCCCGACGCCACCCTTCGCCCGCGCCTCGTAGTGGGCGATCGTGAGGTCGGTGATCTCGCCCTCGTCGCAGGTGTTCTGGTCCATGGCCGGCATGACGATGCGGTTGCGCACCGCCATCGGCCCGATCGAACCGGGCGAGAGCAGGTGTCCGTGGTTCACCGACCGATCCTACGACCGGGTCTGACGGCACGTCAGACAGCGCGTCAGACGGCGGCGGTGCTCACTCGAGGCCGGCGAGGATCGTCGCGGTGGCCGAGGTGCCGAGGCGGTCGGCGCCCGCGGTGATCATGTCGAGCGCGGTGTCGATGTCGCGGATGCCCCCGGACGCCTTGACCTCGGCCCGGCCCTTGGCCACCTCGGCCAGCTGGGCCACGGCCTCGACGGTCGCCCCGCCCGCCGGGTGGAAGCCGGTGGAGGTCTTGAGGAAGTTGGCGCCGGCGTCGAGCGCGAGGCGGGCGACGGTCTCGATCTGCCACGGCTGCAGCGCCGCCGTCTCGAGGATCACCTTCAGCACCCCGGCCGGGATGGCCCGCCGCACGAGCGTGATCTCCTCGGTGAGCAGACCCCACGCACCGTCGGCGACCGCCCCCAGGTTGATGACCATGTCCAACTCGGTGGCCCCGTCGTAGACGCCCTGACGGGCCTCGGCCTCCTTGACCGTGGGAAGGTGCGCCCCCGACGGGAAGCCGACGACGGTGCACGGCTTCCACGCGGCGCGGGCGCCGAGCTCGACGGCCTGGGCCAGGCGGGTGGGCGACACGCACACGGCCACGACGCCGAGGTCACTCGCCTCGGCGCAGTGGGCGGCGACGTCGGCGGCCGAGGCCTCCGGCTTCAGCAGGGTGTGGTCGATCCGGCTGGCCAGCACGATGCGGGAGGGCCGATCGACGGCCTCGGGGATGGGGTTGGCGACGACCGCCGGGGCGACAGCGGCCGGGATCGAGCCCGCGCTCACCGCGTCGGCCGCCACGTCGGCGGCGATGGCCTCGCAGACGGCGGCGATGGTGTCCACCACCGCGCCCGCACGGGAGGCCCCGACCTGGGTGACCTCCTCGTGGCTGAGCTCGCCGCCGAGGCCGGCCGCCGCGTTGGTGACGAGGCTCAGCCCACCGACCTGCACGCCGAGGGCGTGGGCGGCGAGCGCCTCGAGCACGGTCGACATGCCGACCAGGTCGGCGCCGAGGGTGGCGAGCATGCGGATCTCGGCCGGCGTCTCGTAGCTCGGACCCGGGAGGGCGGCGTAGACGCCGGTCTCGAGGCCGCCGGCGGCCGCCACCGTCGACGCCAACGGATAGAGGTTCGACACGTCGATGAACCGCTCGTGGGGGAGGTCGTGGCTCCCGATCAGCGGGTTGGCGCCGGTGAGGTTCAGGTGGTCGGAGATGGCGACGAGGTCACCCACCGACAGGCCGGGCCGGATGCCGCCCGCGGCGTTGGTGAGCAGCAGGCGCCGGCAGCCGAGACGGGCTGCGGTGCGCACGCCGTGCACGACAGCATTCGGGTGGTGGCCCTCGTAGAGGTGTACCCGGCCGGCGAGCACGAGCACGCGGGCGCCGCCCACGGTGCCGGCCAGGATCGTGCCGGCGTGGCCGACGACGTTGGTCGACGGGAAGCCGGCGTCGGCCATCGACATCGAGGCGTCGCCGAGCCGCTCGGCGGCAGCACCGAGGCCGGAGCCGAGCACGACGGCGACGTCGAAGTCACCCCCCAACCGCTCACCGATCAGGTCGGCGCTGACGGCGGCGCGGGCCCACGGGTCGGAGGCGGACGGGGCGGTGAACGGCAACGGCTCGGGCGGGGTCACGACGAAGATCGTCGCGCGCTCCCGGCCCGAGCCGTCACGGTGCTTCAGATGCAGGTCAGGCTCGGGCCGGGGCCCGGCGCCTGCTGCGGGTCCCGACTAGTTGATGACCTTGGCCTTCAGCCGCTCGAACTCGGCGTCGTCGATGACGCCGCGCTCCTTGAGGTCAGCGAGGCGGTGCAGCTCGTCGGCCGGGCTGGCGGTGGTGCCGGCGGCCTGGCGGATGTACTCCTGGGCCGCGGCGTCCTGGGCCTTGGCGTCCTCCATCGCGTGCACCCGCATCTTGCCGCCACGGGCGATCAGGTAGATGAAGATGCCGAGGAACGGCAGGACGATGATGAACAGGATCCAGAGGGCCTTCACCCACCCGTTCAGGTCATGACTGCGGAAGATGTCGATGAAGACGCTGATCGCCAGCCAGATCCAGATGAAGATGAAGGTGAAGTAGATGAAGGTCCAGAGGACCTGGCCCACCCCCCAGTTCGATGCGAGAACCATTGAGCCTCCTAGGCACGTGCGGTCGACGAACGACTCATCGGCCGGGCCGCGACCTTAGCCAGCACATCACCCCGGGGGCCGGATCCGGCCCTTCGCCGACGAAGAATCGGGCCGTGCTCGACCAGCACGTCGACTCCAGAGCGCCCACCGACCACCGTTGCGTTCCGGTTGTCAGCGACATCGGTCGAGCACACCCACCGACGGACCAGATCACGCCGCGTCGCGGCAGGGGATGACGTGCTGCTCGAGTGGCGTGACGACCCTGTCGCTGAGAACTGGAACCGACCGACCACCGGCGTGTCTGCCCGCGCGGCGGTACACCGATCCGGGCCTCGGGGAGCACTCGGTGATCTCGGTCGAAGGGGCTCACGACCCCAAGGGCGTGACCGCACCGCGGTGGGACCGCTCAGCTCCTCGCCGGGGGCCGCATGTCGGGGAAGGCCCGCAGGGTGTGGCCGCCGTCGACGGTGAGGTGCTGGCCGGTGATCCACGACGACTCGGGGCCGGCGAGGAAGCGGATGGCGGCGCCGATGTCGACCGCCTCGCCACCCCGCGGGATCGCCTGCTGCTCGAGGAACCGGGCGAACAGGGCGTGGTTGGCGAAGATGCCGGTGGTGCTCTCGGTGCGCGTGAGCCCGGGTCGCACGGAGTTCACGCGGATGCCCTTCTCCCCCAGCTCGTCGGCGGCCACGTCGACCAGCGCGTCGACCGCCGCCTTGCCGGCGCGGTACGAGGCCAGGCCCCGCGTCGAGAACACCGCCGCGGTCGACGACACGGCGACGAACGAACCGCCGTCGCTCATCCGCTCACAGCCGTACTTCAGCAACGTGAAGACGGGGAACACGTTCTTGTCGACCTCGGCCGAGAACTGCTCGGGCTCGTAGTCGAGGACGTTCATCGGCGTGCCGCCCCCGGGCACGGTGACGGCGATGTCGAGCCGGTCGCCCTCACACGCCACCTCGACAGCGCGGGCCACGTCGGAGGCCACGAGCGTGTCGCACCGCACCGGGTGGACCTCGAGCCCCTCGGCGGCGAGCCCGACCACCGCGCCGGTGAGCCGGGCCTCGTCCCGTCCCGCGATCGTGACCCGGCAGCCGTCGGCCGCCAGCAGGCGGGCCGTCGCCAGCCCGATGCCGCTGCTGCCGCCCACGACGATCGCTCGCGTGCCGGCCAGGACCCCCGTGTCTGCCATGCCGAGGTGTCTAGCAGTCCCGCCCGGCGAGGCGTCACCCCCGTGCGACCACCCGATGGCGTGCCAAGCTGCGCCCACACCGCGTCCGGCGACAGCGCCCGGCGCCGCCTCACGCAGGGGGACCCATGGCCGACGATGACATCGACGCGCTGCTCGACCACCAGGACGCCGTCGGCCTCGCCGGCCTCGTGGCCGCGGGAGAGCTCTCGCCCCGGCAGCTGGCCGAGGCCTCCATCGCCCGCATCGAGGCCCGCAACGGCACCCTCAACGCCGTCCTCGCCACCCGGTACGACGCGGCGCTGGCCGAGGCCGACGCCGGCCCCACCGGCCCCCTCGCCGGCGTGCCGTTCCTGGTGAAGGACCTCGCCTGCGACGTCGCCGGCCTTCCCTCCACCCGCGGCTCACGGCTGTGGGCCGACAACGTGGCCACCGAGGACTGCGAGCTCACCCGCCGCTTCAAGGCCGCCGGGCTGCTGATCCTCGGCAACACCAACACCCCCGAGATGGGCAAGAACGCCAGCACCGAGCCGCTGTTGCACGGCCCGACGCGCAACCCCTGGCGCACCACCCACTCGGTCGGTGGCTCGTCGGGCGGTTCCGCGGCGTCGGTCGCCGCCGGCATCGTGCCCGCGGCCCACGCCAACGACGGCGGCGGCTCCATCCGCATCCCCGCCTCGTCGTGCGGGCTGTTCGGGCTCAAGCCCACCCGCGGCCGAACCCCGACCTGGCCGGGACCCGGGGTCGGCCCGTACCCGCTGAGCATCGGCCACGCCGTCACCCGCACCGTGCGCGACAGCGCCGCGCTCCTCGACGCCATCGCCGGCCCGGTGCCCGGCGACGCCTACGCCGGCCCGGCCGCACCTCCCGAGGGGTCGTTCACCGGCGCCCTGGCCACCGCTCCGGAGACCCTGCGCATCGCCTACGCCACCACCTCGGTGGCCGGCAACGAGGGCCACCCCGCCTCGCTCGCCGCCATGGAGCGGATGGTCGAGGTGCTGCTCGAGATGGGCCACCGGGTCGAGGAGGCGTCCCCCGTCTACGACCCCGCCCAGGTCACCAGCGCGATGAGCACGATCATGGGGGCGGTGTCGGCGGTCGGCATCGAGGACCGCCTCGCCGAGCTCGGCCGCGACCTGCGAGACGACGACCTCGAGGCCCTCACCCGGGCCGTGCACGACGGCCTCTCGGCCGCGCCGGCCACCGCTCTGGTACGAGCCCAGTTGGCCATGGAGAAGGTCAGCCACGACCTCGGGACCTTCCACCGCACCTACGACCTGTGGCTCACCCCCACCATCGTCGAGCCCGTGCCCGAGCTCGGGTACCTGGACGCCAACGACCTCCAGTCGATGTTCACCCGCGCCGGGCGCTTCACCGACTTCACCGGCGTGTTCAACGTGACCGGCCAGCCCGCCATGTCCATCCCCTCCGGGCTCGACGCCGATGGCCTCCCCTTCGGCCTGCAGTTCGCCGGTCGCCTCGGCACCGAGGCGACCCTCCTGCGCCTGGCGCTGGCCCTCGAGGAGGCCCTCCCCTGGCCCCGCCTCGCTCCCTGGCCCCCTCCGGCCTGAGCGGTCCGCCTCCACGACTCGTCCGGTGGTGGTCCCGCGTCGCCGACGACGCGCTCGACACCGGCCGCTGAGCGGCCGACACTGCACCACCGAACCGAACCGAACCGAACCGAACCGAACCGACACCAGGGGGATCACATGGGGAACGACGTCACGACCGCGGTCATCGTCACCGGGGGCGCCTCCGGCATCGGCCTGGCCAGCGCCACCGCGCTGGCCGAGCAGGGCCGGCCCGTCGCGCTCTGGGACCTCGACGCCGACGCGGCCGCGGCTGCCGCCACCGACCTGGCCGCGGCCCACGGCGTCGCCACCATCGGCCTCGGCGTCGACGTGAGCGACGGGGCCAACTACCCGGGCGCCATCGAGCAGAGCCGCGCCGCGATCGGCCCCGTCGGCGGCCTCGTGCACGCCGCCGGCACCGTGCTGGCCGAGCCCGTCGGCTCCATCAGCCGCGAGGGCTGGGACTTCGTGCTGTCCATCAACCTCACCGCCTTCCCGATGCTGGTGCAGGCGCTGCTGCCCGAGCTCACCGCGAACCCGGGCTCGGCCGTGGTCGGCATCTCCTCCATCGAGGGCTGGATCGGCAACGCCGCCATCCCCGCCTACTGCGCCTCGAAGGCCGGGATGCTCGGAGCGGTGCGCTCGATGGCCCAACACCTCGGCCCCCAGGGCGTGCGGGTCAACGCCGTGTGCCCCGGCTACATCGAGACGCCCATGCTCGCTCCCGCCCTCCAGGTCCCGGGGGTCCAGGAGGGCTTCCAGTCCAGCGCCCCGCTCGGTCGCCTCGGGCAGCCCCGCGAGATCGGCGAGCCCGTCGCCTTCCTGCTGAGCCATGGCGCGTCGTTCATCACCGGCCAGTCGTTCATCGTCGACGGCGGCACCACGGCGGTCGACTGACCCACCGGCGCCGTCGCCGACCGGGTCGGAGCCTGCCCGGGGCCGCCTGCTACGGCGTCGGGCAGGCCACGTGGTCGCGCCGCCAGATCGGCAGCCCGTCGATCGGCGCGATCTGGTCGTAGCACTGCTCGAGCAGCGCACCGAGGGGATAGCGGCTCGGCGGGTAGTCGGCCCAGTCGGTGCCCGGTCGGGCAGCGTCGATCACCAGCTCCGGTGGGTCGGCGGCGAAATCCTGGAGGAACAGCTCCCAGCGGTCACGGAAGGGCTCGCCGGCGACGACCGCCGGGTCGAGCGGGGTCGAGCGGCTGGCCCAGTTGCCCGTGAGGTAGCCGTCGTGCAGGAAGACACCGGCGGGCTGGCGCTGGATCGCGATGTACACGTCGGGCAGCGCGCCCCACACCAGCACCCGGTCATCGGGGGTCGTGGTGCGCTGCACGTAACGTCCGAGAGCGGTGAAGTTCGTGAGGTTGGGCCGATGGGCGAACGACACCACCAGCAGCACGACCGTGGCCACGGCCGCGGCCGCACTCACCACCCGCCACGCCCAACGCGACGCAGTGGCCAGGGCCACCCCGGAGAGCACGGCGAGCGGCGGCACCAGCTGCTGGTAGTAGTGGCCGAAGAAGCGCAGGCCGAGCGGGATGATCGCCAGCGAGGCGAGCACCCAGACCAGCACCGCGGGGTCGAGCTTCACCCGACGGGTGGCTGCCGCCCAGAAGCCGTAGAGCAGCGGCAGGTGGAAGCACAGGAACACCACGGTGAGCCCGAGGCCCACGCCGAGGGCCCGGGCCGTGGAGAGCCCTCCGTCGAGGTAGTCGCCGTTGTCGGCCCACGCCCAGCGCCACAACGAACCGAGGTCGACGAGCACGAGCAGCGGGAGGGTGGCGAGCACGGCCCCGGCCGCGCCGGCCACCACGTTGCGGCGGCGTCCGCTGTGGGCCCGCACCGCTTCGAAGGCCACGGGCAGGCCGGCCGCGATGTAGGGCTGCTTGGCATGGGCCGCGACGGCGACGAGGGCTCCGGCGGCGAGGAACCACCGCCACGCGGTGGCGCCCTTGCCGCGGGCCATGACTGCAGCGAGCACCGCACCAGTGGCGGGAGCGAGGCCCCACAGCTCGAAGTTGGCGGCCTGGGCATCGGCCGGGAGGAACCAGGCGGTGCCGAGCACGGCCAGCACGCCCCCGGCGATGGCGGCGTTGCGGCTGCCGGAGAGGCGCCGCACGAGCAACGAGACGAGCACGCCGTTGACCAGCACGGCCAGCGCGCACATCACCCGCACCATCCGCATGTCGACGCTGAGGCTGCGAGCCAGCTCGTAGGCGAGCGGGACGAGGGGCGGCTTGCGGTCGATGACGTCGACGTAGAGCGTGCCGCCGCCCCGCATGACGTCGCCCATCACGCTGAGGTAGGCCTCGTCACGATCGAAGATCCCGTTGTAGAGGAGCCCGGGCGCGCGGGCGATCACGGTCGCGGCGGCCAGCACCGCGACCAGCTGCGCGGCCCAGGGCAGCGCCGCGACCGTGGCCCACGCCGAGCCGGCGGCGCGGCGGGTGAGGGCGAGCACGCCG
>Ga0075026_100000507_pt1 | contig 15615 bp, 16 predicted proteins | sample Str012_2_FD_71392 | JGI IMG/M metagenome (GOLD analysis project Ga0075026, IMG submission 71392) | Freshwater sediment microbial communities in response to fracking from Pennsylvania, USA - Straight Creek_MetaG_SC_2012 | ecosystem: Environmental > Aquatic > Freshwater > Creek > Sediment...
AAAGAAACTTTTATACCCGATGGCGACTTTGAAGGCTTTAAATGGGAAAATGGCCGCTGGGAGCATGTTGACAAAGTATTCAACTTTAAATTGCAAAATGGCCAGTTTCCGCAGGAAGCAACCATAAAAGACGAAGGCGGTAATATTGACGAGAAGAAACTGATGGAGCAATCGGAAAAAAATATTGAGAACGCCAAAAAGAAAGAAGAGGCAGGGAAAAAACCAGCAGTGAAGAAAACGGGTCATTAAAAAACAGCCATTAGCTATAATCAATTCATGGGGCTTTTCAACCGGCCCTTTTTTGGATGGCTGACCGGGAATTGTAACAGCTGTAACTAAAATAAACGCCAGCAGCTGTGATAATTAATAACTACTAATTATTAATTAATTTATTCTTGGCCTTCAGGTATTCCTCTTCGCTTAGTACGCCTTTCTGTTTCAGTTCAAATAGTTTTTCCAGTTCTGCAGCTATGGATGACGGTGAGCTGGTTTGCATGGCAGAAGCTATCAGCGTTGCCTGGCGTATTCCCTTTTGGTTTTCAAAATCTGTTTGCGCCTGGGTAATGGTTTCTTTAAGGCGTTTGGGCTGGCTCACTTTGTTGTAAATGGTGGCGCCAACCTGCGCAGCAGTTTGTATTTCTACTGTACCAAAATTAAAAATATGCCCCCAGAAACGCTGGCTGTAAGAAACATTGTTGATTTTCTCTAGCGGACTTTCTTTTGCAAAATGATTGAGCAGACCTACTTCATCAATGACCCGTTGATTGGTCACCACCCATATATAAGATTTCCACTGAAAATATTTAACCGCAAAAACGATTGCGCCCAGCAGGGCCAGCGCCCATCCAAAATGAACAATGAATCCAACAAAAAAAGAACCCACAATGGCCGCAAGGGCAACGAATGCAGGGCCCAGTAAAGAAACCCAACTGCTGTACGTAATCAACAATACTTTTTCTTCTTTTTGCAAAGGTGTGCGCATAGTTGGCTGATGTTAAAACAGCAGTGAGCAGTTGGCTCAGGGCTGCATTTCAGTAAAGTTATGCCGTACAAGGGAGTGACACAACGATGTTCAAAAGAATTTTAACTACCCGGGCCAAAATAGTTATTAACTACCGGCCATGAATATAACCGCACTTAAAATAGCCGTTCGCTTTCCACATGCACCAAGCTTACCTAATTACACATAAGCACATTGGCTTTTACTCATCCAGCTTCAACACTGCCAAAAACGCTTCCTGTGGCACTTCCACATTACCTATCTGGCGCATGCGTTTCTTACCTTCTTTTTGTTTTTCCAGCAGTTTGCGTTTACGGCTGATATCGCCCCCATAACATTTGGCGGTTACATCTTTGCGCATGGCGCTGATGGTTTCACGGGCTACAATTTTTGCGCCAATGCCTGCCTGTATCGCAATCTGGAACTGCTGGCGGGGCACCAGTTCTTTCAGTTTTTCGCAAAGTTTTCTGCCAAATTCCGCAGATCGTGCACGGTGTATCAGTGCACTTAAGGCATCTACTTTGTCGCCGTTCAGCAGAATATCCATCTTCACAATATCACTGTCGCGGTTGCCAATGGGATGGTAGTCGAAGGATGCATAGCCACGGGTTTGGCTTTTTAGTTTATCGTAAAAATCGAATACGATTTCCGTCAGCGGCATTTCAAAACTCAATTCTACGCGGGTGGGGGTAAGATAGCTTTGGTTGAGCAGGATACCGCGTTTGCCCAGGCACAACGTAATGATATTGCCGATATAATCGGGCTTGGTGATGATTTGTGCCCTGATAAAAGGTTCTTCTATCCTTTCAATGCGTACAGGGTCGGGCATTTCGGTCGGGTTGTTTACAATTATCTTTTCTCCGCTGGTGGTATAGGCAATAAAGCTAACGTTGGGAACCGTGGTGATAACGGTTTGGTTAAACTCCCTTTCCAGGCGCTCCTGTATAATTTCCATGTGCAGCATGCCCAGGAAACCGCAGCGAAAGCCAAAGCCCAGTGCCTGGCTGGTCTCCAGTTCAAAAGTAAGAGACGCATCATTCAGCTGCAGTTTGTCCATACAGTCGCGCAGTTCTTCAAACTCATCTGTATTTACGGGGAAAATACCGGCAAATACCATTGGTTTCACTTCCTGAAAACCGCGGATACCCTCGGTGCAGGGGTTGGCCACTTTGGTAATGGTATCGCCCACTTTTACTTCCTTGGCATTTTTGATACCAGTGATGATATAGCCTACATCGCCACAATTGACTTCTTGTTTTTCAGTCATCTTCAATTTCAGGATACCCACTTCATCGGCTTCATATTCCTGGTCGGTAGAAACGAATTTAATCTTATCGCCTTTTTTGATGCTGCCCTGCAAAATGCGGTAATACACGATAATGCCCCTGAAGGAATTGAAAACGCTATCGAACACCAGGGCCTGCAATGGCGCATTGGGGTTGCCGGCAGGTGCCGGAATTTTCTCCACAATTGCATCCAGTACTTTGTCAACACCCAGCCCGGTGCGGCCGCTGGCGTGCAGGATGTCTTCGCGTTTGCAGCCAATCAGCTCCACAATCTGGTCTTCTACTTCTTCAATCATGGCGCCGTCCATATCAATTTTATTGATGACGGGTATAATTTCAAGGTTATTGTCGATGGCCAGGTAGAGATTGGAAATGGTTTGTGCCTGTATGCCCTGGGTGGCATCCACCAGCAGCAGGGCACCTTCGCAGGCGGCCAGTGCGCGGCTCACTTCATAGCTAAAATCCACGTGGCCGGGAGTATCAATCAGGTTCAGGATGTATTCCTGCTTGTCTGTGTGTTTGTAGTTGATCTGTATGGCGTGGCTCTTGATGGTAATGCCTTTTTCCCGCTCCAGGTCCATGTCATCCAGCACCTGGTCCATCATATCACGGTCGCTGATGGTGCCGGTTGTTTGCAGAAGTCGGTCGGCCAGGGTGCTTTTACCGTGGTCAATATGAGCGATGATACAAAAATTGCGTATGTTCTTCATGTTCCCTGTCCCCAAAAGGAGGACGCCTTTTAAATGTTTAACGAGCTGCAAAAGTAACTGTTTTAGGCGGGATAAACGACAGCCCCCTGCAAAGCCTTTCCGGGCCGGAAACAATGTGAATAAATAGTGCAACCGGTCCATTTTCAGGCAATAAAAGCTAGCGGTGCGGGCAAACTGCGTGTAGGTATGTTAGTGGTGTTTCGGCAAATAATTTTTGTGCGGCAAAGCAGCAAAATTTTTATGGTTATTAAAACCTTTCTATACCTTTATAGCAAGAAAATTAAAGTATGGCCATTTACCGGGCTGTATCCTCTTTGATACTTGTGTTGGCATTTTAGAATGGCTGCATTTTATTTTTTGAACAACGATTGGGAGTAGAATTGTTTGTCCCCGAAATTAAAAATCAGCCATATGAACAATGCCACTATGTCCAGAATCGCAACAGTTGCTTACGCTTTGGTAATCCTCATTTTTGGTATCACCCATTTTATAAACACAGACGAGATGCGTGGTTTTGTACCCGCATTTGTTCCGGGCGGAGGTGCCTGGGTGTACATTACCGGTAGCGCATTGATAGCTGCAAGTGTCGCCATTCTTATTAATAAGCAAACAAGGCTGGCGGGTATTTTGCTGGCCGTCTTATTATTAAGTTTTGCGCTCACCATTCACCTGCCAAAAGTATTGGGTGGGCTCAACAGTTTTGTTGGCCAGATTTTGAAAGACATTGGCCTTGCAGCAGGTGCGTTACTGATTGCCAGCAGAGACAAGGCCTGATTTTTTAGCAGTCACCTGTTTACAGATGGCCCCGGGCTACCGGCAGTAGCAGCAGGAAATAGAGGGAACGTTTTTGAAACACGTTCCTGCTATTTTTTTGCAGGTGCCGGGTATTGTACCGCTGCATACCGCTTACAACAACAACCAGCAATAATGACCAGAGAACAGGAAGAAATCCGGGAGCAACAAAAAATATCCTGGGGCAAGTTTGCAGGCGGATGGAAAAAATGGAATGAAATCAATATGGATTTTATAGGGCCCGTTGGCAAAGAGATCATTGCTGCCATTAACCCCGCTGGCACCGATAAGATACTTGATATTGCTGCCGGCACCGGTGAGCCCGGCCTTACCATTGCTGGAATGTTGCAGGGCGGCAAAGTCATCATTACCGACCTTTCAGAAGAAATGCTTGCCATTGCCAGGGAAAATGCAACCACCCGGGGAATTCAAAATATTGAAACCCTTGTCTGCGATGTTTGTGAACTGCCGTTTCCGGATCATTGTTTTGATGCAGCGAGCGGTCGTTTTGGTTTCATGTTTTTTCCGGATATGCAGCTGGCGGCAAACGAAGTGTACCGTGTGCTTAAAAAAGGCGGCCTGTTTGCCACGGCAGTCTGGAACACACCCGATAAGAATTTTTGGGTAACGGCCATCATGAGCACCATTCATAAAAATATCGAATTACCGGCCCCCCTCCCCGGCGCACCCGGCATGTTCAGGTGCGCCAGTCCCGGTTTGCTGAAAAGCATTTTTGAAAAAGCCGGCTTTATAAATATTAAAGAGAAAGAAGTTACTATTACCTTAAAATGTGGCAGCATTGAAAATTACTGGAACATGATGACCGATGTAGGTGCACCCATTGTAGCCGCATTGGGCAAAGCCGATGCAACAACCCGCCAAAAAATTAAATCGGAAGTATTTGAACTGGTGAAACAAAAATACGGTACGCAAAATATTGCGCTGGACGCGGGTGCCCTGGTGCTGGCCGGTGAAAAATAAATGGCAACCCGCCTATCATAACCCCCATACCCCCCATAAAACCCTGGCAGATTTTTTCTGTTTAACCCAACCTATTTTTTATTGCAGTAATCTGGTTAGTCATTGAACAAGCATTGCGTGTACCCCTGGCATTTTAAGATTATGTGCACAGAATGCTTGCTGGTTAGCCGATTTCTATTATTTTTATAGCACATACCAACCCCCTCCGCTTGCTGCCTGTTTACACAGTACACAATACCTTTTTATTATAAACCAAAATTGTAATTATGAAACAAGTTAGCGCTTTAGTGACGTTTTGCTTTATTGCTGCGTTTGTATTATTTATGGCATCTTGTGCTAAGACGGGTCCGGCGGGCGCAACAGGCCCTGCAGGCACTACTGGTGCAACGGGTGCCACAGGAGCTACCGGCGCCACAGGTGCTACTGGTACTGCCAATGTTATTTATTCCGCCTGGCTGGACGTACCATTTGGATACAACGTCAATACCAATGGTGATACCATTTGGGGTGCTGTGATATCTGCCCCAAAACTTGATACCAATATTTTAACCAAAGGCGAAATAAAAGTGTACTGGAATGCGAATTATGTAAACGCGGTTGATGTAGTGCCGCTTCCATACAACGATGGCGCTAATATTATACTCTTAGATTTCCTGGTAGGTAAAATATACCTGACTGCCAATGGCAATTTCGGAACCGGCACAGACGCTGGCGGAAAATATTGGCAATACCGGTATGTGCTTGTTCCTGGAGGCACCAATGCCCGATCTGCCATAGACTGGAACAACTATGCGGAGGTTAAAAAATATTTGAACCTGAAAGATTAATTGCCTGCAGCTGCTTTAAAATAAAAAGACGCGGTAAATGTCCGCGTCTTTTATTTTAAAAAAATGCCGCCAGCTATTTCAGAAGAGAAATTGCTGTACGCAACTGTTCGCTTACTTTATTTTAATGGCCATTCCAATTTGTATATGACTCGATTTCCATGAATAACGGTTGTCGATATTATTAATATTGGTAAGCCCCTGGTTATACCTTCCGTAAATGGCCACACTGCCCAATGTAAATTCTCCACCGCCATTTACACTTGCTTCATACTTTTTAAAGGCATTGTCGTTATTGCTGGTCAGCAGGCTTTCCGCATCAAAAACCATCTGGCTGTACTGCGGGCCGGCCGCCAGGGTAAAATATTTGTTCAGCTTGTATTTAAACATCAGGGGTATGCTGATATAGCCCAGTTTGATGTTGTTGGCTGCAAATACATTGCCTTGTGGTGGCAGGTAATACACCAGGAAGTTTGATACATTCACTGTTGTGTTGTTCTGGCTGAACAATACTTCGGGTTGAAAACTCCATTTGCTGTTGAATGCTTTTTCGGCAAAACCACCCACCTGGAAACCGGAAGTATAGCCACCGGGCATTCCGTTGCCACTGATATTGGATAAGTTCAGATCTCCTTTTACACCAAACTGCCAGTCTGTATTAAGAGGTTTTGTTTGTGCATGCAGCAGAACAGATAAAAACAATGCCACTAAAGTAATTGTGTGCTTCATAAAATTGTAGATTGATATTTTAAGTAAGGTTTCAAAACTATTCTATCCTATATATATCTAAATCATAAAATCTACCAAACCTTACCCGCAACCGGTAAACGGGCAGAATAACAGGATTTATTGCAAGAACCAATAAATGAATGCAAACTGCGGCATTGCGCAACGGGTTTTAACGATAAAAATACCGCCGGTGAGGGCGGTATTTCAACATTGGCATCCGTTGTTTCAAACATGCTGTATTGTTTAGTATTTGTAGTAGTTTCTTTTAAGATCATTGATGGCTTCGTCTCTTTCTTTCCGTAACTGGTGTACAGTTTGTCTTCTTTCTTTACGGGTAAGGCTGGTATCGTGTTTGGCAGAATTAATTTTATCCCCGTAATCATTCTTTACATCCTGAATTTTCATATCCAGTTTGGTGGGCCTGTAAGAACGGCCGTACACATTGCCGTATCCATAAGGGTTATACCCAAAAGGAGAATAATAAAAAGGAGAATATCCAAGTCCGATGCCTACCGATACACGCGGGGGTGCTACATACACATGACCGCCACCAAAACCATGACCAAAACGCTGGGCAGAAGCCCCCATCGCCAATCCTAAAGCAACTGCTATTACTATTAACTTTTTCATAATCGAGTAATTTTTATGCTTATACAGACCCAAAAATAATACAAAAGAAAAGCGGTTGCAAGGGTTATAACCAATCAATAACATTTGCCCGCAACAACCTGCAAAGCAGCCAGTCTGCTTTGTATTTTTGTTAACAATTGAAGGTTTGAGTGACTGGGTTCCGCTATTTTGCCATTGCTGTTTTGTTTTTTCCAGCCAATAAAAAAAGCGCCGGTAAAGGCGCTCTGTTTACAATAATTTTATCTGGCCACAGATCATTTTTCAATCATGCCGGCATCTTTCCACTGCTTGATAACAGCAATCGTGCTATCGCTCAGTTTATCGTGTCTGAAAGGCATAAATCCTTTGTCTGTTGGGTTCAATTGAATGCGGTGCAATATACCATCAATGTCTTTTTTTACATTGTCGTATTTATCATACGCTTCTTTATTGCCGCCTTTTGAAGGAATATGACAGGGCGTACAGGAACTGGCCACAATGGGTGCAATGTTCATTTCAAAAGTAAGCGGTTTTGGTGCCGCCGCTTTTTTTGCCGTGTGGCAATAAGAAAAGAAAACGGCCATCATTACAATAAGGGAAGAGACATATAATTTTTTCATTTTTTAGTGATTTGTGATCAAATATATTTAATTCTTCGTGACAAAATACGGACAGCATAAATTTTTATCGCAGATTGGCTTTTTTATTTTCTACCAGCGGTCCTTAAAAACAAGCCGTATACTACAAGTGGCCCGTAACAAGCCGCATCTTTGTTATGGTAATAGGAACTTTATATCTTACATTAGCGCTTCCCGGATCGGCCGTGCAGTCATTTGTGCGATTGGATTTATCCTAAAAAAAAATAGCAATGCAGCAAAACCACACACTCACCGGTATAATTCAGCAATTGACCGACAAAGACATCCGCAAGGTAAAACTGGCTATCGTGGACATTGATGGTGTGTTGCGCGGAAAAGTGATCAGTTTTGACAAATTTAAATCCGTTGCTGAAAAGGGATTTGGTTTTTGCGATGTGGTATTTGGCTGGGATGCCAATGATGTTGCCTACGACAATGCTGGTTTTACGGGCTGGCATACCGGTTATCCCGATGCAACCGCCATCGTGGATCTGCAGACATTTCGCGAAATACCCTGGGAAAACAATTTACCTTTCTTTATTGCGGATTTTGGCGATGGCAAAGGCAAGGGCTTGCCCATTTGCCCGCGTAGCTTGTTAAAACGAATAGCGCAACAAGCCGCTGACGCAGGCTTTATCCCCTATTTCTCCCAGGAATTTGAATGGTATAATTTTGTAAACAATGCGGATGAGTTGTACCAGAATAAATTCCGCAACCCGAAACACCTTAGCAACGGCATGTTTGGTTATTCCGTGCTGCGGGCTTCCCAGCACAGCCCTTTTTTTCATGACCTGTTTGATTTACTGACCCAATTCAAAGTACCAATAGAAGGCATTCACACAGAAACCGGACCCGGTGTATACGAAGCAGCTATTTTATACAGTAAAATAATGGAAGCCGCCGACCGGGCTGTTTGTTTTAAAACAGGTGTAAAAGAAATTGCGGCCAGGCATGGCATCATTGCCAGCTTTATGGCAAAATTCAATGAAAACCTGCCGGGCTGCAGCGGGCATGTGCACCAAAGTCTCTGGACGGCGGATGGCAAACAAAACCTTTTTTACGATAAGAAAAATAAAACAGGTATCAGCCCAATGATGGAGAGTTATATTGCCGGGCAATTGCATTGTCTGCCGCATATCCTTCCCCTGTTTGCGCCTACTGTTAACAGTTATAAACGACTTACCGAAGGCGCCTGGGCACCCACTACACTTACCTGGGCATTCGACAACCGTACCACAGCGCTGCGGATATTGCCCGCAGGTGCAGGTTCTACCCGGCTTGAGACAAGGGTGGTTGGATCGGATTCAAATCCTTACCTGGCCATGGCCGGCTGCCTGGCCGCTGGTTTGTATGGTATCAAAAACAAATTGAAATTAAAAATACCCGCCACCGTGGGCAATGGCTATGCAGATAAGAAGAACGGCGTGCTTCCGAAAAATTTATGGGAGGCAACACAAGCAATGAAAACATCGGCGATTGCAAAAGAATTGTTCGGAGACGCGTTTGTACAGCATTTTACCGGCACCCGCGAATGGGAATGGCGGCAGTTTTCAAAAGTGGTGACCGACTGGGAACTACAGCGGTATTTTGAAATTATTTAAGCCGGCTGCCGGCTATTCTCCGGCCGGCAACAATCATTCATAAAATATCAAAACATACAGTATTCATGACAGACTTTAATACAGTAAGGCAATACAATTTTCCAACCATTATCCGGTTTGGCGCAGGCGCTATCAAAGAACTTCCCGCACACCTGCTGGCTAACGGCCTGGCAAAACCGCTTTTGGTAACAGACCCCATGGTTGCCCAGCTTGATTTTTTTAAACAAATAAAAAAAGACCTGGAAGCCAAATCCATCTCCGTTGAAATTTTCTCAGACATCCATAAAAACCCGGTGAAATCGGACGTACTAAAGGGACGTGATGTGTACAACGGCAGCGCACGCGATTGCATTATTGGTATTGGCGGCGGCGCCGCCATGGACGTGGCCCGGGCCATTGTGCTGAGCATTAACCATCACCGCGATTTGTTTGATTACGATGATTTGATTGGCGGCGACCAGTATGTAACCGAAGCCGTTCCTTATTTTATAACTGTGCCCACCACCAGTGGTACCGGCAGTGAAGTGGGCCGCAGCGCTATTATCTCCGAAGATGAAACACACCGTAAGAGAATACTGTTTTCGCCCAAACTGCTGGCTAAAATAATCTTTGCAGATCCGTTGCTGACGATGGATCTGCCGCCTTTTGTAACGGCCGCTACCGGCATGGATGCACTAACACACAATATGGAGGCTTTCCTTGCAAAGGGTTTTCATCCCATAGCCGATGGTATTGCGCTGGAAGGGATAACACTGATCAATGAATCCATTGCAAACGCTGTAAACAAACCCGATCTGGCTTCGCGCAGCAAGATGATGATAGCTTCTTTAATGGGCGCTGTTGCCTTTCAGAAAGGACTGGGCGTGGTACACTCGCTGGCCCACCCTTTGTCTGCATTCCTGGATACCCATCACGGGCTGGCCAATGCCGTTAACCTGCCATACGGTATGCAGTTTAACATAGCTGGTTTTGAAGACCGGTTTGTAAGAATGGCCACGGCCATGAACCTTGGGCAAAAAACAGGGGAAGCCGTGGTGGAACATTTGTTTGCACTGAACAAAGCAGTAAACATGCCTGTAAAACTGGGAGGCATTGGCGTAAAACCAGAACATATAGAAACGCTGAGCGATCTGGCATTTGCCGATTTCTGCCATCCCAACAACCCGAAACCCGTAACCAGAGCAGATTTTAAAGCATTGTACACCGCTGCTTTGTAATAACCTAACGCAATGAATATAGGACTGACGTATACCGGCTCCGACCCAAAGCACGACCACTATGTAAGGTGGCTGAAACAGCACGACGCAATCAACATCGTCACATTGTCGGCCGAAACAAAGGAAAATAAAGGCATTATAGAAGACTGTGATGGCGTGGTAATATCGGGGGGCATTGATGTACACCCCGGCTACTATAACAGCAACAACTTTGTATATCCCAATATGCCGCAGCATTTTTATGAAAAAAGGGATGCCTTTGAAAAAAGTGTTTTTGTGCATGCACAAAAAAGAAAAATACCGGTACTGGGTGTTTGCAGGGGCATGCAGCTGATCAATTGTATTTTGGGCGGCAGCCTTCAACAGGATCTGGCTGGCAAAAACAGCATCCATAAGGCCATTGTGGATGATAACAAACACCAGTTCGACAAAGCCCACGGGTTGCACATTTTACCCGGCACATTGCTGGAGGCCGCAGCAGAAACCGCCAGAAGTGTTGTAAACAGTGCGCACCACCAGTGTATTCGTGAACTGGCAGAAGATTTAATTGTGAACTGCATTTCGGACGACGACGTAATTGAAGGGCTTGAATGGAAAGACAAGGCCGGGAAACCTTTTCTGCTCTGCATACAATGGCACCCTGAGCGCATGTACGCGTTTCAATTGGAAAAATCGGCCCTGTCGGTGGGCATCCGGAACCAGTTTATTGACGCCATTAAACAATCAAAGAAATGACCATGACCATTATTAACCCCGCTACCCGGGAAGTTATCCAGGAAATTGCCGAAGACAGCAAAGAAATCATTTCCCAAAAGTTTGCAACGTTGCAGCAGGGGCAGCCGGCCTGGGCAGCGCTGCCATTGCAATCGCGTATTGATATCATTCAGAAATTTCATGATTTGCTGGATGCAGAAAAAGACGAACTGGCAAATACTTTAACAGCAGAAATGGGCAAACCATTGCAGCAATCTTACAATGAGATCAACGGTGCACGCGGCCGCATCAAATACTTTATCGACAATGCAGCAAAATACCTGGCAGAAGAATGGGTAGTGACAGAAGGCGGTACCAAGGAGAAAATTGTATACGAGCCATTGGGTGTTATTGCCAACATATCTGCCTGGAACTATCCCTACCTGGTAGGCACAAACGTTTTTATTACGGCTTTGATTGGCGGCAATGCCGTGCTGTACAAACCTTCAGAATACACCCTGCTAACGGGTTTACACATTCAGCGTTTGTTTTACAAAGCAGGCGTGCCGGAGAATGTTTTTATAGTAGCCGCGGGTGCTGCAGCCGTAGGAGAAGCCATCTTAGCCCTGCCGCTAAACGGTTATTTTTTTACCGGCAGCTATAATACCGGTAAATACATTGCGGAGAAAACAGCGCATAAACTGGTACCGGTACAACTGGAACTGGGTGGCAAAGACCCGCTTTACATTGCAGACGATGTGGAAGACATAAAAGCCGTAGCCATTGGTACCGCCGACGGCGCATTTTACAACAACGGGCAGAGCTGCTGCAGTGTTGAAAGGATTTATGTACACGAAAAAATTTATGATGAATACGTGGCTGCATTTGTGGAGGAAGTAAAAACATATAAGACCGGATTGCCTACAGAAGCCGGGGTGTATATTGGTCCGCTTACCCGGCCTGCCCAGGTAAAAGTGCTGGAACAGCAGGTAAAAGATGCAGTAGACAAGGGCGCCACGCTTATACAGGGCGGCAAAAAAATAAAAGATAATTATTTTGAACCCACGGTGCTAACCAATGTAAACAACCAGATGGCGGTGATGCGGGATGAATCTTTTGGCCCCATCATTGGCATTATGAAAGTAAAAAGCGATTCGGAAGCCGTGCAGCTGATGCAGGACACCGATTACGGATTAACCGCTGGCGTGTATTCAAAAACTTTTGACAGGGCAGAAAAAATAATGAGGCAGATGAATACTGGTACTGTTTACTGGAATTGCTGCGATCGTGTGAGTGCAGCCCTTCCCTGGAGTGGCCGGAAAAATTCGGGGCTGGGTGCCACGCTTTCTCACCAGGGCATTTATGCATTTGTTCAACCCAAGGCTTATCATATCCGGGGTTAATCAAATTCAGGAAGACATGCGGTATTGCTGTTGCGATGGTTTTCTAACCAGTGCAAACAAGAGCCAGTAAACAATAAAACCTGCAGCAGCACCTGCAGTATTCAATATCACGTCGTCTATATCAGCGATGCGTGAATTGGTGGCCAGCTGCATCAACTCTATGCTAACAGATACCAGCATAGCCACCAGCGTTACCACAAAGAAATTTTTCAGGTAGCGGTACAGCAAAGGCAGATAGATGCCCAGTGGCATCAGCATAAAAAAATTACCCACGGTTTCATATTTCAGCAGGTGACGGGAGCGCATAAAAAGCAACGGCACCATGTTTACGCCGTCTTTCATTTCAACCCGGTGCAGTAATCTGTGCCACCAGTCGCGTGCAGCCACCTGGTTAAAAAGAATAAAATAGCCAGTTAAGGTTAATACACCAAAAACGTACACGTAGTAACTGGATTGTACCAGCATGTCTGAAAAGGAATCCTGCCTGCGTTTCCGGATACCCAGGGCCGCCCACACATAAAAAAGGAGCATTGACAACAGCAGGGCCATCAATCGGCCGCTGCCCCCGTGCCGGAACTGGTGAAACCGGTCGATATAGACGTATCCGCAGCTGATTACCAAAATCGGCACAAAAACAAGTATTTTCCGGGTGTTGCTCATCCGTAGTATAACAGCGGGGCTAAAGCTTTTATTGCCTTTATTTACGCAATAACACGGAATTGGCAAAAAAGGCTTCCAATATGCCCTGCAGCAATTGAAACATTTTATTTACCATTGCGGTACAAACAGGAAAAATGGAATACCGCATCTTGGGAAACACCGCATTGTCAGTCAGCAAGATAGGATTTGGATGTATGTCATTGGGTGAAAACGATGCAGACAACACCCGCCTCCTGCAGGCAGCCATAGCCGGCGGTATCAACTTTTTTGATACGGCGGATCTCTACGCAAAGGGCCTTAACGAGGTTTCGGTGGGCAAAGCATTGAAAGCAAAAAGAAAAGATCTTGTCATTGCAACCAAAGTTGGCAATCAATGGAAAGCCGATGGCAGTGGTTGGGAATGGAATCCCCGGAAAACATACATCGTAGCCGAAGTAGAAGAAAGCCTGAAAAGACTGCAAACCGATTACATTGATCTTTACCAGCTGCATGGCGGTACCCTACAGGACAATATCGATGAAACCATCGAAGCTTTTACCCTCTTGCAGCAACAGGGCAAAATACGTTACTATGGCATTTCTTCCATACGCCCCAATGTTATCAGGTCTTATGCATGGCGCTGCCCGCTTGCCAGTGTTATGATGCAGTACAGCCTGCTCGACAGAAGGCCGGAAGAATCCTGCCTGGATTTACTGGCCGGCAAAAGCATTGCTGTGCTGGCAAGGGGTAGTCTTGCCGGCGGGTTGCTGGTTGACAAACCTGCCAAAGACTACTTAAACTACAACAAAAGCTTGGTAGAAAAAGCATCCGCAGCTATACAATCACTATCAGACCATCAGCGCAGCAATACCCAAACGGCCCTGCAATTTGTATTGCAGCAACCCGCCATTGTATCGGCCGTTGTTGGTATCAGAACAGCCGCTCAATTGCAGGCAGCACTTACAACATTTGAGCAACCGGATCTTAGCAAAGACCAAATATTGTTGTTGCAAAATGTGATACCATTAAATTATTACAAGGAGCACCGGTAATGAATGCAAGCTGATGGTTCGGAGGGTCATTTTACTTTAAATCCCAATTAAGAAGATGCCTGGAAAGCAAAAAACGCATTGAACTAAAACTCAAATTGCAGGCGGACAAATCAGGGATTTTTAGTATCAGGCAACCTTTTTATGCAAACCTGCATTTATCTTTTTAGAAACCATTCAACACTGTTTATCATTTCATGGAAATAGGAAAACTGGTCAGGGAAGCCAAACAGGGAAGCACTGCTGCGCAGAAATGCCTGTTCGATCAGTTATCGGATAAAATGCTGCTGCTCTGCCGGCGCTATGTAAAGAACAGGGAAGATGCAGAAGAAATATTACTGGATGGCTTTTATAAATTCTTTAAACACCTGCAGGGCTTTACTTACCAGGGAGAAGCGGCATTGCATGCGTGGCTGAAAAAGATTATGATTAATGAATGCCTTATGTTTCTGCGTAAAAAAAATGTATTTAGCATGATGGCGGAAAATGCAGCGGAAGAAATTGCGCTGGAAGAAGAAGCCCTCAGCAACTTATCAGCGGCAGAAATATTTAACATGGTGGTGCAGCTACCAGTTGGTTACCGCACTGTTTTCAATCTATATGCAGTAGAAGGATGGACACATGGAGAAATTGCCTCATTAATGGGCATTACCGAAGGCACCTCTAAATCCCAGCTAAGCAAAGCAAGATCATTATTACAAAAAATGTTGGTACAAAAAGGCACTGAATATGTTACACGAAAAACAAACTGATTCATTTCACTGGAAAAACAAATTGTCTGATTTAGACGGTTTGCCGGAAGAATCCATTTCAAATAGAAATGCGGCCTGGGAAAAGCTGCATGACCGGCTTCATAAAAAAACAGACCGCAACAAAACAGCCTGGTATTGGGCCGCTGCTTTATTATTGTTATTGTTTAGCATCTCTTTTCTAATTGTTACGAACAGCAGTAACAATTTACACAAAAGCATCTCATTAAAAAGAACGGGCCCCGCCCCGGCTATTAAAGAGCAGGACAAAAAAGATAATCAGCAGGCAATTATTTTTATCAAACTGTTGGATAAGCAACCTGCAACCTACATAGCCGGTAAGAACAACGTTACACGAACCGGTACCGTCGGCAGGCGTATAAAAAAAACAGATCTGCCTGTAATTATCAATTCCATTACACCTGAGACTGCAGTCGTTATCATTACAGCACCTTCTATCAGCACTGCAGATTCGGCGATTCCGTCTATAGCAATGGTGCCAGCTAAGCCGTCGCTAAGGGTAGTAAATATAAACGAACTGGATGAGCCTGAAGCCTTGTTCACAGCACAGGTTAAAAAGCACAAACGTTTCATCATTCAATTGGGCAACGAGAAGGCTTCCGGCAAAGCCATGGTTTTTCAAAGAAATTTTACCGAAAGCTCCCAAATAAAAATCTTACTCTCTAACTAAATAC
>Ga0075026_100000509_pt1 | contig 15611 bp, 11 predicted proteins | sample Str012_2_FD_71392 | JGI IMG/M metagenome (GOLD analysis project Ga0075026, IMG submission 71392) | Freshwater sediment microbial communities in response to fracking from Pennsylvania, USA - Straight Creek_MetaG_SC_2012 | ecosystem: Environmental > Aquatic > Freshwater > Creek > Sediment...
GTCTGGGCCGGCCAGCTCGGCGACGGCCGCGCGCTGCTGCTGGGCGAGATCGACACACCGATGGGCGCGATGGAAGTGCAACTCAAGGGCAGCGGCCTCACGCCCTATTCGCGCATGGGCGACGGCCGCGCCGTGCTGCGCTCGTCGATCCGCGAGTTCCTCGCGTCTGAAGCGATGGCAGCGCTGGGCATCCCCACGACCCGCGCGCTGGCCGTCGTCGGCTCGCCGCAGCCGGTGCGGCGCGAGACGGTCGAGACCGCGGCCGTCGTGACCCGCGTCGCACCCAGCTTCCTGCGCTTTGGTCACTTCGAGCATTTCGCGCACACGGCCAACGACGTGGCTGCGCTGCGCCGCCTGCTCACGGCGACGATCGCGCGCTACTTCCCCGAACTGCAGGACCATCCGCAGCCGGCCGCTGCGTTGCTCGAGGAAGTCGCCAAGCGCACCGCACGCTTGATCGCGCAGTGGCAGGCGGTGGGCTTTTGCCACGGCGTGATGAACACCGACAACATGTCGCTGCTGGGCCTGACGATCGATTACGGCCCGTTCGGTTTTCTCGACGCCTTCGACCCGGACCATGTCTGCAACCACAGCGACCACCAGGGCCGCTATGCCTACGCGCGCCAGCCCGGCGTGGCGTTCTGGAACCTGCATGCGCTGGCGCAGGCACTGTTGCCGACGGTCGACGCCGAACCCGAGGCCACGAGCGAACTGATGCTCGCAGCACTCGAGCCGTACAAGGCCGAATATGCGCGCGCGATGCTCGGCGCGCTGCGCGCCAAGCTCGGCATGCTGAGCGAGCAGGATGACGACCAGGTGCTGATCGACGACCTGCTGCGCCTGATGGCCGCCGACCACGCCGATTTCACGATCACCTTGCGCCGCCTCGCCGGGCCCGACAGTGCGACGCGCGATGTCTTCGTCGACCGCGCAGCCTTCGATGCCTGGGCGCTGCGCTACCGCGCGCGGCTCGCATTGGAAAGCAGCGACGACGCGGAGCGCGCGGCACGTATGAATCGCGTCAACCCGAAATACATCCTGCGCAACCATCTGGCGCAGGCGGCGATCGAAGCCGCGCAACGTGGCGAATTCGGCGAACTGGCGCGGCTGCTGCAAGTTCTCGAGCACCCGTACGACGAACAACCTGCAAACGAAGCCTATGCCGACCATCCGCCGGCCTGGGCACAACAGATCGAAGTCTCCTGCTCCTCATGACCATGACCAAACCCCACGACCACGACGATCCACGCTATGCGGTGAAGAAGACCGACGAGCAATGGCGCGCCGAGCTCGACCCGATGCAGTACCAGGTCGCGCGCCATGCCGCTACGGAGCGTGCCTTTTCCGGCAAGTACTGGGACCACACCGAGGCCGGGAAATACCTGTGCGTCGGCTGCGGCACGCCGCTGTTCGACTCCAGTACCAAGTTCGACGCCGGTTGCGGCTGGCCGAGCTACTTCAAGCCGATCAACAGCGAGGTGGTCGAGCGCGTGGTCGATGCCAGCCACGGCATGCTGCGGGTCGAGGTTCGCTGCAACAACTGCGGCTCGCACCTGGGCCATGTCTTCGAGGATGGGCCCGAGCCCACCGGCGAGCGCTTCTGCATCAACTCGGCGGCGATCGACTTCACACCGAAATGATCAAGCTGCTGGCCGACTTCCTGCCGATAATCCTGTTCTTCGGCACCTTCAAGTACACCGAGAGCCACAAGGAGTGGGCGGCGGCGTTTGCCTCGGAGCATTTCGGTGCCCTCGTCTCGGGCGGCACGGTTGGCGCCAACGAAGCGCCGGTGTTGCTGGCCACGCTGGTCGTGATCATCGCGACGCTCGTCCAGGTGTTGGTGATGAAGCTGCGGGGCCGCAAGATCGACACCATGCTCTGGGTCAGCCTGGTGCTGGTGGTGGTGCTGGGCGGCTTGACGGTCTGGTTCCACAACGACACCTTCATCAAGTGGAAACCCACCCTTCTCTACTGGGTCATGGGCGGCGCGTTCGCGCTCGGGCCGTTGTTGTTCGGCAGGAACCTGCTGCGCCTGCTGCTCGGTGAGCAACTCGAGTTGCCCGTGGCAATCTGGCGGCGCCTGAACTGGGCCTGGGTTGCCTTCTTCGCGGCTATGGGCGGGCTCAACCTGTGGGTGGCCTATAACTTCTCTACCGATACCTGGGTCAACTTCAAGCTCTTCGGCAGCGTCGGCCTGATGCTGGTGTTCACGGTGGCCCAGGGCCTGTACCTGAGCCGCTACCTGCCCGATGAGCCCGCAGCCAAGGAGACCCCTTGATCAGGGTCAGCGCCGAGCGGGTCGAAGCAGCGCTGCGCGAGGCGCTGCAGCCGGCCGTGCTCGAGGTCGTCGACGACAGCCACCTGCACGCCGGCCATGCCGGCGCCAAGGAGGGGCGGCATTTCACGGTTCGCGTGACCAGTACGGCCTTCACGGGACTGTCACGCATCGCACGCCACCGCCTTGTGTATGATGCCCTGCGTTCGCTCGTCGCCGAGGGTATCCATGCGCTGGCCATCGAGGCCCGTTCACCCGCCGAGCCAGCTCGCTGAACGCAGCATTCCCATCGACCTTCGCTCTTCCATCGCGGCTGCCGTATCGACATCGTTCGGCGCGCCCTCAGCTCTCTCGAAAGGCTCCTTCCCATGTTTCAGAAATCACTCGCCGTGCTGGCCTTCGCTCTGGCCTTTGCCGGCGCGGCTGCAGCGCAGAACGTCGCCCTCGTCAACGGCAAGCCGGTACCCAAGTCGCGCGTCGACACCCTGATGGTGCAGGCCACCCGGGGTGGTCAGCAGCCGGTGACGCCCGAACTCGAGCAAAAGGTGCGCGAAGAAGTCGTGCTGCGCGAAATCTTCGCCCAGGAGGCCGAGAAGAAAGGTGTGGCCGCGAGCCCTGACTTTCGCGCACAGATGGAACTGGCCCGGCAAACGCTGTTGATCCGCGAGCTGTTTGCCGACTACCAGAAGAAGAACCCGGCCACCGACGCCGAAGCCCATGCCGAATACGACAAGGCCAAGACCCAGTCGACCGGCACCGAGTACCGCGCGCGCCATATCCTGGTCGAGAAGGAAGAAGAGGCCAAGGCGCTGCTGGCGCAACTCAAGGCCGGTACCAAGTTCGACGAGCTGGCCAAGAAGAACAGCACCGACAAGGGTTCCGGCGCCAACGGCGGCGACCTCGATTTCGCCAAGGCCGACGCCTATGTGCCCGAGTTCAGCCAGGCCATGGTTGCGCTGAAGAAGGGCGAGACCACGGCCGCGCCGGTGAAGAGCCAATTCGGCTGGCACATCATCCGCCTGGACGACACGCGCGAAGCGCAGTTCCCGCCGTTCGACGATGTCAAGGCGCAGGTGATGCAGCGCCTGGCGCAGCAGAAGCTGCAGCAGTACCAGGAGTCGCTGCGCGTCAAGGCCAAGACCGACTTCAAGTTCGGCGGCCAGTAGCGCGGCACACAAGGCACCTCGGCGAACCGCGATGAAGACTTTCGGCGGGCGCCCCGAAGGCCTGCGGCTCGAACGCTTCACCGACTCGCCGCTTTGGAGCGGCCAGTCGTTTCACAACGTCCACCCGGCCCTGCCGGGCTTGCGTGACACCTCGGCACCGCGGCCGACATTGAGCGAGTTCCTCTGCGGTGGCGAGCGCCGCGTGCCGCGCAGGCCGCTGCCTTCGATCGACCCGCTCGATACATGGTTGCGCCGGCCCGCCAGCGGCCTGCGCGCAACCTGGCTCGGCCATTCCACCGTGTTGATCGAGATCGACGGCCTGCGCGTGCTGACCGATCCGGTATGGGGCGCGCGCGCATCGCCATCGCGCATCGCCGGGCCCAAACGCTTTCAGCCCGTGCCGGTGGCGCTTCGATCCATGCCGCCGATCGACCTCGTGCTCGTCTCGCACGATCACTACGACCACCTGGACTGCCCGACGATCCGCGAGCTGGCCCGCCGCGATGTACCGTTCGTGACCTCGCTGGGCGTCGGCGCGCACCTCGAAGCCTGGGGCGTGCCGGCCTCGCGCATCACCGAACTCGATTGGTGGCAGAGCCATCAGCTGCCGGGCGCCGAATTGAGCGTCACGGCCGCACCGTCGCAGCATTTTTCCGGCCGCGGCCTGAAGGACCGCAACGCGACCCTGTGGTCGTCGTTGGTCATTCGCACGCCGCGGCATGCGGTGTTCTTCAGTGGCGACACCGGCCTGACGACCGAGTACGCAACGATCCGCGAGCGGCTCGGTCCGTTCGACCTGGTGATGCTCGAGGTCGGTGCCTTCCATCCGTCATGGGGCGATATCCACCTCGGGCCCGAGAACGCGCTGGAGGCGCATGCCTTGCTCGGCGGCGGCGCCTTCTTGCCGGTGCATTGGGGCACCTTCTGCCTGGCCATGCATGCCTGGGACGAACCGGCCGAGTCTCTCTTGGCCCTGGCGCCGCAGCGCGGCGTGCCGCTGTTGATGCCCCGGCTGGGCGAACCGGTGGAGCCGGTACGGCTCGACAAGGTCGCCCCTTGGTGGCGAGCGGTCGACTCGCGCGCGGTCCAACCCGCCGCACCCGACCGCCCGGCGATGACGCTGCCCAAGACCATGCCCTGGCCGATCGACTGAAAAAATGCTCAGGCCGTTTACAGTCTGCGCAATGCAGTCTGCACGATGAGCGATGTTCGAGCCCTCCTCCTGACCGACGTCGTCGACAGCACCAAGCTGTCGGAGCAACTCGGCGATGCGGCCATGGCCGCGGTCTGGGCCGCCCACGACCGGGTGGCCCGCGACCTGCTGCCCGCCTGGCGCGGACGAGAGATCGACAAGACCGACGGCATGCTGTTGCTGTTCGATCATGCGCGGGAGGCCGTCGGCTACGCGGTCGCCTATCACCGGGCGCTGTCAGAGCTCGCGGTGCCGCTGCAGGCGCGCGCCGGGCTGCATGTCGGCGCCGTGATCCTGCGCGAGAACGCGCCTGAGGACGTCGCCCGCGGCGCCAAGCCGCTCGAAGTCGATGGTCTGGCCAAACCCACCGCGGCCCGCGTGATGTCGATCGCCCACGGCGGCCAGACCCTGCTCACGCCCGAGGCCCGGCAGGCCCTGGGGCAGACGGGATTCAAGCTCGAGTCCCACGGCCACTGGATGATCAAGGGCGTCTCCGACCCGCTCGAACTGTTCGAGGTGGGCGCGCCAGACCATCATTTCGGGCCGCCGGTCGGCGGCGACAAGGTCTATCGCGTGGTACGCCAGGCCGACTGGTGGCTGCCGGTCAGGGAAATACCGAGCAACCTGCCGTTTCAGGGCACGTCATTCATCGGCCGCGAGCGCGAACTCGACGACATCAAGAAGCTGCTGAAAAGGGCTCGGCTGCTGACCTTGGTTGGCATGGGCGGCTTGGGCAAGACGCGGCTGTCGCTGCAGGTCGCTGCCGAAACCCTGCACGAGTACCCCGACGGCGCCTGGTTTCTCGACCTGGCACCGATTCGCGATCCGGGCCTGGTGGTCAGCGAAGCGGCGCAGATGCTGGACGTTCGCGAGGACCCTGATCGCCCGCTGATCCAGACGCTCTGCGCCTACCTGAAGGCCCGCCGCGTCCTGCTCGTCATCGACAACTGCGAGCACCTCGTGAAAGCGTCGGCCGATCTGGCCCACGCCATCCTGAAGACCGCGCCGCATGTCCGCATGATCGCCTCCAGCCGCGAGGCACTGCATGTTCCCGGCGAACACGCGTACCCGATCCTGCCCTTGCCGGTCCCCGAGCGCGGCGATGGCTTCGCGGTGCTCGCGCGATCGACCGCGGTGCGGCTGTTCGTCGAGCGGGCACAGCAGCACAAGCCGGATTTCACGTTCACCGAACGTGAAGCGCCGGCGGTGGCCGATCTGGTGGCGCGCCTGGAGGGCATTCCCCTGGCGCTCGAACTGGCTGCGGCGCGGGTGCGATCGCTTTCGGTCGCTGACATCAACACGCGCCTGAAGGACCGCTACAAGTTGCTGACGGGTGGCGCGCGCGTGCTGCAGCAACGGCAACAGACCCTGCGTGCCCTCGTCGATTGGTCGTTCGAGTTGCTCAATGAGAATGAGCAGACGGTGCTGATGCGTTTGGGCATCTTCGCCGGCGGATTCGACCTGAACAGCGCCGAGGAGATCTGCGGCGTCGATCCGATCGACAGCATGGACATGCTCGACCTGCTGCAGTCGCTGGTCGAAAAGTCATTGGTGATGCTCGATGACAGTGGCGACAGTTCACGCTACCGCATGCTCGAGACCATCCGCGACTACGCAATCGAGAAGCTCGCGCTGCGCGGCGAGAATGCGGCGGTCGCGCAACGCCACTGCGAGTACTACTTCGCGCTGGCCAAGCAAGTCCGCGACGGGCTCGCGGGTGCCGAACAAGCCGAGTGGGTACAAAAGGGCGAAGCGGAAATCGACAACCTGCGCACTGCGATCGCATTGCCGCTTGCCGGCGGCGTCGATGCCTTCATTGCAGTCAAGTTCTGCGCCGCGCTGCAGAACTTCTGGATCCTGCGCGGCTATGCCAGTGAAGGGCGCAACGCGGTGCGGTCGGCGCTGAACCTGCCGGATGTGCAGGCGTCCGAGGTCGCGCAGGCATATGCGCTGATCGTCGGCGCCTGCCTGGCCGAAAGCCAGAGCGACCATCGCCAGGCGCAGGACATGCTCGAAACCTGCCTGACGCTTCGACGCAAGATGTCGAATGCTGTGGATATCGCCTCAACGCTGACCATGCTCTCGCCGGCCCGCCTGCAGGCGGGCGACGCGCAGGGGGCGACGGCGGCGGAATCCGAAGCGCTTGACTTGTTCCGCCAGATCAAGCATCGGGTCGGCGAAATGATCAGCCTGGTGCACCTTGGTCAGATCGAGATCTACGCCCGCAACGACGCAAGGGCGCGCGAGCGACTCGAACAGGCACTCGCGATTGCCAAGGAGCTCAAGCATCAGGAGGCCGAAGGGGCGTGCGAACTCGCGCTCTGCGAAACTGCCTTTGAGGCCGGCGATGTGGCGCGCGCCCACGTGCGTGCATTGCGGTCGCTCGCTGTATGCAAGGCGGCCGCCGACAAGCGCGGCGAGGTCAGCGCCAACTGGTGGCTGGGCCGCATGGACCTCCAGTCAGGCAGTCTCGAACCGGCCCGTGCGCGATTGCGCGATGCCCTGCGGGGCTTCAGGACGTTTGAGATGCGAGCCGAGCTGCTCTCCTGCATCGAGGACCATGCCGTCCTGGCCCGCCGCAGCAGCGCGCCGGCGACGGCGGCAAAACTTGCCGCGGCAGTCGGCGCCCTGCGCAGCCGCCTTGGGCTGGCAAGGTCACCTCGGTCTGACGAGCGCTGGACTGCCGAGGTCGATGCCCTGAGGCAGGACGTGGGCGAAAGCTACCGGGTCTGCTGGGCTGAAGGCGAGGTATGGGACCTCGAGCAGGCAATGAGCGCCGCTTTGGGCGCCCAATGAGGCGATGCAGGTTCGGCTGAGGGCCGTCAAATGCGACGTCGGCGGCGCCCCACGAAGCCAATCGCTGCGATTCCAGCGACGATCAGCGCATTGGTCTGTGGCTCCGGCACGAAGTACTGACCCCTCAATATGGCCGGAAACTGGGTCGTGTCGTTCGTGCCGACGCGTCTGCACCGAACGCCCTCACCTTCGCGGTTGAACGATTCGCAAGTCGCATAAGTCAGGCCTGCCGTGATCAATCCGTTGCCCAGAGAACTGAAACTCAGCGCCCAGCCGAAATTCGAGACCAGTCCTGACCCTCCCTGGACCCTGAAGTACTCGGACAGACCGGTCGTCATGCCTGTGATGATGCCGTTGGTGAAGGTCATCGAGGTGATCTGCGGAACATCGTCGAGGTCGAGGCCGTCACCGCTGTCCACCCTCCAGTGCAAGGTGCCGCCGCCCGAACCCGCGAAGTTCACGGTGGCCCCGATATTCGGGTTCACGGCAATGTTCCCGATCTGGCAATTCGCAATGGAATTGTTCGATATCACGCCGCTGAAGTTGGAAGCAACGCAGGCGTCCGGCACGTCAAACTGTGCCGTGCCACTCCAAGTCACACCGCCAAACGCAGCGTTGATCAAGGGGTCCCATCTGGAAACGATCGCCAAAGCATGGGCCGGCGAAGCAAGAACCCACAGCGCCAACGTCAGCGCCGCCGGTACGGTGCACTTTCGAACGGTGGATAACAACATGCGGTCTCCCAGACGACGGACCAACGAGCGCTTGGCAACTGGTCCGATTCTAGGTGCCTGAGTCGCGCTGTGCGTGGCCTGCTGACCCCTCGATTCAAGGGGTGCCGGCCTGTTGACCGTCATGCCGCCATCGGCACCAGGAAGTCGCGGCTGATGCCCACGCCGAGGTCGCCCACGCGGTCGAGGAACTGCGTCAGGTAGGCATGCAGCCCGGTGGCCAGGATTTCGTCGATACGGTCGTATTGCAGGTCGCTGCGCAGTCGGCCGGCGCGGCGCAGGGTTTCCGAGCTCTGCGCATTGACGACAAGGGTCAGGTTGGCCACCACCTCGTTCATGCAGGCGGCCAGCGAGCGCGGCATGTCGGGACGCACGATCAGCAACTCGGCCACCTTCTCCGGGACGATCACGTTGCGGTAGACCTTGCGGTAGATCTCGAAGCCCGATACCGAACGCAGGATCGCGCTCCAGTAGTAAAAATCGACCTCCAGGCCCTCCTTGGCCTGCCCGCCAAAATAGTCGCCGCCGGCCAGGGCCTGGAATTTGACGTCGAGCAGGCGGGCCGTATTGTCGGCGCGCTCGAGGAAGGTGCCGATGCGCAAGAAATGCAGCGCCTCGTCCTGCAGCATGGTGCCCACCGTGACGCCGCGGGACAGGTGCGAGCGGATTTTCACCCGCTCCAGCACCGGGCCCGGGTCGCGCAGCGTCGAATCGGCGCGCAGCAGGGTGTTGAACTCAAGCCAGGTCTGGTTCTGGGTCTCCCAGACCTCGGTCGTGAGCGCGCCGCGCACCGCGCGGGCGTTTTCGCGCGCTGCGCGCACGCAACACAGGATCGATGACGGGTTGCTCTCGTCGCGGATCATGAAGTCCATGACATCGCGCGCGGTCACCTCACCGTAGCGCTTGGCAAAGCTGCTGCTCAACTCGCTGATCGAGAGCAGACCGCGCCAGCCCTGCTCGGCAGCCTCCTGCGATTGCGGCAGCAGCGACATCTCGTGGTTGACGCCCAGCATGCGCGCGGTGTTTTCGGCCCGCTCCATGTAGCGGGCCATCCAGAATAGATGATCAGCGGTTCTAGACAACATCGTGGTTCTCCATGGGGCCGAAAACCCCGTCGCGCGCAGGCACGCGCCACTGTGTTTTGGCTTCGCCGCAAGCGCTTCGCGTTTGACCCGCCCGCTCCATGTAGCGGGCCATCCAGAACAGATAATCTGCAGTGCGTGACAACATGGCCAGTCCCCCTATGCCTCGAGTACCCAGGTGTCCTTGGTGCCGCCGCCCTGGGACGAGTTGACCACCAGCGAGCCCTCCTTGAGGGCCACGCGCGTCAGGCCGCCCGGCACCATCTGCACGCTCTTGCCTGAGAGCACGAACGGCCGCAGATCGATGTGGCGCGGCGCGATGCCGCTGTCGACGAAGGTCGGGCAGGTCGAGAGGGACAGCGTCGGCTGCGCGATGTAGTTGCTCGGGTTGGCCAACAGTGCCGCGCGGAAGTCTTCGATCTCCTGCTTGCTCGCCGCCGGCCCGACCAGCATGCCGTAGCCACCGGCGCCATGCACCTCCTTGACCACCAGTTCGCTCAAATGGTCGAGCACGTACTGCAAATCGGCCTTGTCACGGCACAGGTGGGTCGGCACGTTGTGCAGGATCGGCTTTTCGCCGAGGTAGAACTCGACCATCTTGGGCACATAGGGATAAATACTCTTGTCGTCGGCCACGCCGGTGCCAATCGCGTTGGACAGGGTCACGTTGCCCGCGCGGTAGACATCGAGCAGCCCGGCACAACCGAGCGTGCTGTCGGTGCGGAAGGCGTTCGGGTCGAGGAAATCGTCGTCGACCCGGCGGTAGATCACGTCGACCCGGCGCGGCCCCTGGGTCGTGCGCATGAAGACGAAGCCGTCGCGCACGAACAGATCCTGCCCCTCGACCAGCTCGACGCCCATCTGCTGGGCCAGGAACGCGTGCTCGAAGTAGGCGCTGTTGTGCATGCCCGGCGTCAGCACCACGACCACCGGCTCGTTGGCGCTGGCCGGCGCCAGCGAGCGCAGGGTTTCGAGCAGCAGATCGGGGTAATGCGCCACCGGCTCGATCCGGTGCCGGCTGAACAGCTCGGGAAACAGGCGCATCGTCATTTTGCGGTTCTCCAGCATGTAGCTGACGCCGCTGGGCACGCGCAGGTTGTCCTCGAGCACGTAGTAGGTACCGACGCCCTTGGCGTCGGCCGCGCGAACGATGTCGATGCCGGAGACGTGCGAATAGACATTCCCCGGCACATCGACGCCGACCATCTCGGGGCGAAACTGCGCGTTGCGCTCGATCTGCTCGGCCGGCACGAGGCCCGCCTTGAGGATCTCCTGGCCGTGATACACGTCGTGGATGAAGCGGTTGAGTGCCGTCACGCGCTGCGCCAGGCCACGCTGCATATCGCGCCACTCATGGGCCGGGATGATGCGCGGGATCAGGTCGAATGGGATCAGGCGCTCGGTGCCCGAGCCATCCTCGTCCTTCGCGCCGTAGACCGCGAAGGTGATGCCGACGCGGCGAAAGATCGTCGCCGCCTCCTCGCGCTGCGAGCGCATCACGTCCCCCGGCTGCTCGGCCAACCACTGCGCGTAGCTGCGGTAGTGCTCGCGCACCACCGCGGGCGCGGCGTACATCTCGTCGAAGGGCTTGCTCATCTGGATACCGCTCCTCGCAAATCCTTGGCCATGCCTGCCGTCATGCTGCCTGCCGCGTCGCCACCCGTACCTCGAGCCGGTGCTCGCCGCCGCCGCGGATCACGCCGCGCAGCGGCGTCACATCGCTGTAGTCGCGGCCGATCGCCAGGCGCACATGGCCACTGCCGGGCAGCACGTTGTTGGTCGGGTCGAGCTCGAGCCACCGCGCAGCGCTGCCGTCGGCCATCAGGCACCACACCGAAACCCAGGCGTGGGAGGCATCGGCGCCCAGCATCGGTGCGCCGCGTGCACCCGCATCGGGCGCGTGCGTCAGCAGATAGCCGCTGACGTAGCGCGCTGCCAGGCCCATCCCCCGCAAGGCGCCGATCATCACGTGGGCAAAGTCCTGGCACACGCCGACGCGGGTGGCCAGCACTTCGGCCAGCGGAGTGTCGACGTCGGTGCTGGCAGTGCGGTAGCTGAAGGCGGCGTGAACACGCGCCATCAGCTCGATCGCCGCTTCGGCCACCGGCCTGCCCGGCGTGAACGAGGGCAGGGCCAGTTCGCGCAGCGCCGGCAACAGCGGCACATGGGGCGACGCAAAGACGAATTCGTTGGCCGGCTCGAAGGGCGTGCCGGCGACATAGCGCAGCCGCTCACGCACCGCTTCCCAGGGCAGCGTGGCGCCAGGATCGAACGCGGCGGCATCGGTCACACGCACGCGGCTCGTGGCGCGCACCCGCAACTCGCGGTGCGGCGCAACGACGGTGAAGAAACAACGCGAATTGCCCAGCCGGTCGGGCCCATTGCGCTCGTGCACGGGCGCGGGGATGACCTGCAGCGCAAAGTCCTGCACCTGCTGCGTCGCGTCGTCACGGGGGCGCAGATAGGCCAGGTGCTGCGCCAGGTCCACCGGCGCCGCATAGTGGTAATGCGTGACATGCTCGACTTCGAGCAGTTTGGCGGACATCGTGGCCTCGATCATCGGAGCTCAGACCCGCTGCATGCCGTCGGTGCCATCGGCATGCGCAAAGTAGCGCTGTCCGATGTCGTCGCTGAGCTGCTTGCTCGATTGCTCGAGCGCCTGTGCCAGATCCAGCAATCGCGCGTGCATCGCGTATTCGACTTCCAGCGCGGCCAGCTCCGCCAAAGCCAGGCCGGCGCCCTGCCCAGGCAGCCTGGCTTGAAGGGCCGCGCGCGCAGCATCGTTGCCCGGCAGTTTGCCCAGCTCGGTGCGCAGGCGGCGCAGGGTGCCGGCGAAAGCGCGCGGGTTGCTGTCGTCGAACACCAGCAGGTCGGCCAGCGCGAGCAGGTCTTCATGCCGCTGGTAGCGCGCGCGAAACGTGATGCGGCTGTCGAACAGTTCGAGCAGCAGCTCAGTGCTCGCGCCGGAGCCGCCGCGCGGGTCGAAGGCAGGCAGCAGGGCCGCCAGGGTCGCGGCCATGCCGGAGAGGCGCTCGATCAGCCGGCCGGCCGTGAGCAGGCGCCAGCCGTGGTCGCGCGTCATGCGGTCGGTTTGCGCGCCGGTCAGCGCGGCCAGTTGCAGGGTCAGGCGCTGCAAGGCTTGAACGGCTTGCGCTGTGTCCGGAACCCTTGAGCTGTCGCGGCCGAAGGAGCGGTGGTAGCTCTCGCCCATGCGCCGCACCAGGCCCCATTGCTCGGGCGAAAGCCGGTCGCGCAAGGCGCCGGCCGCACGGGCCAGGGCCTGCAGGTTGAAGGCCAGGCCGCTGTCACGCGACGCAAGGGCCGCCAGCAGATTGCGCTCGAACAGTTGTGGCGAGCGCTCCGCGCCCGGCGTGCCTGCGGGAACCAGCCCTTGCACCTGAACCAGGCTCGACAAGGCGCCCAGCAGCATGGGCGGCAGCTCGTTGTCGCCATCAACCAGATCGAGCGCGGCTTGCGCCAGCCGTACCGCCTGTTCGGTGCGCTCGGTATAGCGGCCGAGCCAGAACAGGTTCTCCGCCGTGCGGCTGGCCACCGGTGGGCGCCGCGCGGCCAGCTCCGCCAGGCCCAGGCGCTGCGGCAGCATCGAGAAGCTGTCGACCGCGCCTTCGGTGCGGACCCAGGTATCCAGGCTGGTGCCGCCCTCGGCCATCGACACCGACAGCGGCGCCCGGGTCGCGACCCGCGTCAAGCCCCCCGGCAGCACATGCCAGCGCTCGGCCGCATCGGCGATCGCGTAGACGCGCAGCAGCGCCGGCCGCGCCGACAGCGTGCCGTTGGGCAGCGGCAGCGCGGCGCGCGACGGCGGCAGATGGCCTTGCACGCTGAAGGCATCGGGGTCGGCCTCGACGCGGCGCTGCACGGCCTCCAGATCCGCCGGCGCCACGCGCCGCGCACCCTCGCGGCTGCCGCGGAATGCCGGGCGCAACACGCGGCCGGTCAGGTCGCCACGCACGGCCTGCCAGGCCGCCGCTTCGCCGCACCACCAGGTTGCCAGCGAGGGCAGCAGCATCTCCTGGCCGAGCAGCGCCCTCGCGATGCCGGGCAGGAAGCCCTGCACCGCACTCGATTCGAGAAAGCCGCTGCCCAGGGCATTGGCCAACACCAGGTTCTGCGCCCGCAGCACCTGCACGAGTCCGGGCACACCGAGTGCCGAATCGGGGCGCAACTCGAGCGGATCGCAGTAGTCGTCGTCGAGCCGGCGCAGCAGGGCATGCACAGGCTGCAGGCCTTCGACGGTGCGTAGGAACACGCGCTCGCCGCGCACCGTCAGGTCGGCGCCTTCGACCAGCGGCAGGCCGAGGTAGCGGGCCAGGTAGGCATGCTCGAAATAGGTTTCGCTGTAGGGCCCCGGCGTGAGCAGCGCCACACGCGCCATGCTGCCGTCGCCCAGCCGCGCCGCCACTTCGCCGGCCTGCTGCTGCACGGTGTCCAAGAGGCGTCGGTAACCCGAGGCGATGTGCTGCACGCGCAGGTCGCGAAACGCTTCTGGCAAGAGGCGCGAAACGATGAGGCGGTTGTGCAGCACATAGCCCAGGCCCGACGGCGATTGCGTGCGCTGCGAGATCACCCACCAGCGGCCATCGGCACCGCGCGCGAGGTCGAAGGCAACGATGTGCAGGTGCATGCCGCCCACCGGCACCACACCATGCAGCGGACGCAGGTAGCCGCTGTGGCGAAACACCAGCGCGGGCGGCAGCAGGGCATCGTGCAACAGGCGCTGCGGGCCATACACGTCGGCCAGCATCGCACCCAGCAGGCGCGCACGCTGCAGCACGCCGCGCTCGATCACCGCCCAGTCGGCGGGCTCGACGATCAGCGGCAGCGCTTCGAGGGACCAGGGCCGAGCCGCAGCCGGCTGCGTGGCCTCGGCCGGGTGCACGTTGTGCGTGACACCGTCGGCGCGAATCTGTTGCGCGATCGACGTGCGCAGGCGCTCGAAGCTGGCTGCGGGATCATCCTGCAGCCAAGGTGTGGCCTCAAAGAAGCGCTGCCAGGCCGGGCGAAGCGTGCCGTTGCTGTCGCGGCATTCGTCCCAACTCACTTCCGCGCCGGGCTGCGCCGGCTCGAACGCCAGCGGCGTCAAGGTGGGTGCGCTGGATGCGGGCAAGCTGGACAACTCGGGCCTCGAGTGCGTCGCAACGAATCAGCCTAGGGCTGCCGCAGGTCGAGCGTGCACGGGAATTCCCGGCTCGGCTGCGCCCGCTCCACCACCATCCGTCCCGGCGTGTGGCCGAGCGGGAAGAATCGCGCCAGGCGTCGGCTCTCGGCTTCGTAGGCGTTGATCGGGAAACTCTCGTGGCTGAGGCCCCCCGGATGCGCGACGTGGTAACGACATCCGCCCAGCGATCGCTCGGACCAGCTGTCGACCAGATCGAAGGTCAGCGGCGCGTGCACGCCGATGGTCGGGTGCAGCGACGACGCCGCCGCCCAGGCCCGGTAGCGCACGCCGCAGACGTATTCGCCGACGCGCCCGGTGGGCTGTAGCGGCAATGCGCGGCCGTTGACCGTGACCAGGTGGCGGTTGCCGTTCAGCCCCGTGGCCTTGACCTCAATGCGCTCGAGCGATGAATCGACATAGCGCACCGTGCCCCCCGGCGCGCCCTCCTCGCCCATCACGTGCCAGGGTTCGAGCGCGTTGCGCAGCGCGATCTGCACGCCGGCCGCCGCGACCTCGCCGATGCGTGGGAAGCGGAATTCCAGGTGCGGTGCGAACCAGGCGCTGTCGAACGCAAACCCCGCGCCCTGCAGATCGGCCATCACGTCGTCGAAGTCCATCTGCACGAAGGTGGGCAGCAGGAAGCGGTCGTGCAGCCCGGTGTGCCATCGCGTCAGCCGGTTCGCGCCACGGCCTACGTAGGGCGCGCGCCAGAACCAGGCCACCAGCGAGCGCAGCAGCAACTGCTGCGCCAGGCTCATGCGCGCATGCGGCGGCATCTCGAAGGCGCGCAGCTCTAGCAGGCCCAGCCGGCCGGTCGGCCCATCGGGCGAGTACAGCTTGTCGATGCAGAACTCGGCGCGGTGCGTGTTGCCGGTGGCGTCGATCAGCAGGTTGCGCAGCGTGCGGTCGATCACCCAGGGCGGGATGCCGTTGACATGGAGCTTGAGTTGGCGTTCGAGCTCGGCCAGCGCGAGTTCGACCTCGTAGACCTGGTCGTTGCGCGCCTCGTCGATGCGCGGCGCCTGGCTGGTCGGGCCGATGAACATGCCCGAGAACAGGTACGACAGGCTGGGATGGTTGTGCCAGTAGGTGAGCAGGCTGGCCAACAAATCGGGCCGGCGCAGGAACGGGCTGTCAGCCGGCGTGGCGCCGCCGAGCACGAAGTGGTTGCCGCCGCCGGTGCCGGTGTG
>Ga0075026_100000510_pt1 | contig 15604 bp, 14 predicted proteins | sample Str012_2_FD_71392 | JGI IMG/M metagenome (GOLD analysis project Ga0075026, IMG submission 71392) | Freshwater sediment microbial communities in response to fracking from Pennsylvania, USA - Straight Creek_MetaG_SC_2012 | ecosystem: Environmental > Aquatic > Freshwater > Creek > Sediment...
TGTACAAGCTGGAGTGCAGCGGCGAGGACTTCTACAACCTGCTCGCCGATCGCATCGGCAACGAGGAGGCGGCCACGCTCTTCCGGCGCAACGCCACGGAAGAGCTCGGGCACGCCCGCCGCATCGCCCGTGCGATTGCGATCAAGCTCGGGCACGAGTACCAGCCGGCGGCCTCGATGCAGGAGCGCTACGCCATCGAACTGCCGGAGACGATCGACCCGGCGATGCTCCCGGGGATCGTCGCCGGTGAGCAGGCGGGCGATGTCGGCTACCAGCACTGGGCCGACCACGAGCCCGATCCCGAGGTGGCACGGCTGCTCCGGCTCAACGGCCGCGAGGAGACGCTCCACGGCGAACGCGTCACCCAGGCAATCGCCATCCTCGCCGCGTCGACGGCGAGCTGAAACTCTCTTCGCTCACGCCGAGGGCTGACTGCTACGGCCGGATGTTCACCGGTGAGGGCGAACTCCACCCCGGGAGCAGGTTGAGTTCGGCGCACAGTTCCTGACCCTCGACCCACTGCCCGTTGAGTGCGCGTGCTTCGGGCGCGGTGGCGAGCCAGGCGGCGGCCGCACCGATCACGTCGGGTGGCGCCCCGGCGTCGGCGTCGAAACCGAACGCGCCCATGTCCTGGATCATGCGTTCAGTGGTGATGAAGCCCGGGTGCAGGTTGTAGGCGTAGATGCCCTGGTGTTCGTGTTCCAGCTTCACGATGCCGATGAGCCGGTGCACCGCGCCCTTCGACATGCCGTAGCCGAGCCCCCAACCTCCCTCACCAGCGGGCGCGGGCGGGTCAGACATGCCCGCGCCCGACGTGACCGTCATGAGGCAGCCACCCCCGCGCGCGATCATCTGCGGCAGCACCAACTTGGTGAGGATGATCGGGGCCATGGTGTTGGCTTCGAGGTGCTTGTCGAGCAGCTCGACCGGCGTGTCGAGCAGACGGTCCATGTGGCCGGGACCGATGTAGCGCGCGTTGTTGACCAGCACGTCGATGCGGCCCCAGCGTTCGAGGACAGTGGTGACCGACGATCCGAGGGTCGTGCGGTCGGTGACATCGAGATACACGGACAGCGCCTGACGGCCCTCCGCTTCCACGAGCGCGGCGGTGGAGTCGAGGGAGCCCGGCAGCGGCGTCGTGTCGGACCGCTTGATCGTCGACGAGTGCTCGCGCGCCTCGCCCTCGTGCACGGTGCGGGCGCCGAGTGCAATGTCGTAGCCGGCGCGCGCCAGGTGCACCGCGATCGCTTTGCCGATGCCCCGACTCGCCCCGGTGACGAACGCGACCCCACGAGACTCTGCCATCTGTGCAACCCCCGGACGATGACGGTGTCGGTGCGACACCCGATCGCAGCAACGTACCGGACTGGCAATCAAGCTGCGAGGAGCTGCGAGGTGCGCCAGCGTCAGGTGCAGAAGCGCGCCGTCGCCTCGGTGAGCACTGCGCGCAGGATCGTCGCGATCTCGTCGAGCTCGTCGTCGCCGGCGATGAGCGGGGGCGCGAGCTGAACGACGGGGTCGCCCCGGTCGTCGGCGCGGGCGATGAGGCCGGCCTCGTAGAACCGGGGGAGCAGGAAGCCGCGCAGGAGTTCCTCCCGTTGCTCAGCCGTGAAGCGCGCGGCGGAGGCCTGGTCGGGCACCATCTCCAGTGCCTGGAAGAAGCCCGCGCCGCGCACCTCCCCGACGATGGCGAGGTCGCGCAACTCCTCCAGCCGGGTTCGGAACCCCGTTTCGTGCGCACACACGTTGTCGAGCACGTGTTCGCGCTCGAACACGTCGAGGTTGGCCAGCGCGACCGCGCAACTCACCGGGTGTCCTCCGAAGGTGATGCCGTGCGCGAACGACGCCCGATGTTCGAGGAACGGTTCGGCGAGGAAGTCGCGACAGATCACCGCACCGAGCGGCGAGTACCCCGACGTGATCCCCTTGGCGCACGTGATGATGTCGGGTAAGTAGTGGTAGCGTTCGCAGCCGAACATCGTGCCGAGACGGCCGAACGCGCAGATCACTTCGTCGGACACGAGCAGCACGCCGTAGCGATCGCAGATCTCGCGCACGCGGGCGAAGTAGCCATCGGGAGGCACCAGGCAGCCGCCCGCGTTCTGCACGGGTTCGAGGAACACGGCCGCGACGGTCTCGGGGCCTTCGAAGAGGATTCGCTCCTCGATCTCGTCGGTCACCGCGAGCATGAATGCCTTCTCGTCGTCTTGGAACGCGTGCCGGCGACGGTTCGTGTTGGCCACGTGCACTGCGCCCGGCGTCAGCGGTTCGAACGGTGTGCGGAGCGCGGGGATGCCGGTGATGGCGAGCGCGCCGAGGGTCGTGCCGTGGTACGCGGTGCGCCGCGCGATCACCTTGTGTCGCTGACCCTGGCCCATGGCGCGGAAGTATTGGCGCGCCAGTTTCCAGGCCGATTCCACCGCTTCCGACCCACCGGTCGTGAAGAAGACCCGGTTCAAGTCCCCGGGGGCGAGCGACGCGAGGCGCGCCGCCAGTTCGATCGCCGGCGGGTGCGCGTACGTCCAGATCGGGAAGTACTCGAGCGTCTCGGCTTGCACGCGCGCTGCCTCGGCGAGGTCGGCGCGGCCGTGGCCGACCTGCACCGTGAACAGGCCGGAAAGGCCGTCGAGCAGACGATGGCCTTCGGCATCCCACAGATACGAACCTTCGCCGCGCGCGATCACGTGCACCGGCGCGTCATTCCCGTAGGAACCCAGACGCGAGAAGTGCATCCAAAGGTGCCGGTGCGCGAGCTCGCTCAGCGCAGCCGAAGTGCGCGGGGGACTGCTCATCGAGTTCCCCACGCGTAGGTCTCCTTGCAGATCCGAAGGTAGGTGAACGTGTCGGTGCTGTTCACGCCGGGAACCGCACGAATCTTGTCATTGAGCAGCTCGAGCAGGCCGTCGTCGTCTTCGCACACGATCTCGACCAGGAGATCGAACGAGCCGGCCACGATCACGAGGTAGTCGATCTCGGGAAGCGCCGCGATGGCGTCGGCGGCGGCGCGGACGTCGCCCTCGACACGGATGCCGACCATCGCCATGCGCCGGAACCCCAGCATCAGGGGGTCGGTGACGGCGACGATCTGCGTCACGCCGGTGTCGACCAGGCGCCGTACCCGCTGGCGCACGGCCGCCTCCGACAGGCCCACTGCCTGGGCCAGCTGGGTGTAGGGGCGGCGCCCGTCGTGCTGGAGCTGCTCGATGAGTTGCTTGTCGACGGCGTCGAGCGTCACCGGGGTGGGCGCGGCCGCGCTGGTCTCGGGCATTCGTGAAGGATGGCCCACGGCTCGGGGCCCACGCAAGGAATTCGTTGTTGCAGGGCGACCGAGCCACGAAATCCGTCGTGGCGGACGAGCCCACCGGGCTGAACGGGTGCCTAACATCCGGGCGGTGAGCGCTCCCCTGGCGGCCGGGTACCGCGAGCGGCCGCTCTGGCACGACGGCGTGATCGCCGATGCGGACCGCCCGCCCGAGGCGCACCCGCTCCCTCCTGCGAGGGCCGATGTCGTGATCGTCGGCGCCGGTTACTGCGGCGTCACCGCCGCCGCCGGGTTGGCGCGCCGAGGCCGGACGGTCGTCGTGGTCGACGCCGCCGACCGGGGCGTCGGCGCGAGCACGCGGAACGGCGGAATGGTGATCCCCGAGCTCAAGCACGGGCCGGATGCGCTCAGCCGTCGTCACGGTGCGCTCGGACGCGCGCTGGTGCAGGGTGTCCTCGATGCTTACGCGTTCCTGCGCGACCTGGTCGTGGAGGAAGCGATCGAGTGTCACTGGCGCGAGAGCGGCGGGCTGCTCCTGGCCCATCACCCACGACACGTACCGGCGTTGCGCGACGCGACGGCGGAATGGAGCGCGTGGGGTGAACCGGTGCGCATCCTCGATCGCGATGCGCTACGCGCCGAGGTCGGTAGCGATGCCTACTACGCCGGCTTCCTCCTCGAGCACACTGCGGCCGTTCAGCCAGCTGAACTCCACGCCGCGCTGGTTGCGCGAGCCGTGTCCGCCGGCGTGGTCGTACACCATCGCACCCGCGTCACTCGTCTCGAACGGCGGCTCGACCGCTTCCGCGTACAGACCACACGCGGCGACATCGACGCGGGCGACGTGCTCGTGGCGACGAATGCCTACGTTGACGGCGTGCTGGCACCGCTGCAACGGCGCGTTCTTCCGATCGGTAGCTTCATCATCGCCACCGAGCCGCTCCCTGACGACGTGGCGCGTTCGGTCATGCCGGGCAACCGCATGTGCTTCGACACCAAGCATCTCCTCAACTACTGGCGGCTCTCACCCGACGGGCGGATGGTGTTCGGAGGTCGAACATCACTGTCGTCGAGCACCGTCGCCGAAGCGCGCGACCTGCTCCACGCGCAGATGGTGCGCGTGCACCCGCAACTCGCGGGCGTCGACCTGACCCATGCGTGGGGTGGCTCCGTGGCGGTGACCCTCGACCGGCTCCCACACTGCGGCCGCATCGACGATGTCGCGTACGCGACGGGCTGCAACGGCACCGGCGTGGCGCTGGCCACGTGGTTCGGTGAACGAGCCGCAGCGTGGATGACCGCGGAAGACAACCCGCCCGCGTTCGCCGAGCTCGCGTTCCGGCCGATCCCGTTCCGCCGGCTGCGCCGGTGGTGGCTGCCGCCGGCCGGGCGCGCGCTCCAACTCGCCGACCGCTACGGCCGCTAGAGCCGCTCCACTCGCTCGAGGATTTTGGCGTCACTCAACCATCAAAGATGATGTTCGACTGACGCCAAAATCTGGGTGGGGGAGGGGGGATTGGTCAGGCGGTGACTGCGGCGGCGAACCCGGCGAAGGCCTCGACGTAGCGGTCGATCTCGGCCTCGGTGTGCTGCACCGAGATCGTCCACTGTTCTTCGTCGCCCGGAGTCATGAACACACCTCGGTTCACGATCCACGGGTACGACGCTTCGTAGAACTCGGGGCGGGTCTCGAGAAAGTCGCGGTAGTTGTGCAGCGGCTCCGCCCGGTACGACACGCAACCCTTCGCGCCCAGATCGGCGGTGTGGGCGGGCAGACCGTGTTCCGCGATCGCCTTGGCGCACCCCTCGGCGAGGCGGGTGCCGAGCACTTCGAGGTACGCGTAGGCATCGGGGGTCAGCACCTCGGTGAGGGCGGCCAGGCCCGCGGCACACACGAGTGGATTGCCGTTGAAGGTGCCCTGCTGCGCGGCGCCGTGTTCGATGATGTCCATCACCTCGGCGCGACCACCGAAGGCGGCGATGGGCGTGCCCCCGCCGATCGCCTTGGCGAAGCACGCGAGGTCGGGCTGCACGCCGAAGCGCTCGATGGCGCCACCTGCGGCGATGGTCGCACCCGATTTCACCTCGTCGAAGATCAGCACGACGCCGTGCTTGGCGCACAGGTCGCGCGCCGCGGCCAAGTACCCGGGCACGGGGATGACCACGCCGATGTTCATCATCACCGGTTCCATGATCAGGCACGCGATCTCGTCGCCGCGGTCGGTGAGCATCCGATCGAGCGCGGCGACGTCGTTGAACGGCACGACGAGGGTGTAGTCGGCGAGCATCGCCGGGATCCCCTTCGACATCGGCGCTGACGCCGGTTGGTTGCGCCCACCCATCGCGTCGGCGTTGGGTACCACCGAGAACATCACCGTGTCGTGATGACCGTGGTACGAGCCTTCGATCTTGAGCACCTTGTCACGACCGGTGGCGGCGCGGGCGATGCGGATGGCGTCCATCGTGGCTTCGGTCCCCGAGTTGGCAAACCGCACCGAATCGAGATTGAACCGCCGGCACAACTCCTCGGCCAGCGCGACGGTGGTGGGCGTGGTCGTGGCGAAGTGCGTGCCCGTACGCGCGGCGCGCACGATCGCTTCGACGATCTTGGGGTGTGCGTGCCCGACCACGTTGACGCCGAAGCCACCGTGGAAGTCGAGGTACTCGCTGCCGTCGACGTCCCACACGTGGGAACCCTGCCCGCGCTCGAGGTAGATCGGGTACGGGTCGTTGGCGTGGAACGACGACGCTACGCCGAAGGGCAGGTGGCGCACCGCCCGTTGATGAAGCGCGTGCGACGCCGCCGTGCGGGCCACGAGCGCGGCGTTCTCCGTGTTGGCGATCGTCGCCGCGTTGTCGGAAAGGCGGTCGGTCATGCTCCACTCCCTACCACTTCACCATCACGTGTTTCAGCTCGGTGTAGTGCTCGATGGCGTAGATCGACATGTCTTTGCCGTAGCCGGACTGCTTGAACCCGCCGTGGGGGAGCTCGGAGACGATCGGGATGTGGTCGTTCACCCAGACGGTGCCGAACTGCAGGCGGGCGGCCATGCGCATCGCCCGGCCGACGTCTTGGGTCCAGACGCTGGCCGCGAGCCCGTAGTCGATGTCGTTGGCCCACGCCAGCGCTTCGTCGTCGTCGGCGAAACGCTGCACGGTGACCACCGGACCGAAGACCTCGCGCTGCACGATCTCAGAGTCTTGCGCGGGTCCGACCACCACTGACGGCGCGTAGAAGAAGCCGCCACCACCGAGTCGCTCGCCGCCGACCGCCACCGCCGCGCCGTCGGCCACCGCCCGCTCGACGAAGCCCGCGACCCGCTCGAGTTGGTCGGCCGACACGACCGGCCCCATCGCGGTGTCGGGGTCGAACGGATCACCGGTCTGGATCGCGCCGACGCGCTCGGTGAGGCCAGCGACGATGTCGTCGTGCACACCGGGTCCTGCGAGCACGCGACACGGCGCGGTGCAGTCCTGACCGGAGTTGTAGTAGGAGTTCTCGCTCAGGTTGGCGACGAGCGCGTCGACGTCGGCGTCGTCGAACACGATCACCGGCGCTTTGCCGCCGAGCTCGAGGTGCACGCGCTTGAGTGAGTCGGACGCCGCCTTGGCGATCACCTTGCCGGTGGCGACGTCGCCGGTCAGTGACACCATCGCGACGCGCGGATGGGTGACCAGTGCGGCACCGGCGGTCTCGCCCTGCCCGGTCACGACGTTGAGGACGCCGGGCGGGAGAATGTCGGCGGTGATCTCGGCGAGGCGCAGCGCGGTGAGGGGCGTGAGCTCCGACGGCTTCAACACGACGGTGTTGCCGGCCGCGAGCGCAGGGCCCACCTTCCACGTTGCCATGTTGAGCGGGTAGTTCCACGGCGCGATCGACGCGACCACACCAAGGGGATCACGACGGACGAACGACGTGTGCTCCTCGTAGTACTCGCCCGCAGCGCGGCCCTCGAGGAAGCGCGCGCCGCCCGCGAAGAACCTCCAGTTGTCGACGGTGAGATCCATCTCGAACTCGACCATGCCCACCGGCTTGCCGACGTTGGCAACCTCGAGCTCGCGCAGGCGAGGCATGTCGGCGTCGATGGCGTCGGCCACGCGGTGGAGGATCTCGCTGCGCTCGCGGGGCGTGCGGGCCGCCCACGACGGGAAGGCGTCAGCCGCAGCCTCGACCGCGGCGTCGACATCGGCAGCGTCGCTGGACGCGACTTGATCGAGGGGCTCGCCGGTGGCGGGGGCGATGACCGTGTCGAGCGCGCCGCTGCGGGCCGGAGTCCATGCCCCGCCGATGTAGTTGTCCCGTGCCATCGTGTGCTCCCGGAGCGGGTGAGGAGAGGTGATCCGTCGAGATCATCCTCTCGTAACACGGTATCCCTTGCCAAGTGGCTGAATTGCTGCGAATCTCGCTGCGTGACCGACACCGCCACGACACCCGAACAGCATGGGGGCCAGCCCCTCGACAAGGGCCTGAAGGTCGGCGCCATCGGCCTGGTCTCGGCGATCGTGATCGGGGTCGCGTCGACTGCTCCCGGCTACAGCCTGGCCGCGTCGCTCGGCCTCGTCACCGCCTCGAGCGGTGCGCAGGCGCCTGCGATCATGTGGCTGGGGTTCCTCCCGATGTTGTTCATCGCCGCGTCCTACTACTACCTGAACCGAGCCGACCCCGACTGCGGCACGACCTTCACCTGGGCAACTCGTGCGATCGGGCCCAGGACCGGCTGGATGGGTGGCTGGGGGATCATCGTTGCCGATCTCATCGTGATGCCGAGCCTGGCGGGCATCGCCGGGATCTACACGTTCCAGCTGTTCGGCGCCAACGACCTGGCCGACAACAAATGGTGGGTGCTCGTCGTCGGGTTGGTCTTCATCTTCCTCATGACCCTCATTTGCGTCATCGGGATCGAACTCAACGCGCGGGCGCAGTTCGTCTTGCTCGCCGCCGAGGTCGTCGTACTGGTGATCTTCGCCAGTGTCGCGTTGTACAAGGTCTACGCAGGCGATCTCGCGCACTCCGTCGACCCGTCGCTCAGTTGGATCAACCCGTTCAAGATCACCAGCAGCAAAGCGCTCGTCGACGGGATCGTGATCGCAACCTTCCTCTATTGGGGTTGGGACACTGCAGTCACGGTGAACGAGGAGACCAAGGATCCGGCCCGCACCCCGGGTCGCGCCGCGGTGATCTCGACGTTCGTACTCGTGCTCACCTACCTGATCGTCGCCATTGCCGCCCAGGCGGTGCACGGCGACGCGTTCCTCACCGCCCACTCCGGCGACGTGCTGAGTGCAACCGGCAATCTCGTGCTGTCGTCACCGTTCGACAAGTTGCTCATCATCGCAGTGCTCTCGTCGGCCGCGGCGTCTTGCCAGACGACGATCCTCCCCGCGGCTCGTAGCCAGCTCTCGATGGCAGCTCACCGCGCCGCGCCGGCGTGGTTCGGCACCGTCGACCCGAAGTTCCTCACCCCGGCGAACGCGACGTGGTTCTTCGGTGTCTTCTCCATGGTGTGGTTCACCATCCTCATGATCGCTAGCAAGTCGCTCGATGAAGGGGTGCTCGGCGCGTCGATCGGCGCGGTCGGGCTGATGATCGCCTTCTATTACGCGATGACGGGCTACGTCTGCGTGATCTATTACCGCAAACATTTGCTCTCGAGCGTCAAGACCTTCTTCTTCGTCGGTGTGGCACCCCTCGTCGGTGCCGTGATCCTCACCTACGTGTTCTTCAAGGCAAGCAAGGATTTCGCCGAGGACACCGAGTCGTACGGGAGCTGGTTCGGACTCGGGCTGCCGTTCGTCGTCGGCATCGGTCTCCTGATCCTTGGCGTGCCCCTCATGCTGTGGTGGTGGTCGCGATCGCCCGCGTTCTTCCGGCGCGGTCGCGATCCGCACCCACACCCGGCACCCGACGGCACGGGCGCGGCGGTACCGCCCATCCTGGATCACGCGCCGATACGCGACGACGCACCGCTCGCTCCAAGTCCCCAGGACGCCGACTGATGTCCGGTGACATCCTGCTCGGGTACGACGGTTCGGAGGGCGCGCAGGCCGCGCTCCCTCACGCCGCCGACCTCGCCCATGCCTTCGCGGTGTCGTTGGTGATCGTGTTCGCGTACGGGCAGAACCCGGTCGGCGGAGTCACCGGCGACGTGCGGCGCGCGGTCGAGGAACTCGGTGGGCGGTTGCTCGGCGAGGCGAGTGCGAGCGTCGCGGCGTACGACGCGACGGTCGAAGTGGTCACCGAGCTGGTCGACGGTCGCCCGGTCGACGCGTTGGTCGCGGTCGCCGAGCAGCGCGACGCCCGCATCATCGTCGTGGGTGGAAACGGGCAGGGCTCGATCGTCGGATCGCTCCTGGGCTCGTCGACCTACAAGATCCTGCACCAGTCGCCGATCCCGGTGATGGTCGTACAACCTCCGGACTCCTGAAGGCCGCCTGCCCTACGCTCCGGCAATGGGTCAGGGAATCAGCGAGGTCCTGCCGTTCGCGATCGGCATCGCGATCAGCCCGATACCGATCGTCGCCATCATCCTGATCCTGTTCTCGACGCGCGCGCGGGTGAACGGTCCGGTGTTCCTGGCCGGTTGGGTGGTCGGACTCTCGGCGGCAGCCGCGCTCGTCTACGCGTTGAGCCGAGCCGCCAGCGTGGGCAGCGATTCCACGAGCTCCGACACGACGTCGTGGGGCAAGATCCTGCTCGGAATCATGCTGCTCGGGCTGGCACGCCGGAGCTGGGCGAAACGACCGAAGGCCGGCGAAGAGCCCGCGTTGCCGAGATGGATGAACAGCGTCGAGACCATCTCCCCGCTGCGCGCGTTCGAGCTCGCGCTGCTGCTCAGCGTGGTCAATCCGAAGAACCTGGCGTTGTTGCTGGGCGCGGTCGGTGGCCTCGCGCAACTCGATCTTCCGACCGATGACGCGGTGACCGCGCTGGCGGTGTTCGTCGCGGTCGCGAGCCTGTCGATCGTGATCCCGGTGGCCTACAACCTCTTCGGCGGCGAGCACGCGCGCGCGAACCTCGACGACATGAAGGTGTGGCTCACGGTCCACAACTCCGCGGTGATGGCCGTGCTGTTCCTGGTGTTCGGCGTGGTACTGATCTCGCGGGGAATCGGGCCGCTGAGCGCGTGACGCTCCGCTACATCTGGGATCCGTTGTAGCGCTGGCCGCCGTCGGCGGTCACCTCGGAACCGGTGATCCACTCCGACTCGTCGGCCGCGAGCCACAGCGCGACGTAGCCGACGTCGCGAGGATTGCCGACCCGCGTGAGCACGTTCGTCATCTCGGGCCCCTGGTCCTGCGCGTACGAGACGACCCGGCCGACGATGATCGTGTTGACCCGGATGCCGAACTGCGCGTACTCGACGGCCATCACGCGGGTGAGTGCGTTCATGCCACCCTTTGCCGCGCTGTACACCGAGATGCCGGGAACACCGAACACCGAGCCGCCCGACGAGATGTTGACGATCGACCCGCCACCGGCATCGATGAGGTGCGGGATGGCGTACTTCGACACCCAGAACACGTTCCCGGTGAGCGTGGCGCGCAGGATCGCTTCCCACTCTTCGGTGGCGAGCTCGTGCATGGGCTTGAAGCCTTGGCTCACGAGGTCGGTGGGCGCGGCGTTGTTGATGAGGGTGGTGATCTTCCCGTAGCGCTCGACGGTCGCGGCGATGGCATCTTGCACGCTGGCCTCGTCGGCCACGTCGAGGCGCACGAACGTGGCGTCGCCACCGTTCGCGCGGATCCCGGCGGCCACCTTCTCGCCCTTCTCGACCGAGCGACCGCTCACGACGACCTGCGCGCCCTCGGCCGCGAACATCTCGGCCATGCTGCGCCCGATGCCACGCGTCGACCCACTGATGAACGCCACCTTGCCCTCGAGTCTCATGGGCGGCATCCTCGCCCAACGGCTACCGCGGCGCCAGTCCGTGTTGGACGCGCAGGTCGTCCATCTCGGCGCGGAAGCGGGCGCGTAGGGCGGCCTGTTCGTCGACCGGTGCCCAACTGGCGTCGATGGCGTCGAAGGCGATGTCTTCCATCGTGGTGGCGTCGTAGTCGAACCGATCGGCGACGGCCTCGTAGTCGTCGCAGATCGTCGTGCCCATCATGCCGGGGTCGTCGGAGTTGACGGTGACGGGCACGCCGAGTGCGATCACGAAGCCCGGGGAGAAGAACATCTCGCGGTAGCGCACGTGGGCCGCGACCGCGTCTTCGAGCGCCTCGTACGTGATGCGGCGGAAATCGTCCGCGGTGACCAGGCTCCCGCTGATGACCGCGTAGACCGCGAGGAACGAGTCGAGGTCCTGGAACTGGAAGAGCTCGAAGGGATCGTCGGTCGGGAGGGTCACACCGTTGGCGCGGGCCAGCTCCGCGATGGTCGACGGTCGCGCCGCACCTTCGAGATGACAGTGCAGCTCGACCTTGGGCAGCGCGCGAGCGAAGGCGAGCACGTTCACGCGGGAGCCTCCGGGTCGTGAGCGTCGGCGAGTTCGGACAAGAGGCGACGGTAGGCGACGCTGAGCTTGTCGGCGCCCGCGTGCACCTCGGTGCGGGGGTCAGTGGCGAGCGTCATCGAACCGAACTGCTCGAGGATGGCGAGGTCCTCGTCGAGCACGAGATCTTCGTAGGTGACCAATTGGTCGAGACGACGGAGGTCGTCGGGCGCGATCCCGTTGTGCGCCATGAGCTTGTACACCCGGGTGCGCGTGCGCGTCTCCGGCTGGCAGACGAACAGGATCGCGAGCCGATGCCCAGTGAGCGGAAAGTCGAGCGTGAGCGACACCGCCGCCGGCGGTCGGCCGATCTTGGTGAGCACATGGGGCTGCACGAGGGGATGCTCCCCCGTGGTCACGAGCGGGTCGTCGTGGTTGCGGTACGGCGCCTCGTACACGGTCCGGATCTCCCAACCGTCGCGCGTCACGTGGTGAGGGCTGACGTACGCCGCCTCGGGAGTCCCGAACGTCTGCACGTGCACGGTGGGAAAATGCGCGGCGTCGAGGAAGTTGTCGGCGAGTTGCAGCGCACTCACCGTCGTGTGGCGCGGCGCGGTCATCGCGCACCTGTAGTCGGGATCGTCCCACTCGGGGAACGCGTGGAGATCGCACACGGGCTCCGCGGGCGCCAACCACACGAGCCCGAAGCGCTCGCACACGGCGACGGGTGACGAGAGACACGCGCGGGGCGGCAGGGGCGACGAGGAGCCAAGCGCGGGAATGCTGGTGGCGCGGCCCCCAGATTCGAACCGCCAACCGTGGTAGGCGCACTCGAGTCGTCCGTCGACGACCCGGCCCGCGCTGAGCGGTGCCAGGCGGTGTGGGCAGCGGTCGCGGAACGCGACGAGCACGCCGTCGAGCCGCACGAGCACCCAGGGCTCGCCGAGCAACCACACCTGGGTGGGCACGTCGGACACCTCGACGGCGGTCGCGACCGCATGCCAACCGTGCGCGAGCGCGGGCGAGACGTTGTCGAGCGGCGGGGGATCGATTGCGCCATCCTGGCCGACCCGTTGCGCTCACCGCCGACTTCGGGGGCCGAGTTCACACGATCGCAACCGCCTTCACGTTGACAAAATGTTGAACGATCCGGAAGCCTGGAGCGGTGCCTCCCGACCTCGACGCCGCGCTGCGCTACTGCTGGCACCCGGTGTGCACCCTCGCCGAGCTGGCGGCAGCCGCGCCGCACCCGCTGGGGGTCCGGCTGTTGGGAACACCGCTTGCTGTCGCCGACCTCGGTGGCGCCGACCTCGGTGGGGCCGACGTGGTGGCGGTCGTGGATCGTTGCCCGCACCGTTCGACCCGGCTGTCGATCGGCTGGGTCGACGCCGGTCGATTGCGGTGTGCGAACCACGGTTGGTGCTTCGACGCCACTGGTCGTTGCATCGAGATCCCGTCATTGGGCATCCCGTCGCTCGGCGGCGGAGTGATCCCGGAGCGCGCGGCCCTCGTGCCGGCCGAAGTCGAAGTGGCCTACGACCTGGTCTGGGTGCGCCTGGACGCGAGCGCGCCCACTCGGGTGCCACCGCACCCGTCGTTCGGCGATCCGAGGTGTCGGGTGCTGGCCGGCGCGCCGTACACGTGGCCGACCTCGGCGGGGCGACGGGTGGAGAACTTCGTCGACCTCGCACATTTCCCTTGGGTGCACGACGGCACGCTCGGCACCCGTTCGGAGCCGGTGCCGCCCGTGCCTGAGGTCCGGCGCGAGGCGGGAGAACTGCGGTTCGAGTTCGTGCCGCCGGCAATGGACGCAGCCGACGTGGCCCTCTTTGGTTGGTCGGGCTACCGCATGCCGATACCGCTCACGGTCGACATCGAGTTCCGGCTCGCGACCGGCGCGACGCGGTGGCTCTGGATGACCGCGTCGCCGGTCGATTCGGGCACGTGCCGCACGTTCTGGTCGGTGGCCCGCGACGACGATCTTGACGGTGACGACGCGACGTACATGGAATTCCAGGAGCTGATCCTTCGGGAGGACGAGCCCGTGGTGTGCAATCAGGATCCGCCCGAGCTGGTCCTCGACCAGTCCGAGGTGTCGGTACGCACCGATCGCGTGTCGATCGAGTACCGCCGGTGGCTACGCGAGCTCGCGATGGCAGCCACCGCTCCCGATCCGGGAGCCGCCATCGGCAGCGTGTTGGCCGCGTCGGCGACGACAACGACGGTGGCGGGATGATGGCGAGTGAACGGATGGTGAGTGAACGGACGGTGCTGGCGGGCGGGCGCGTGCTCGATCCGAGTCGTGGCTTCGACGCGGTGGCCGACGTGCTCGTCGACGACGGTCGGATCGTCGAGATCGGGACCGTCGACGAGGCGGCGCGTGCGACGGCGAGGGTCGTCGACTGCGCGGGACTCCTCGTGACGCCCGGCCTGATCGACATGCATGTCCACGTGTATCCCGGGCTCGGTGACTTCTGCCTCCACCCCGACCGGGTCGGCGTGCGCCAAGGCGTGCCGACGGTGGTCGACGGGGGGACGAGCGGCGTGGCGACGTTCGGGTTGGCCCGACGGTGGATCGACGACCCCGACGTGCAGACCCGCATCCTCGCCTTCATGGACCCCTGCCAGATCTACTTCGCCACCAAGGACTTCATCTGCCACCGGCTCGAAATCGCCAACGACGAGCGCAACCTCGACGAAGTGTCGGCGGCTGCGATGTTGGCGGCGAACGACGACGTCGTGATCGGGATGAAGGTGCGCGCCTGTTCCACGACCGATCCCGAGGTGTCGCCGTTTCTCGACGCGGCGAAGCGCGTGGCCGGCGACAAGCCGGTGATGGTGCACCTCGGTCGCTTCCCGCACACTCCGACCATCCCAACGAGCGCGTTGTTGCGCGCGTTGCGAAACGGCGACGTGATCACCCATGCGTTCCGCGGCGCGTCGGGGGTGCTCGACAATTCGGGTTCGGTGACCGCAGAGTTCAAGGACGCGGTCGACCGTGGCGTGCGGCTCGACATCGGACACTCGGGGACCGACTTCCGCTTCGCGACCGCCCGTCGACTGTTCGACCAGGGTTACCTGCCGACCACGATCTCGACCGATCTCAACGTGTTCAACGTCGACGAACCGGTGGTCTCGCTGGCCGAGACGATGTCGAAGGTGTGGGCGCTCGGTGTGCCCTTGGATTCGGTGATCGCCATGACGACGGTCGCCCCGGCCGCCGTGATCGGTCGGACCGACGAGCTCGGTACGCTGGCGCCGGGGCGCGCCGCCGAGGTCTCGGTGCTGCGCGTCGACGAAGGAGAGGCCTCGCTGTCGGACGGCTACGAGACGATGATTGCGCCGCGCCGCCTGGTCCCGGTGGGTTGTCTGCGCGCCGGCCGGTGGGTCGAGGCCGAGGCCGCGTGAGGAGACGGGAGTGAAGGGCGCGGCCTTCGACTACGTGCGCGCCGAGAGTGTCGACCATGCCGTGAGCGTGCTCGCGCAGGCACCCGAGGCGCGCGTCCTGGCCGGGGGGCAGAGCCTGGCCCCGATGCTCGCGCTCCGTCTGGCCCGGCCCGAGGTGCTGGTCGACGTGAACCGTCTCCCGCTGACCGGGATCGCCGCCGACTCCGGCTCCGACTCTGGCGACGGCGGCGGCGAGGTCCACCTCGGTGCCCTGACCCGGCACCGCTTCCTCGCGCTCGATCCGGTGGTGGCGCGTGAGGCGCCCCTCCTCGCGGCGGCCGCCCGCCACGTGGGCGACGCCGCCATCCGCAACCGCGGGACCCTGGGGGGAAGCTTGGCGCACGCCGATCCCGCGGCCGAGCTGCCGGCCGCGTTGGTGGCGTCGGGGGGCCGGGTGATCCTCACGAGCCAACGCGGCACCCGAGAGCTGGCCGCCGCCGACCTGTTCGAGGGCTTCTTCGTC
>Ga0075026_100000511_pt1 | contig 15600 bp, 13 predicted proteins | sample Str012_2_FD_71392 | JGI IMG/M metagenome (GOLD analysis project Ga0075026, IMG submission 71392) | Freshwater sediment microbial communities in response to fracking from Pennsylvania, USA - Straight Creek_MetaG_SC_2012 | ecosystem: Environmental > Aquatic > Freshwater > Creek > Sediment...
CAAGAGGTACTCGTAGACGCCGTCGCCCTCCTGGCCGCCCCACTCCTTGGGCCAGGTGATGCCGAGCCAACCCTGCTGGGCGATCTTGCCCATCATCGCCCGGCGTTCGGGGATGTCGGCGACCTGGGCCATGTTCTCGCGGGTCACGTCGAAGACGATCGGGTCGTCGTTGGCGTCGAGGAACGCCTCGACCTCGTCGCGGAACGCGAGCTGTTCGGGCGAGAAATCGAAGTCCACCGGGCCCCCTCGAAAAATCTGACGACCCGTCAGTTTAGGGGGCGGACCCGGACCCTGCTCAGTCCGTCACCACGCCGTCGGCGACGAGTGCGTCGATGGTGGCAGCGTCGAGGCCGAGCTCGTCGGTGAGCACGGCGCGGGTGTGCTCGCCGAGCCACGGGATCCGCGACTCCGGACCCTCGGCCATCTTCGAGAGCTTCACCGGGTTCCCGGGGATCACGACCGGTCGGTCGACGCCGTCGGTGCGCTCCATCTCGACGAGCATGTGGCGACCGGCGAGGTGCGGGTCGGCCACCACTTCCGGCGCGCGCTGTACGGGCGCCGACGCGATGCCCGCGGCCGACAACTTCGCGACCGCCTCCATCCTCGTCATGCTCGACGCCCACGATTCGATCGCGGGCCGGAGCATGTCTTCGAGGTGCGCCGCCCATCCTTCGCGCGTGGCCAGGCGCGGGTCGGTGGGCCACTCGGGGTGGCCGACGAGCTCGGCGATGCGCTCGAGCTGGTGCTCGCGCACGAGTTGCAACACGAACCACCCGTCGGCGGCCCGGAACGGGTCGAGGATCGCGTTCTTGGGCTCGTTCAGCCGGTGCTTCCCGAGCGACTCGAAGTTGGTGACGATGTCGGTCATGGCGACGGTGGCGTCGTACATCGCGATGTCGACCCGCTGCCCTTCACCGGTGGCGTCGCGGTGGCGCAGCGCGGCGAGGATGCCGATGGTCGCAAACAGTCCGGAGCTGATGTCGCCGAGTGCCCCGACCGGGTTCGGTCGGGGCGTCTCATCGCCGACGAGCACGTAGTCGTAGATCCCCGACATCGCTTCGGCGATCGACGCGTACGCGGGCCAGTCGGCATACGGCGAACCGCTGGCACCGAAGCCCGACAACGACGCGTAGATCACCGGCGGGTGGACGGCCGCGACCGCGTCGTACCCGAGACCCATGCGGTCGAGCGCCCCCGACTTGAAGTTCTCGGCGAACACGTCGAAGTGCGGCGCGAGCGCGAGTACGAGGTCGCGACCGGCCTCAGCCTTGAGGTTCACGGTGACGCTGCGCTTCGACAGGTTGTTGCGCAGGAACGTGGCGCCGATGAAGCGCCCCTCGGGATCGGTCATCCCCGGCTGCGATCCGCGCCCCGACTCGCCCGACGGTGCCTCGATCTTCACCACGTCGGCACCGAGGCGCGCCAGCAACTGCGTCGCGTAGGGGAGCGCCTGCATCTGCTCGAGCGCGAGCACCCGCACGCCGTCGAGCGGCTTGCCGTATTTCGCCGCGTCTTCGTTCGCCACGTCACCGAGCCGCACGTTGCTTCCCCTTCACGCTCCGGGTATCGCGCTGGAAGCTACCGGTTCGACTGGTGCGGGTGGGGAGTCGGTCGGGCCATCGGGGCCCGCATGCGCGTCGGCGGCCGCGACCCGCAGGGCTCGCTTCCGCGCCGCCTTGTCGCGCTGTTCCTCGCCGACGGTCGGGATGATGCCGGCCGGTTGACGGCCGATGCCGATACCGGCCAGCCCGGGTCCGATGGCCGCCCACCACGACAGGAACGTCGATGCTGGGAACAGCGCCGTCAACCAGGTGAAGCCTTGCAGGAAGATCCCGCCGAGCAGCGCGCCGCTGACGACCGCGACGCCGCCGACCACGAGCAGCAGCAGGTATCCCAGCCCACTCAGCACCTGGAAGTCCTGTTGAGACGCCGATCCCAGCAGCGAGCCGAAGAACGCGCCCGCGAGACCCGCCATGAACGCCGACACTGCGAACACCGCCACCTTGGTCGCGAGCAGGTTCACGCCCAGCGTCGTGCACGCGGCCGGGCTGTCGCGCATGGCGACGAGGCGGCGCCCGAACGTGCTGCGGCGCAACGCGACGACGAACATCCCGACGACCGCGAACGCGAGCGCGGTCATGAAGAGCAGACCGGCATCGGCGGGGAAGTCGACGCCGAGGAGCCGGAACGGCTGGCTGGTGTCCCACCCGAACATCGTGAGCGGCGGCACGCGCACCGACGACGAGCCGAACACCTCGGGTTGGCCGAAGAACATGATCTCCGCCATCGAGGCGAACGCCATCGACGCCAGCGCCAGGTAGAGGCCCTGCAACCGCAGCGCAGGTAGCGCCATCAACACGCCGAAGGGGACGGTGAACAGTGCCGCGGCGAGCAACCCGGTGGCGCTGCCGAGGTCGGGTCCCCATTCGTAGATCGCGAAGGTCCCTGCGCCGACGAACGTGATCTGCGCGAGCGAGATCTGGCCCGACCAACCGGTCAACGGCACCATCGAGAGCATGATCAACGCCGTACACAGGGCGAGATCGAGGTTGCGGATGTTCTGCCGGTCGAACACCGCGCCGAGCACGACCACGATCGCGAGCATGGCGCCCATGCCGAGCGCGGCGCGCCGCAGGGTCGGCACACGCGCGCTCACGCTGCGCATCGTCCGCTTGCCCTCGATGCGCGCCTCGGGGATGAAGAGGAGCGCGATGAACAGCACGATCGTCGGGATCGCGGGTGCCGCCGAGATCCAGCGTCCGCCCCAGGTGAGGAAGTTCGACTGGAACGAGATCGACAACCCGATGATGAGGCCGCCCACGTAGGTCATCGGCAGGCTCTTCAGGCGACCGATGATCGCCGCCGCGAAGGCATCGATGATGAGCAAGGTGAGGGCCTGCACGTTGAGTTGCCCGAGCTCTTCGGCGAGGAAGATCCCCGCGATGGCGGCCATCGACGATCCCAGCGCCCACGAGAACATGGAAACTCGACCCGGTCGCGCACCGTTGAGCGCGGCCAGCTCACGGTTGTCGACCACCGCCCGCATCGCGATGCCGAGCCGGGTGCGGTAGAGCACGAAGCGCAGCGCGAGGGCGATGATGAGCCCGCCGACGATGGTGATGAATCGGTACCACGGCATGAACGTCGTCCCGATGCTGAACCCGTCGGTACCGAAGAAGGTCGTGATGCTCGGTGGGTCGCTGGCGTCCCACACCTTCAGCGCGAAGCCGATCATGGCCAGCATCAACCCGACGGTGACCACCAGCTGCGCGACCAACGGCGCGTCCCACATCCTGCGCATCAGGATGCGCTCGACGAGCGCGCCGAACAGCGGCGCGGCCACGAGCACGGTCAACGCCACGGCCAGCAGGGTGTTGAGCCCGAAGTCGACCTTGAACTCCCAGTAGACGAACGCCATCAGCATGCCGATGGCGCCCTGGGCGAAGTTGAAGATCCCGGACGTCGTGTACGTGACGACGAGTCCGGCGGCGGCGACCGCGTAGATCGACCCGAGCGTGACGCCGACGATCACGAAGAACAGGATCGAGTCGAAGGTGATCGGATTGCCGGCCCACGACTCCTGGACCACATAGCCGAGGAGCAGCGCGACGACGAGCGCGGAGATCAACCGTCCCCGGTTGCTCCGCGCCGTCAGTCGCCGCATCATCGACTCACCCCTGGAGCAGGTCGAGCTTCCGCTGGATCACGTTCTTCGGATTGCAGTCGAACGTGCCGACTTTGGTCGGGTACACCCGCACGAACTTGCTGTTCTTCACTTGGAGCAGGACGTAGCACGGCGAGATCTTCTTGGCTGCCAGATCCTGCGTCGCCGCGATGATGCCGTCGGCGTCGAACTTGTGGACGCCCGCGAGGGCGGCGAACAGGTTCTTACGGGTCAGCGCGTCGACGCCCTTGTCCTTCACGATGGCGTTGACCGCGTCGCGCAGGAGGATGCCGGTGGCGAACGCGAGTGTCGAGTACACGTTGGCTTTGTCTTTCCCCGTGTACTTGATGAAGTTCGCCTCCATGGGGACGGCCTTGGTCTCCTCGAAGGGGAGGACACCGATGCCGACGTAGGTGCCCTCGACGTCGGCGCCACCCTGGGGGATGAACGTGGGGTCGTAACAGGTGGTGTTGCAGTCCCACACCTTCACCGAGTTCACGCCCTGGAGCTTGGCTTCCTTGCGCAGCTTCACCGTGCAACCGGGGGGATTGCCGCACTGCGCCAGCGTGGAGCTGTGCTGCTTGATCGCCTGCACGACCGGTGTGTACTCGCTCTGCTGGGCCGAACCGCCGAGCGGGAACTCGCCGTCGAGCTTCACGCCCCCCTGCGCATCGAAGATGCCGCCCTGTCCGCCGGCGAACTGCGAGTCACGCGCCGACTTGAGCTGGGACGAGTCGATGAAGATGCCGTGGAGGTCCTTGCCGAACTTCTTCTGGTAGTAGAACACGCGCCCGATGGCCGACTGGTAGGTCTGCGGGTGGAGGTCCTTGGTCGCGCAGTTGAGGATGGGCGGGCTCACCGCGTAGGTCGTCTTCGAGCACTGTTGCGCCACGCTCGTGTAGAGGGTGGCGAGGTCGGGCAGACCGGTGGCGGCGCCGGTGGAGTCCTTGCACTGCTCCACGTCGTCGACGTTGGCCAGGAACAGCGCGGCCGACACGACGGCGAAGTCGTTGGTGCACGACGTGATCATCGCGTTGCGCGACTCGGCGCCATTGAGCTTCGAGTCGTGGAAGTCGACCACGACCTTGCGGCCGGCGAGCCCACCGTTGGCATTGATGTACTTGGCGAAGCCGTTGAAGCCGTCGACCACGCCCTGGAACAAGCCGGGTGCGAGCGGTGTGTCGACGTCGGCGACGACCGCGATCTTGATCTCGGTCGGCGTGATGCCGATGTCGGACGCCTTGGTCGGCTTCGCCGCTTGCGACGTTCCGGCGCTGGCGGCGACCGTCATGCTCGCGACCGCGATCGCGATGCTCACGACGAGCGCAACCCAACGAGACCTGTTCATCGGCTTCCCCCCTGGTGGTCCGATGTGCCGGCTGTTCTCTGCGGCGGCGCCACCCTAACCACGTTCTGACGGCCCGTCAGGTCGCCTCGGCGTTCCGGTACCCTGAACTCCATGCGCGGCATCCTCTCGTGGTCCGCCTACCTGCCCTACCGGCGACTCGATCGCACGCAGATCGCGGCGTTCGTCGGCCAGGGTGGCGGGAAGGGCACCCGCACCGTCGCGTCGTTCGACGAAGACTCCACCACCATGGCCGTCGAGGCGGCGCGGCTCGCCCTGCGCGGCCGCGGGCTCACGCCGTCGCAGTTGCTGTTCGCCACGAGCTTCCCGGCCTACGCCGACCGCACGAACGCGACGGCGATCCACGCCGCGCTGCGCCTGCCCCCGACCACCGGGGCCTACGACTTCGGCGCGTCGGTGCGATCTGCCGTGGGCGCGCTGGTGCTCGGACTCACCGGCGTGGGCGACGCCACGCTCGTGGTCGCCGGCGACGTGCGCACAGGCCTGCCCGGTAGCGGCGAGGAAGCGGCGGGCGGCGACGCCGCGGCCGCGATCGTGGTCGGGAGTGATGCCGCGGCTCCGGTCGTCGCCGAGTTCCTCGGCTCCGCGAGCCTCACCGACGAGTTCGTCGAGCGCTGGCGCGCGCCGGGCGAGCTGCGCACGCGGGTGTGGGACGAGAAGTTCAGCGAGGTCAGTTACGTACCGCTCGGCGTGCAGGCGTGGAATGCCGCGCTGGCATCGTGCGGCCTCACCGCGAACGACGTCGCCGCGGCCGCGGTGGTGGCACCGTCGCAGCGAGTGGCGCGCGCGGTCGGCGGCAAGCTCGACGGCGTACACGTGATCGACGACCTGTCGTCGGTCGTCGGCAACACTGCCGCTGCGCAACCCGGACTCCTGCTGTCGGCGTTGCTCGAACAGGCCGAGCCAGGCCAGGTGCTCGCGCTCGTGGTGTTGGCCGACGGCGCCGACGTGTTGCTCTTTCGCGCCACCGACGCGCTCGCGTCGTTTGGGGTCGAGCGTCCCCTTGCCTCGCAGATCGCCGCCGGCACTCCGCTTTCGTACGGCAAGTTCCTTGCCTGGCGCGGCATGCTCCCCATCGAGCCGCCGCGCCGACCCGAGCCGCAGCGGGTGTCGGCGACGGCGGCGGCGCGCAGCGAACAATGGAAGTTCGGTTTCGTCGGCTCGAAGGAACGCGACACCGGGGTCGTGCACCTCCCGCCCGCGCGCGTGTCGCGCGGCGGTACGCACACCGATGAGATGGATCCGTCGCCGCTCGCCGACGTGCAGGGCACTGTCGTCACCTTCACCATCGACCGCATGGCGTATTCGCCGAGCCCACCGATCGTGTTCGCGGTGGTCGACTTCGACGGCGGCGGTCGCTTGCCCATCGAACTCACCGATGCCGATGCCGACGAGATCGAGATCGGGCAGCGGGTCGAGATGACGTTCCGCCGACTGTTCGCGGCCGACGGCATCGTCAACTACTTCTGGAAGGGAAGGTTGGTGCGCGATGGGTAGTCACGGGATCAAGGATCGCGTCGCGATCGTCGGCATGGGGTGCACCAACTTCGTCGAGCACTGGGACAAGGGCCTCGACGACTTGGCGATCGAGGCCGCCAACGACGCGTACGCGGCGGCGGGCATGGAGAAGGACGACGTCGACGCGTACTGGCTCGGCACCGCCAACGGTGGCATGAGCGGCATCACGCTGGCGCGCCCGCTCCAACTCGTCGACAAGCCCGTCACCCGCGTCGAGAACTACTGCGCCACCGGAGCCGACTCACTGCGTCAAGCCGCGTACGCGGTCGCGTCCGGCGCCTACGACACCGCCATGGCCATCGGCGTGGAGAAGACGAAGGACGGCGGCTTCCAGGGCCTCAACGCGGTCGCGCCGCCCAACGACGGCACGGGGCGAACCCTCACGGCCGCGGCGATGTTCTCGATGGTCGCGCCCGCCTACGCCGCGAAGTACGGCGTCGACGCCGACAAGATGCGCGAGGCGATGGCGCACGTGGCGTGGAAGAACCATCACAACGGTGCCCGCAACTCGCGCGCCCAGTTTCGGCGCGAGGTGTCGATCGAGACCATCTGCAACTCACCCAAGATGGCGGGTGACCTGCGCGTGTTCGACTGCGCCGGCGTGGCCGACGGCTCGGCGGCGGCGATCGTGGTCCGGGCTGAAGACGCGTACAAGTACACCGACACGCCCATCTTCGTGAAGGCGCTCTCGTTCATCGCCGGCAATGGCAGCGGCGTCACCGACCCGGGCTACGACTACACCAACTTCCCCGAGATCGCGGCAACCGCACGCGACGCGTACGCGCAGGCGGGGGTGACCGACCCTCGCCGCGAGCTCGCACTGGCCGAGGTGCACGACTGCTTCACCATCACCGAGCTCGTGCTCATGGAAGACCTCGGGTTCTCCGAGCGCGGCGCCGCATGGCGCGACGAGCTCGACGGTGTCTACGACCTCGACGGTGAGCTCCCGGTCAATCCGGATGGTGGCCTGAAGTCGTTCGGGCATCCCGTGGGTGCGTCGGGGTTGCGCATGATGTTCGAGGCGTGGTTGCAACTGCGCGGCGAGGCACCGCCGGAACGCCAGATCGCGGCGGCGAAGCCCGGCGGTGATCGTGCCCTCGCGCTCACCCACAACCTCGGGGGTTACCCGGGCGAGATGGTGAGCTTCGTCTCCATCCTCGGGCGGTAGGTGGCGACTCCCACTGCACGCGACCAGGGCCGCCGCCAGCGGACCGACGGCGCCGCGACGCGCGCCCGGGTGCTCGACGCCGCGGTCGCCAGCATCCTCGACAAGGGCTACTACCGCACCAGTTCCAACGAGATCGCGCGCCGGGCCGGTGTCACCTGGGGTACCTTGCAGCACCAGTTCGGTAGCCGCGAACTCCTCTTGTTGGAGGTCGTCAACGAACGGTGGCGCGATCTCCAGCACGAGATGGCAACCGCAGAGGTCGAGGGCACGACGCTCGAAGCGCGGCTCTCTTCCGTGCTCGCCGTGCTCGCCACGCACTACGGCGAACCCGAGCAGCTGGCGGGCTTGCAGATCCTGCTCGACCTGAGCCGCGATCCCGACGTCTCGACGACCACCAAGCGAGCCATCGCCGAACACGGTGTGCGCCTGACGCAGGCGTGGCAGCCGCTGTTCGAGCAGGCACTCGGCCCGGCAGCCAAGGACGTGATCCTCGTTCGCTACGCCTTCGTCACGTTGCGCGGTTACCTCATCGGGAACCTCATCGCCTCGAACATCACGCAAACCGGCGATGACGCCGAGTTGCGGGAGCTGCTCGTGCGTGGCGTCGCCGCCGCGATTCGGGAGCGCGCCGAGGCGCGTGGGTTGGAACTTCGTTGAACGACTACTCGAAACGACGTCAGGGAGCAACCACATGTTTGAGCTGAGCGGTCGGGTGGCAATGGTCACTGGAGCGGGGCAGAACGTCGGCGCCGGTATCGCGCGGCTGCTCGCCGGCCAGGGTGCGACCGTCCACGTCAACGACATCGTCGAGGAGCGCGCCGCGGCGACGGTCGCGCAGATCCTCGACGCCGGTGGCCTTGCCGCGGTGGCGCCCTTCGACGTGACCGACTACGACGAGGTGTCGGCCGCGATCGCCGACATCGGCACCGTCGACATTCTGGTGAACAACGCCGGGAACGGCGGCGCGGAAGGTATGGGCCTCGTGCAATTCCGCGACAGCGAGCCGGCCGGGTGGCGAGGCGCGATCAACGTGAACCTGTTCGGCGTGTTGCACTGCTCGCGCGCGGTCATCAACGGAATGTGCGAGCGGGGCTTTGGGCGCGTCATCACCATCTCGTCGGGCGCCGGCATCACCGGACTCCACATCGGCGTGTCGCCCTACGCCGCGGGGAAGGGTGGCGCGATCGCGTTCATGCGCCACCTCGCGGCCGAGACGGCGCGCTTCGGGGTGACCGCCAACTCGCTCGCGCTCGGCATGATGCAGCGGGCGACCGCGGCGGCCACCGATGCGCTGGTGAAGCAGATCCCCGTTCGCCGCACGGGCACGCCCGACGACGTCGGTGCTGCGTGCGTCTACCTCGCCTCCGACGAAGCGTCGTGGATGACGGGTCAGACCCTCCACCTCGACGGCGGCAGCACCTTCAGCTGAAGGCGCGCACGAGGCGGGTGACGCCGTCTTTCCACGTGACCGACGAGTGGAATCCGAGGTCGTTGAGCTTGCCGACGTCGAGGATGAGCGGCGGCACGCTGGCGTCGGTCGGTTCGAACACGACCGGCTTGTCGATGAGGTCGCCGATGAGCGCGCACCACTCTTCGACGCTCACGATCTCGTCTCCACCCCAGTTGACGACGTTGGCGGGGGTCGACGCCGATGCGAGCAGGTAGGGCAGCGACGCGACGATGTCGTCGAGGTTGAGCGGGTTGTACTGCGACGGCGCGTCGGTGTGCACCGGGATCGCCATGCCGTGCTCCAGCATCATCACGTGGAAGAACGGCCACCCGAACGTGTCGCCGTAGGGCACGCTGAGCCGCGCGATCACCGTCGGGATTTCGAGCCGCTTCGCGGTGTAACGCACCATGGTCTCCGCCGCGATCTTCGAGATGGAGTAGCTCTCCATTCCTGCGGCACGGTGGCTGTCGCCGAGCGGGGCGTCTTCGGCGAGGTGGTCGTGCCCGTGCTCCTGGTACACACCACCCGAGCTGCAATGGAAGAAGGCATCGACGCCCGCGCAGCGTTCCATGAGGTGTGCGGCACCGTCGGCGTTGGCGGTGAGGTCGCGAGAGAAGTCGTTGGTCTTCGCCACCGCGAAGTGCAACACGTAGTCGAGATCGGAGGGCACTTCATCGAGCTCGGCGTGCTCGAGGTCGACCCGAATGGTGGTGACGCCTGCCGCCTCGTGCCCCTCACGTTGCGCGGGGTCGGCGAAGCGCGCCGCGCCGTACACGGTGTTGTCGACGGCGAGGCGCGCCGCCATCGGTCCCGCGACCATGCCGGTGACGCCCGTGACGAGGATGCGCTTGCCGGTCAGCGGCGGAGGGTTTGCTGCAACGTTCATGCCCGTCACCCTAATCTGACGCATCGTCAGAACCCGGGGGAGGACCGTCATGCCCGAAGTGCCGCGGCTCGCGTGCGCGTTCCCGCCGAGTCGCGACCTCCCCGGTCTCGCGGCTCAGGCCGAGGCGCTCGGCTACGAGCGGGTGTGGATCTACGACTCGCCGGCCCTGTACGGCGACGTCTGGGTGGCGGTGGCGCGCGTCGCCGAGGCCACCGAGACCATCGGTGTCGCCACCGGGGTCGCGGTCGGGTTCCTGCGCCACGTAATGGTGACGGCTTCCGCCATCGCGACCATCGAGGAGCTCGCACCGGGTCGGTTCACGTTCGCGGTCGGCACTGGATTCACCGGGGCGCGGGCCATGGGGCAGAAGCCGATGAAGTGGGCTGATCTCGCCGAGTACTTCACCCAGCTGCGCGCGCTGCTCCGAGGCGACGCGGTGGAAGTCGACGGCGCGCGGGCGCGCATGATCCACTCACCGGGCTACGCGCCACCGCGCCCGATCGACGTGCCGATGTTGCTGGCGCCCATGGGGCCGAAGGGCATGGCGTACGCGCGCGAGCTCGCCGACGGCGTGATCGTCGCGTCGCCACCCGGTACCGACGAATGGGATCCGTGCGCGCTGCTGTGCAGCGGCACCATGCTCGACCCCGGTGAGGATCACGCGTCGCCTCGGGTCATCGACACGCTCGCGTCGTCGTACGCGACCGGCGTGCACGCCCGCTGGGAGTTCGCACCCGAGGCTTTGTCGGCGATCCCCGGCGGCGCGGAGTGGCTGGCCGACCTGGAAGCAAACTACGACGAGCGCGACCGGCACTGGGCCGTGCACGAAGGGCACATGATCGCGGTGAGCGATCGCGACCGCCGGATCGTCGCGCAGGCCGGCCCCGCGATCCTCCAGAGCGGCTGGACCGGCGATGCCGCAACTGTGCGCGCTCGCGCCGTCGGGGCACGCGAGGGGGGCGTCACTGAACTCGTCTACGGCCCGACTGGCCGCGACATCGTGCGCGAGTTGGCGTCGTTTGCAGCTGCGGTCGGCGCCTGACCCGGCGACGCGACCGTGTAGTAGACAGAAACCTGATTCCCCGTCAGAAACGCCTGCTTCTCTTCGAACCACCGGAGTCGTCATGGAAATCGGGTACACGCCAGAGCAGGAGGCGATGCGGTCGGAGCTGCGCGCCTACTACGACAAGCTCCTCGACCCCGACACGGTGGCGAAGCTGTCGCACTCGCACGGCATCGGTCCGGAGATGCGCCGGGTCTGGAAGCAGATGTGTGCCGACGGTTGGGCCGGCATCGGCTGGCCGAAGGAGTACGGCGGCAAGGGCGCGACCGCGATCGAGCAGTTCATCTTCTTCGACGAGTCGATGCGCGCCGGCGCGCCGGTGCCGATGCTCACCATCAACACCGTCGGGCCCACGATCATGCGCTTCGGCACCGACGAGCAGAAAGACTTCTTCCTGCCCAAGATCCTCGCCGGTGACATCCACTTCTGCATCGGCTACTCGGAACCCGGCGCGGGTACCGACCTCGCCGCGTTGCAGACGCGCGCGGTGCACGACGGCGATTCCTACATCATCAACGGACAGAAGATGTGGACGTCGCTCTCGAGCGACTCCGACTACTGCTGGCTCGCGGTGCGCACCGATCCCGAGGCGGCAAAGCACAAGGGCATCTCGCTCATCATCGTGCCGATGGACACGCCGGGCATCACCTTGTCGCCGCTCAACCTGCTCGGGAGCCACGACATCAACGCCGTCTTCTACGAAGACGTCGTCGTCCCCGCGGCCAACGTCGTCGGTGGCGAGAACCACGGGTGGAAGCTGATCACCAACCAGCTCAACCACGAGCGCGTCACGTTGTGTGCGAGCGGCGTGATGGAACGCGCGCTCAACGAGGTCACCGAGTACGCGCAAGAGACCAAGCTCCCGGATGGTCGTCGCGTGATCGACCAGGAGTGGGTACAGCACAACCTCGCCAAGCTGCACGTGAAGGTCGAGATCGTGCGGCTCATGAACTGGCAGGTGGCGTGGGAAGCGACGCAAGGTGTTCTCGACATCGGCCACTGCTCCGCGCTCAAGGTGTTCGGCAGCGAGCTCAACATGGAGGGCTATCAACTCCTCATGGAGATCCTCGGCCCGGTGTCGTACCTCGAACCCGACGCGCCCGGTGCAGTGCTGCGCTCCCGCATGCAGCAGGGCACCCGCGGCTCGATCATCCTCACCTTCGGTGGTGGGGTCAACGAGATGCAACGCGACCTGATCTCCCAGTTCACGCTGGGCCTCCCGAGGGCTGACCGCTGATGGACTTCTCCTACACCTCCGACCAGCAGGATCTCCGCGAGCTTGCGGCCAAGATCCTGGCCGACGCCACCGCGCTCGAGCGGGTGAAGCGCGTGCTCGCCGACTCCGACGGCTTCGATCGCGACCTGTGGTCGGCGCTGGCCGACGCCGGGCTCGTCGGCATCTCGATTCCTGAGTCGGCGGGTGGCGCTGGACTCGGGTTCCTCGAGACGTGCATCCTGCTCGAAGAGGTCGGGCGCACCGCGGCGCCGATTCCCGCGCTGGCCGTGATGGGTCTGGCGGTTCCCGCGCTCGTGCAGTACGGCGCGACCGACGCGCTCGACGGCGTTGCCGCGGGTACGCGCATCGTCACTGCCGCGCTCAGCGAAGCGGTGGGCGACGCATCGACACCGTCGACGTCGGCGTCGTCCGACGGCAAGCTCACCGGCGAGAAGGTGTGCGTGCCCGCCGGGTTGCTCGCCGAACGCATCGTCGTGTCGGCAAGCGACGGCTTGTACCTGCTCGACCCGTCGGCCGCGGGCGTCCGCGTGGAACGTCAAGACACGATGCTCGGCGCACCGATGGCGCGCCTCGTGATGCGCGACGCACCCGCGACCAAGCTCGCCGGTACCGAGGGCGTCACCTGGATCCTCGAACGTGCGCAGACCGCGATGGCAGTCACCATGTCGGGGGCGGCGGCGACCGCGCTCGACCTCACGTCGACGTACGTGAAGGAACGTACGCAGTTCGGACGCGCCATCGGAACGTTCCAGGCCGTCAGCCAGCGCGCCGCCGACACCTACATCAACAAGGAAGCGATCAAGCTCACGTCGTGGCAGGCCGCGTGGCGCCTCGACACCGGCATGCCCGCAGCCACGCAGGTGGCGACGGCGAAGTACTGGGCGGCGCAGGGTGGGCAGGATGTCGTGCTCGCCGCGCACCATCTGCACGGTGGTGTGGGCGTCGACCGCGACTATCCGCTGTACCGCTACTTCCTGCTGGCCAAGCAGATGGAGCTCGACCTCGGCTCAGAGACCCCCACGCTCATGCACCTGGGGAAGATGATCGCCGACACACCCGTCGTTTAGCTGCACCGTGCGCACCGCGACCCGCGTGTGTCTCGGATTGCTCGCGGGCGCGGTGGTCGTGCTTGCCGCATCGGGCGTATGGCTGTGGTTCAACTACCTCCCGACTGCGGCGCAAGCGTGGCCGACGCTCAAGGGCCCGCACGCGGTGAGCTGGGTTCGCCAGGTGCACCGGGTCGCGAGCTCGGTGGTCATCTGGCTCGCACTGGCGTGCCTGGTTCTCCTGGTCATTCGGCGGGTACGCACCGGGGGACGCGGCGTCGTCGCCGGTGTCGCCCTCCTGGTGACCGCGCTGGCGGCGTCGTTCACCGGCTACCTGCTCCCATGGGACCAGCTCGCGCTCTGGGCGGTGACGGTTGGCACCAACATGCGTGGCATCCAGCCGTTGTTCGACTCCCGCGCGAAGTACATCCTCATCGGCAGTCATGAGGTCTCGCCCAGCACGTACCACTTCTGGGCGATCTCGCACCTTGTGCTCGGGCTGCTCGTCGCGGCCGCCGCCGGCCTCGCGTGGATGCGTACGCACGAGTCGCGACCGGCACCCGAACCCGACGCAGACCCAGAACCGGAGCTGGTCAGATCTTCGTGAGGAGGGGCGCGACCTCGGTGGAGAACGCGGCCATCTGGTCGCAGATCTCGTCGCAGCTGCGCGCCTTGAACCGAACCTGCAGCTGGTTCACGCCCGCCGCGGTGTCGGCCAGGATCTGCTCGGCGATGTCGCCCGGCGCGCCACTCAGCGTGCCGTCGCCGACGTCCCAACTCGGGGTGCCGACGTAGAGGAACGGCGTGATGTGGCCGATCATCATCGGCCGGTCAGCGCGCCCGCGTTCCGCGCGCTGGGCCTGCAACTTGGCCACCATCTCCGCGTTCGACGGCCCCTGCGGGAGCCAGCCGTCGCCGTAGGTCGCGGCGCGCCTGATCGCCGCGGGGCTCGAGCCCGCGATCCAGACCGGGGGGCGGGGCGACTGCACCGGCCGTGGCTGCGCGCCCAGGCCGTCGACGAACTCCTGCTCCAACGCCGCGATCAACGGCGGCAGCTTCTCCTCGACCAACTTCCCGCGCCGCGCGTGATCCACGCCCAACACCGCAAACTCTGCCTCGACATGACCAGCGCCGATGCCGACGATGGCGCGGCCACCCGAGAGGTAGTCGAGGGTCGCGAACTCCTTCGCCGCGATCAGCGGGTGGCGGTAGGGGAGCACGTACGCGTGCGACAGCAGGTTGGTGGTTTCGGTGAGCGCGGCCAGCCACGACAAGGTCGCGATGCAGTCCTGCCAGTAGGTACCCATCGTCGACGCCAACGACTCGGGAATCGCGATGTGATCGCACACCGCGATGTAGAAGTAGCCGTGGTCGTCGGCGGTGCGGGCGACGCGAGCGAGATCGGCAGGTGTAGCCGAGAACTCCCAATCAGCAACGAAGGTCTTGCTCTTCGACTGGATCGGGAGTTGGATGCCGAACGCGCGCGTCCCCGCAGGAATCTCGATCATGGGGCGCGAACGTAGCCGGTAGCGTCGAGCCATGACCGTGCAGCATCAGCGGACCAGCCTCCCGCTGATGGCGGTGGCGTTGGCGGTGTTCGCGTGGGGATTCGGTCCCCTGTTCGTCAAGGGGATCGACGCACCGGCACCCACGATCGTGTTCTGGCGCGTCCTCATCGGTGCCGCACTCGCGATCCCGTTCGCTTATCTCATGGGTGGTCGCATCTCGCTGCGCTTGCTGGTGCGCGCCTTCCCCACGTCGGTCTGCTTCGGGCTCAGCTTCATCTTTGGCTTCACGTCGTTCCAGCAGACGTCGATCGTCAACGCCACACTCATCCCGGCGCTCCAACCTGTGTTGATCCTGTTGCTGGCGACGCGCATGTTCGGCGAACGGCGTACGCGGAGCGAGCTCGGCTACGCGACGTTGGCCCTGTTCGGCGTCGTCATCGTCGTCGCGGGAGCGAGCGCGGAGGGCGCGTCATTCAAGGGCAACATGTTCGCAGTTGCGAACCTGCTCGTGTTCACCGCCTACTTCCTGCTGGCCAAGCGGGCGCGCGACGGCGACGTGCACTCGTGGTCGTTCCTGGCGGCGGTGTTCCTCGGCGCGACGGTCATCGTGGTGCCGTGGTCATTGCTCTCGGGCGACAACCTGGGCGCGATCCACGGCGCCGACTGGCTCCTCATGTTCGGCCTGATCCTGTTC
>Ga0075026_100000512_pt1 | contig 15569 bp, 15 predicted proteins | sample Str012_2_FD_71392 | JGI IMG/M metagenome (GOLD analysis project Ga0075026, IMG submission 71392) | Freshwater sediment microbial communities in response to fracking from Pennsylvania, USA - Straight Creek_MetaG_SC_2012 | ecosystem: Environmental > Aquatic > Freshwater > Creek > Sediment...
TCAGGGAAGTGGCCAGGATCAGTAAGGATAGTATGCGAACCCACCAAGGTCTAGGGATGTTCAGCTTCTGCACGAAGATAAAGGAAAGCAGTAACACGAATACTACTACCAGAATCTGCGCCACTTCGATACCAAGATTAAATGCGAGCAGGTGAATCACTAATCCTTCTTTTCCTTCCAAACTCAAAAAAGTATTTGCATAGGCAAGTCCGTGTATCAATCCGAAAAACAACGCAAAAAAATAAATCACAGGTAGTTTCGAAGGTTGTTTTACTTCACTGGTTTTGAGCGTAAGGTTACTGATGGCGGTTGCGACAATCGTCAGTGGTATCAGGAATTCAATCCACCGGGTGGGAAATTGAACATAACCGAGTGCACTCAGTGCAAGGGTTATGGAATGCCCGATGGTAAATGCGGTAACTAATATGATCACCTTTTTCCAATCGTTCAACAGGTATCTCAGGCACAGGGCGCTCACAAATAAAATATGATCCAACGCTTCCCAGGTTAATATGTGTTCCGTGCCCAGCTTGAAATAAAGAGTAAAATCCTGCATACCAATCAGAGTGTGCAAAAATATTCAGACTTTTGCACCAATGTAAAATAAATTTTGAATGGTTATATTGACGTGTAAGTGGTTGATGCTAGGTGTTTGCCTTTATTTGGGGGGAGAACAGCCTGTGGCAATTAATATGAAACATCCCTTTTATGTAAGCGTGACAGAAATCAATCACAATGCAAAGGATAAAGTGCTCGAGATTAGTTGTAAGATGTTCACGAATGATTTCGAAATCGCACTTGCGAAAGCATCGGGAGGGAAAGTGGATCTGACATCACCCAAGGACAAACCGGCACTCGACAAAATTATCAATACCTATATCACCGGTCATTTACAATTAAAGGCGGATGGGAAACCTCTCACGATGCAATTTGTAGGAAGTGAAAAAGAAGCAGAAGCTACATGGTGTTATTTCCAAGTCAGCAATATTCCCACACTAAAAAAAATCGATATTACCAGCACGGTGCTTTACGAATCCTTTGAAGCTGAAATCAATATCATTCATGTAGTGGTGAACGGAAAAAGGCAAAGCACTAAACTATCGAATCCCGACAGCCAGACTTCCTTCGAATTTTAACTGGATTTTTTCTTCTCACCGATGAGCGTAACGAGGACCTTGTCGATTCGCTGTGCATCCATGTCTACGATCTCGAAGCGGAAGCTTCTCCATTCCATCGTTTCGCCGGTATGTGGAATATGCTCCAGCTGGTGCAGGATAAACCCGGCAAGGGTATCGAATTCATGTTCGCCTTCATTGAGCCAGTCGGCCTTGTCGAAATGAGTAAGAAAATCGTAAAAGGGAATTTGCCCATCAATCAGGAAAGAACCATCTTCCCTTTTCCTGATTTCATAGTCTGAAATATGTGGTTGCGGGATGTCGCCGATAATCGCTTCGAAGATATCATTCACCGTAATAATGCCGAGCAGACTTCCGTATTCATCCACAATACAGCAACTATGAATTTTCGTTTGTTTGAATTTCTCCAGCACCTGGTAAGCCGTATTGTTTTCCGGAACATACCAGGCCGGTTTCATCAATTCATTAAAAGTGGTGTTATCGTCTGCCACATAGATATCCTTGATAGAAACCATCCCTTTGATATTGTCAATCTCGCCATCACAAACAGGATATACTGAATGCGGCTCTTTGGTAATTCTTCCCCGCACCATTTTGATGTTTTCATTCAGGTCAAACCAGATGATATCGCTTCGGTGCGTCATGAGTGAAGTGATGTTTCGATCACCGAGGTGAAAGACGCGCTCTATGATCTCCTGTTCGGCTTCTTCAATGGTGCCCTGTTCGGTTCCTTCATTGATAATGGCTTTAATTTCATCTTCTGTTACATTGCTTTCCTTTGAAGGTTTAATGGGAAAGATGCGAAAGAAGAGATTGGTGACTCCGTTTAAAAGTGCTACCAGGGGATAACCGATGCGGGAAAGCAGTTTCATTGGCCCGGCGACATAGCGTGAAATGGTTTCCGCTTTCAGCAAACCAATTCTTTTGGGAATGAGTTCTCCAAAAATTATCGAGAGAAGTGTAACTCCAAGAACGATCAATGCCGTAGAAATACTGCCTGCATATGGCTTCAGCAATTGAACCTTGACGATATATGGTTTAAGGTCTGCGCTGAATTTTTCTCCGGAATACAATCCTGTTAATATCGCAACCAGCGTGATGCCGATCTGGGCCGTGGAAAGAAACAATTCAGGATTTTCCGCGAGTTCCAATGCGGATTTGGCTTTTTGGTCGCCTTTATCGGCCATATCTTCCAGCCTGGTTTTCCTTGCAGAAACCAACGCAATCTCTGCCATCACAAACAGGCCATTCAAAAAGATAAGGAGTAGTAGTATTAAGATCTCTATCATCTAAACAGATTGCTTTAAGCTGAGCGGACCTAACTGGTTTTGGAAAAAGACACTCATACCATATCCTATTCCCAATCCCAAAATAGTGCCACCCAATATATCGAACGGAAAATGCACCCCCACGTATACCTGGGCATAACATATACAGAAGGCCCACACAAAAACAAGTGCCCACCAGCGGCTGGTTTGTTTTAAAGTTAAAAAAATAAACATAGACATCGCAAAATGATTGCAGGCATGCGAAGAGGTGAAACTCGATGAATTATAGGGGCAATAATTTGCCAATACACGCACCTGGTCCTCCAGAGAAGGGTCACAGCAGGGACGGTAGCGGAAAATGAGATGTTTTACGACACTGCTGCTGAGCAGATCACTTATTACTGCGGTCATGATGAGTGCAAAAGCCCATAACCAGCCTTTTTTGCCAAAATTGATGGTGATAAAGAATAGCAAAAAGATATAAAACGGAACCCAGATCTCCGCTTGCCTTAAAAATGGCAATACGGCGTCAAAAAAAGGATTTGTCCACTGTTGATTGATTTTATTGAAAAGCCAATGGTCAAACTGAATCAGTCTTCCGAACAAACCAGCCTGAGCGCCAGTGTCGAGTAGCATCATGGTAAGTATAATTGCTATAATTTTAAGCCTGTTTCACAGAATGGTATCGGGGCTAAAGATACCTAAATGATCCGTTGGAATTTTTCTGCAGAGCATATTTTTTGAGACAGCTGGTTTCGATGCAAGAGCAGAAAATTATTTACATCCTGCAGGCCTGACTAATTATATGAACAGATTTTACTGGTTATTTTTTGGTGTAGCAGTATTGTTATCATCCTGTGGTGGTGCGAAGCGGGCAAAAGAAATTGCCAGTACTATTGCTCAGATCGAAAAAATGCCTTGCACCGATCCTCAAAAAATAATATCCATTGACCGGGAGCATGTGTATGACCTGAGTGGATATGCAGATGAAGGAGACGGTGATCCATTTCGTTTATTCGACGAGAATGCGTTCGTCGACCCAAGGACTGAAAGTAAATTCTCCGAGAATTATATACCGGTAAGTAACCCACAACCGAAAGAACATCCTCAAATCTATTTCTCTAAAAATACAGGCAGCCGGATAGTAACCGATTTGCGTGTGCCGTTCAGGTTATCGGATGTTTATATCTACGACAAGTCTTTATCCTCCGACAGTGTTTGGATCTATACCGGCGATATGAAACATTGGAAGCTTAAAGCGGCATTGGAAACGCGTCGTGAACCTGGCGCCTGGGGTTGGCGTAAGTTTTCAATCGACGATAGTTCGCAGTTTGTCATGATACGTTTCTCCAGTTGGGAATCGAATATCACAGAGATGGTATTGTATGGGTGCCCTTATAAAACGATTCCATTGCTCATTCCTCCAGGTTATTCAGGCCCGCGGCTCCCTAAAAAAACAATGAAAGAATTCGTTGGTGCAAATTACGTATGGGAGCAGGAACCGCAGTGGATAAAGCCTTTTCATTATAGTCGACTCTACAGTTTTGCGCTTGATTATGATAATGATACCGTTCATGCCTACCCGAACATTCAATACAATATGCTGCATTATGGACCCTGGGACGAAAAAAAGAGATCTTATCATTTTCTCACGGATGATCTGCAGAAAGAGAACAATGGAGTTCTCTGGCTGGATTTAATGGGTGGCTCCACGGCGCTGACAAAAAAAGGATTTGGTAATCCTTATTTCCCGATGAATGAAGTTGGAATGGATCCTGAAGATCCTGCGAGCTATGCGCGACACGCTAATATGCTTTGGCATATGGCTGCTTTTTTTGGTAAGACAAAGGTAGATACCAACCTGTTATCACTTTCGCACGCTCCGCGGCAAACGGGCAGGGGAACAATATCCCTATTTGAAAATGGTAATGAAACAAATGCCCCATGGGCAGGCGACCAATACTGGCCCCCCACCGCCTATTTTGCGCTCAGCACTGCTGACTATGATGGAGACGAAAAGAGATTAGGTGCAAGGACCGGCATTATCAATGCGGATCCCGAATCTAAACTTATGACCTGTGGTATGGTTGAGTTAGACACGAATCGTGTGAGAATCTATAAATTTCTTTGCAATCAGCTGAGAGGTGATCAGGCTTTTGTGTGGAAGGGTGGGATTCAGTATCATCATTATTCCAACAAAAAAAACCAGGCGATTACGCCGGAGGAAGATTCACTGCGATGGAGACTGTCTAAAGTAAGAGATGCTACCTATCGCATACAACCAGGCGTGGAATGTATTTTGGGAGAAAACGGCTATGATAAAAGTCGTTTTTCGTCGCAGGCTGCCCCACTTATTCCGGGATTAACTGCTTCGGAAAGTCAGGGTATTTTTATTATGCGTTCGATCAATGCTGCGGCATTTTCGGGATTCGATGCGTATATATTATTTTGGTTACGGGATCCGGCAGGAGAAGATAACCATGAAAAATTTTTGAGTTGCGGGTTGCTGGGTCCCGATGGAAAAGGTGGCACCAAAGTATATCCCGGATGGTTTTATATAAGCACATTCGTCAATCGACTGGGAAATTATACGGCAGATAGCATTCTGAGTGAGAAAGGAAATGTTTGGGTGTACCGTTACAGGAACAAATCAGCTCCCGATTCTGTTGCGTATTTTGTTTATAGTCCCACGAAAAATGGAACACACGTGAAGGGATATTCGCTTAAAACCGGGAATGCAGCGGGTGTGGCGGAGGAAATTTATCTTTCCAATGATGCTGTTTCCGGGGAATCAATTTACAAACAATATTCAAAGGGAGAAGTGAAAGTAGATGTCGAGGAGAAACCGAAGCTGATACTAATGAGGGAGAAAAACTAATCTTCAAAAAAAGGAAATATGATTGATAATACCAAAGCGCCGCATATCCTGAATGCGTCATCTAATTTGGTTGGCTTTTGTTTTGTGGTCCTGACTTCCATTAAAGTACTCAAGCTGACCCATCAGACATTTATCGATGATATCACGATCTTTTCATTTATGGCATTTACGGTCAGTTCTATATTTTCTTTTCTTTCCATCCGAAGTCATTCGAAAAAAAGTACCCTGTATGAGAACATTGCGGACTGCGCTTTTATTATTGGGCTTATTTTAATATTTGCAACCGCTACACTGGTGGCGTTGAACATTATTGACTAACATAGAGATAGAAGCAGGAACACATCAGGGATGCACCAGAGGCCGGAGACCAATATTAACAGCATGAACAAATTTCGATATGGAATGATTGTGATCGGATCTGTTGCCATTGGATTTCTCATACTGATGAATTCCTGTTCTTATTCATCCAGGGTATGCCGTAAATTATTAAATGAAGCCGGGCATGAACCTTATGACCTGATCATTGTTCCCGGAGTTCCATTTGAAAATAATCAGTGGGACCGCACGATGAAAGGAAGAATTTACTGGTCGAAATATCTTTTTGACCGGGGGATTGCGAAGAATATCATGTATTCCGGGTCCTCTGTTTATTCGCCTTATTATGAAGGCATCATTATGGCACTCTATGCAGAGGCCATCGGCATTCCCAGAGAACATATTTTTTAAGAAACGAAAGCCGAACACAGTACGGAGAACATTTATTATTCCTATTTTAAGGCAAAAAAACTGGGATTTCAGCGAATCGCATTGGCTTCTGATCCCTTTCAAACGAAAATGCTCAGGTCTTTTGTCAGGAAGAAATTGAGTCAGGATGTTGGATTGATTCCTTTTGTGACGGACACCTTGAAAAAGATAGAGCCCTTCATGACAGATCCTTTTATCGATGCGCAACAGGCATTTAACAAAGACTTTATTCCTCTTGCAAGGCGCGAAGGATTTTGGAAAAGGTTGCGTGGTACACTGGGGCTGAATTTTGATACGGCTGCTTACAGATAGAGGATCTTTTCGCTCCCGCCATGGCCCGTCTTCTGCCGGATGTTTCTTATATTCATACTAACCTGACCAGCATGAGTACTGAAACTAAGATTGTTTGCGGGGTTATCCTGCTCACTTTTTCGACCATTCAATACGGTGGATATTTTCTGCTAACGATACTCAGGAATCCTGCAAAGCATGGATTAACCGACTTCCAAAAATCGATGTTCCGGGCTGGTCATGCACATGCAGGAGTAATCGTTATGCTTTCATTGATCTGTGAGATTTTGAGCGATTATGCATTGCTCGGTTCCTTTTCTATGTGGCTCGTTAGAAGTAGAACACCAATGGCGGCCATCCTCATCAGTGGTGGTTTTTTTGCCAGTGCATCCGGGAAAGGAGCTACTAAACCAAATAAATTTATCTGGATTTTGTATTTTGGGATTATTATCCTGGCTACCGCACTCATCCTATTGGGCGTTGGTTTGATCAGGTCTGCATAATCCTGATTCATTAATAAACCATCACATGAAGAATTATACGTTTTTGCTACTAATCTGTATAACTGGTTCAGTGGAGTTGACGGCCCAGCAATCCCTGCCAACAGATTTCCTTTCCAATGAATTTCACGCAAAGCGAAGAGAGGCATTTCGCGCGCTGCTGCCGGAACATGCTGCCGTGGTGATTTTTGCTTATCCAACGCGCATCTTTTCAAGAGACATAGATTATGTTTATCACCCCAATCCGGATCTTTATTATCTCACAGGTTATGCAGAACCCGATGCGATGCTCATTCTCTTTAAAGATCCGCAGACTTACAAAGGGAAAAATTATAACGAATTGTTTTTTGTTCAGGGAAGAAATCCGGATATGGAAACCTTTACAGGCAAAAGGCTGGGCGTAACGGGTGTTCAGTCTAAACTCGGAATAAAAGATGTTTATTTCGGAGCCGATTTCAAAAATTTCCCGGTAGATTTTACAACCCAATATAAAATTATTTTCGCGGGCATACCGCTGGGGATGGTAGACGATGAATCCGATACAGCGGATTTATTTGATCTCGTTCAACAATTTAAATTAAAAGCAGGGCTGCCTCCAAACTATGACAATAACCTGGCTGCCTCCATCAGTTTTCTGCCCACTTATTTGCCGGTATGGAACCAGGTTCTTCCTTACCTGAAAGAACGGATGGCGGCCAATGAAAAATATGCTAAGAATGAATTGTTCGCAGCTTTCGTGAATTCAAAAGATTCTTTGCAACGCGATAGCCTGGCAAAAGAAGTAAAGAAAATAAAATACGATAATGGGGAGTACCGGAACATCGTCAACAAGTTGAGGGGCATTAAAACAGATGAAGAAATGGGCCTGATCCGAAAAGCGGTCGAAATTTCGGGTATAGGACATTTAGAAGCGATGATGGCTATTCATCCGCAAATTTCTGAACGCGAGATACAGGGCATTCATGAATTCGTTCATAAGAAATATGGGGCAGAATATGTTGGGTACGGATCCATTGTGGGGGCAGGTAACAATGGATGTACGCTGCACTATGAAGCCAATGCCAGTCTACATGTGGGAAATCAATTGGTGCTGATGGATATTGGCGCAGAATATCATGGCTATTCTGCAGATATTACCAGGACCGTTCCTGCCAACGGGAAATTTTCGCCGGAACAAAAAATTATTTACGAGCTGGTGTTAAAGGCGCAGGATGAAATTTTTAAAATCTGTAAGTCGGGAACACCGTTTGATTCGTTACAGGCTGCTGCCAGGCGTGTTTTGGGAAATGGATTGCTGGAACTCGGTATCATTAAAAAAATGGAAGAAGTCGATACTTACTATCCACACGGATGCTCGCATCATATGGGCCTCGACGTTCATGACCGGGGTGATTATGATATTTTGCAAAAAGGAATGGTCATCACGGTAGAGCCCGGGATTTACATTCAAGACAGCAGCGCATGCGATAAAAAATGGTGGGAGATTGGTGTCAGGATTGAAGACGATGTAATGATCCGTGACAGAGACTTTGAACTATTGTCCGGGATAGCGCCCCGGACTGTAGCGGATATTGAGAAGACCATGGCGATGAAGTCGCCGTTTAAGAATTTTGTATTGCCTGTTTTGCCGTCGGCCAACAATCGATAGGCAAAGGGCAAAGAACAATAATCAATATTTTATCGGCAAAGGGTATGTATCATCTTCTCGGGGGGTAATCTTTATTGAGATGCATTCAGCGCAATCTGAGGGATAAAAAATCATGGATCGGCCAGTTCTTGGTGGATATCACCTGAACTTGACTTAGTATCGTTAGGCTAAACTACCTGCTACACTTATGCGCTATTTACTTTTTTGTTTGATCGGATTATTTTCTGTTATTATTTCATCAGACTACGTGGTCGCGCAATCTGGCGGGCTGCCAGACCTGTTGAAGGCACCTTCAGAACCCATGGTGTTTGCCCCGGGTGTTGTCTCGACAAACCTTTATGAACGCGACATGGCGATCTCGCCAGATGGGCAGGAAATGTTTTATACCCTGCAGTCTCCCCTGGGACTATTCAGTACCATCATGTATCTCTATAAAAATGGAAAAGGGATATGGTCGTCTCCCCAGGTGGCTCCTTTTTCCGGGAAGTATAGTGATATGGAACCAGCGTTTACCCAGGATGGACAAAAACTCTTCTTTGTATCCAACAGGTCGGTCAAGGGGGACTCCTTAAAAGACTATGATATTTGGCAGATTGAAAAAAAAGATGGTCAATGGGTTCACCCGGTAAATTTGGGTGCGCCGATAAATACCCCGGAAAATGAATTCTATCCTTCTGTTGCCAATAATGGCAATCTCTATTTCACGGCAAATTATCCGCGGGGAAAAGGCAAAGAGGATATTTATGTCGCGCATTGGATGAATGGGAAATATGCAGAACCGGTTTCTTTGGACTCGGCAGTCAATTCACCCCTGTATGAATTCAACGCATTCGTGTCGCCTGATGAAAGTTTTATAGTATTCACTTCTTATGGAAGAAAAGATGATATGGGAAGGGGAGACCTTTATATCAGCACGAAAGATCAAAGCGGTAATTGGAAACCGGCAAAAAATCTTACATGGCTTAATTCACCGCGACTTGATTATTGTCCGTTTGTTAGTTTCGACAAAAAGTTATTTTTCTTTACGAGCGAACGAAATACGATCAAAGAAAAATATGATGGCCAGCCGGCAGACTACCAACAATTAATAGACTCCTACCTCGGCATACTCAATGGCAACGCAAATATTTACTGGGTATCGTTTGAAAGCGTGATGAACAGCCTGAAATAAGCTGGGCATTTTATTTATTTATGGATAGGCGACAGGATCCAGCTTAAGTACCTGGTGCAAATGATGGAGAAGATGTTTGATATAATCATTGGCCAGCCATTCGATGGTATGCGGCTCCGGGTCATTGGTGAGACATAATCTCTGGGCCGCATCGTTCGAAGTATTTTCCAATACACGCACAATTTGCAGGTTGACGAGCGTCCAAAGCTGAATAATATCTGCGGGTGGCCATTGCTGGTAGCCACAGCTCCTAACCCAGTCATCCTGGCGGTACACAATCCTGGGGGAGTCTTCGTACTGTGCCACCACAAATCTCCGCAGATTACTTTGTCCTGAATCAATCAGGTGCCCGAGAATTTCCTTACCACTCCATTTTGCAGGTGATGGTTTAAACGCAAAACTTTCCTCATCAAGGCCTTTCAGCAATATTGGATACTCAGCCACAATTTTGCGAAGCTCATCTGCAGTACTTTTCATTCATGAATTTACCAATTAATCACTCTTCTTTGCGCCTTTGCGCCCCCTTTGCGTCTTTGCGAGAAACAAGCCCTCGAAAAGGCATCCCCGATTTGATAATCTCCCTCACAACCAATATTTTTGCGACTCGATAAATCAGCACCATGCGACAAATAGCTTTAAGAGAGGCTCTACGGGAGGCCATGAACGAGGAAATGCGCCGTGATGGCCGGGTTTTTTTGATGGGCGAGGAAGTGGCCGAATACAATGGCGCCTATAAGGTGAGCCAGGGCATGCTGGATGAGTTTGGCCCTAAACGCGTGATCGATACCCCTATTACAGAACTGGGCTTTACTGCCGTCGCCGTAGGTGCTGCTCAAAATGGCTTGCGCCCTATCGTGGAATACATGACCTGGAATTTCGCCGTGCTGGCACTGGATCAGATCCTGAACACTGCTTCCAAGATGCTGGCCATGAGTGGCGGACAGGTAGGCTGCCCGATCGTTTTCCGTGGTCCCAATGGATCAGCCGGACAACTCGGTGCACAGCACTCCACTGCTTTTGAAAGTTATTATGCGAATATTCCAGGATTGAAAGTCGTATCACCCAGCAATGGGTATGATTCAAAGGGACTTTTGAAACAGGCCATACGCTATGAGCAGGATCCCGTCATCTTCATGGAAAGTGAAGTAATGTATGGTGACAAAAGCGAGGTGCCCGAAGAAGAATATTATATTGAACTTGGTAAAGCAGATATTAAAAGAGCTGGCAAAGATGTCACAATTGTTTCTTACAATAAGATGATGAAAGTAGCCCTGGGCGCTGCAGTAGAACTTGAAAAGGAAAATATCAGCGCTGAGGTGATTGACCTCCGCACCATCCGCCCGCTCGACTGGCATACCATCGTTGAAAGCGTAAAGAAAACCAATCGCCTGGTGATCGTAGAAGAGCAATGGCCCTTTGCCTCCATATCTTCAGAAATTGCTTACCAGGTACAGAAGGACGCTTTCGATTACCTCGATGCTCCGATCCGCAGGATCACTTCCGCCGATGCACCCCTGCACTATGCACCCACGCTTGTGAACCTGGCTTTGCCCGATGTAGAGAGAACAGTCAGGTTGGTGAAGGAAGTAATGTACATGCGGAAATAAATAATTCTTCCTTAAACAGGGTTGATGTCGAATCGCTCTCCGTGCGAAGTCGTGGGGGTATTGGTCATGCTACGGCTCAATATCCTTATAACCCATGATCTAAGCAATCAACTTTCTCGCTAACTTTCCTTTTCAAAACAGATCACATGAAAAAATGGTTGTTTGCCGCCACTTTTTGTTTCCTCGCTATATTATCTAACGCGCAGGGCTATACGCCTACAGCGGCCAACCTGCAGGCCAGGAAATGGTTTGACAGTGCCCGCTTCGGGATGTTTATTCACTGGGGTGCCTTCAGCGTTTTGGGAGATGGAGAATGGGTGATGAACAACCGCAATATCCGGGTACCCGAGTATACGATGCTGATTGATATTTTCAACCCGGTTGCTTTCGATGCACAGAAATGGGTAGCCTCGGCAAAAAACGCAGGCATGCAATACATCACACTGATCACACGTCATCACGATGGCTTCAGTGATTTTGATACGAAACAATCCGACTGGAAAATCACAAAAACGCCCTGGGGCAAGGATGCGGTTAAACTGATCGCCGACGAATGTCATAAGCAGGGAATCAAATTATTTGTGTATTATTCGCTGCTCGATTGGTATCGGTCCGACTATCAATACGAAACAGGGCGCACAGGTCATGGAACCGGGCGCACCCAAAAAAGTAATTGGATCAGCTATATCAATTTCATGAAAGCGCAGTTAACGGAGTTGCTTACAAATTATGGAGAGATTGGCGGCGTTTGGTTTGATGGGTTCTGGGATCAGTTGCCCAATGATGTTGATAAAGATCAGCCTTCGAAAGTGGATTGGCATATCCAGGAGATTTATGAACTCATCCATCGTCTCCAACCCCAATGCCTGATTGGAAACAATCACCATGTGACGCCGCTGCCTGGCGAGGATTTCCAGATGTTTGAGAAAGATCTCCCCGGAGGTAATTCCACCGGTTTTGGTGGAGCCTCTGTTTCTACTTTGCCGCTCGAGACCTGTGAAACCATCAATGATTCCTGGGGATTTAATATTACCGACCGCAATTACAAATCAACCAAAGATCTTATTCAACTGCTCGTGAAAGATGCCGGCTTTGGGGCGAACCTGCTGCTCAATATCGGGCCCATGCCTAACGGGGAAGTACAACCGGAATTTAATGAACGCCTCGCAGCCATGGGTGACTGGCTAAAGAAAAACGGTTCTACCGTATATGGAACGCAGGGAGGTTTTCAAAGACCCGCAGAATGGGGTGCTATTACAGAGAAAGGAAACAAAGTATACCTGCATGTATTCAAAACAAATGGAGATAAGTTCTTCCTAAAGATTCCTTACAAAGTGAAAGCGGCCCGTTTGTTCAACGGGCAGCATTTGAGCATGCAATCGTTAGCTGATAATTATATCATGATCGATCTGAAAGAGGTTCGGCCCGATCCAATCGACACCATCCTGGAGTTGGACGTGGTTAAATAAAAAAATCCCGGGCACTGATGTAGCATCAGAGGTAAGCACCGGGATAATTTTCTGGTTGTTCTTGTCTAGTGCATGGCCTGCAACGCTGAGTTTAAAATCAGCAACGATGCATAGGCGAAGCCTAACAAACAACATCCTATTACAGTCAGTTTAAAAAAGATCTTACGCGAATTGCCGGATAATTCTGGATTACGCTTCATAGGTTTAGATATTTTATGGTTCGGTTTTACAAAAAATAATCGGATACCCCACAAGATAATAACCCGAAACCCGTTGTACAAGGGGCTTTTACGAAGGATATCTACTATTATTATAAATATTTGACATTCAATCGTTTAATAACTAATAAATCCTAAAAAATCCAAAAATTCTGATTGGGTTTCATTGCTTATTTTTGACCGTCCGGCAGTTAGACTCCGGTTCTTCCTTTTTCCAACTAAAATCCTGTTTATACACATGTCGAATATTTTGATCATTGATGATGAAAAAGCGATCCGAAAGACCCTGAGTGAAATTCTTAGCTATGAAGGCTACAAAATAGATGAGGCGGGTGATGGTGAAGAAGGACTGAAAAAATTTCGCGAAAAAGAATATGATGTAATTCTTTGCGACATTAAAATGCCAAAAATGGATGGCATTGAATTCCTGGAGAAGGCTAAGGAAGCGAATGGTGATATTCCGATCATCATGATATCGGGTCACGGCACGATCGAAACCGCCGTAGAAGCCGTTAAAAAAGGAGCCTACGACTATATTTCTAAACCGCCCGATCTGAACCGCTTGCTGATTACAATCCGCAATGCGATGGATAAAACTTCGCTGGTCGCGGAGACCCGGGTGTTGAAACGCCGGGTGAGCAAAGTGCAAGAAATTGTAGGTGATTCTGCACCCATTCAAAAAATAAAAGATACTATCGAAAAGGTTGCGCCCACCGAGGCTAGGATATTGGTTACCGGCGAAAACGGTGTAGGAAAAGAACTGGTTGCGCGTTGGGTACATGAAAAAAGCAATCGTTCAACAGGCCCGCTGGTAGAAGTGAATTGCGCAGCGATTCCCGGAGAACTTATCGAGAGTGAATTGTTCGGACATGAGAAAGGTTCTTTCACATCCGCGCTAAAACAAAGGATTGGAAAATTTGAGCAGGCCAATAGCGGTACCCTTTTTCTTGATGAGATCGGAGATATGAGCCTGAGCGCACAAGCCAAAGTACTACGAGCATTACAGGAAGGAAAAATCACAAGGGTAGGGGGCGATAAAGATATTAATGTGGATGTGCGGGTGATTGCTGCAACGAATAAGGACCTGCTGAAGGAAGTGGAGGAAAAAAATTTCCGTCTTGACTTGTATCACCGACTCAGTGTAATTATCATCCACGTGCCATCCCTGAATGAACGTTTCGATGATATCCCTGTTTTGGTCGACAAATTCATTTCAGATATCTGCACCGACTACGGTATCGCCAAAAAAACAATTGAAGGAGAAGCCGTCGCAGCCCTTCAGCAACATCACTGGGGCGGCAATATCCGCGAACTCCGGAATGTGGTGGAAAGACTGATCATTCTCTCAGGCAAATCTATTTCCGTTTCGGATGTGGAGAGTTATGTGGTACCTAGGAAGTAGATGACAGATGACAGTTCAAAATAGGGAAGTAAAAATACTAATTAGTCGGTCAACTGTACACTGTCAACGGTCAACCGTCAACTACTCCAATAAGCGATCATCCTCTTTTAAGAAAACTTTCTAATACAATATTTTGAAGGGCAGATTATTATGGTATTTTTGCCCCACTATAAAAATTAAGGATGACCCCACACCAAGTCTTTGTTCTGGCGCTCATACAATTGCTGCTCCTTTTATTGCCATCTCCCGGAACTGCTAAAATGTTTGAAAAAGCAGGCGTACCGGGTTGGAAAGCCTGGGTCCCTTTTTACAATACCTGGATTATGCTCGACCTGGCCAAACGACCCAAGCATTGGGTATTTTGGCAAATCATTCCGATTGTGGGCTGGTTCATTACCATGGGGATTTATGTGGAATTTGTAAAGACTTTTGGAAAATTCCGGGTCTATGAACATGCCATGGCTTCGTTGCTGCCATTTATCTATTTCCCGATGATCGGGTTCAACAAAGACGAAAAATTCCTGGGGCCTGATCCAGCGAAGAAATATAAGAAGTCAGCGGCCCGTGAGTGGTTCGATGCAGGAATTTTCGCCGTTATAGCAGCTACGCTTATCCGCACGTTCGTTTTCGAGGCCTATGTAATTCCAACACCGTCGATGGAAAAGACCTTGCTGGTAAATGATTTTCTCTTTGTCAGCAAATTCAGCTACGGACCTCGTATTCCCAACACACCACTCGCGACACCCTTCGTTCATCACACACTTCCTTTCATCAATACGAAGTCTTATGTGGAATGGATCAAAATACCTTATACCAGGTGGTTTGCGAGTCCGATTCGCAGGAATGATGTAGTGGTATTTAATTTTCCCGCTGGCGATACCGTCATCAACAGGGAGGAATTTCAATCAGCCGTAACATTTTATGACGCAGCGAGGGAATTGGGGAAAGGTGATATCAATGCGGGACGGCAGATTATTCTTAATGATCCCGACGAGTATCCATTGATCATCAGACCGGTTGATAAAAAAGAGAATTTTATTAAACGTTGTACCGCCATAGCTGGAGATACCTTACAGATCAAAGACCAGGTTATTTTTATCAATGGTCAGCCAACGAAATTTCCGGCATATTCCGAAACAACTTATGATGTTGTAACCGGCGGTCAGCCGCTGGATGAAACCGTGATGAAGGAAGAATATAGCGTGGACATGACCAGTCCGGAAGAATTCCAACAGGG